>Ga0209542_10006892_pt1 | contig 21890 bp, 16 predicted proteins | sample RifCSPhighO2_01_FD_184028 | JGI IMG/M metagenome (GOLD analysis project Ga0209542, IMG submission 184028) | Soil microbial communities from Rifle, Colorado - Rifle CSP2_plank highO2_0.1 (SPAdes) (version 2) | ecosystem: Environmental > Terrestrial > Deep subsurface > Rock core/Sediment ... | reverse complement strand
GAAGCGGTTGATTATCCAAAATAAGTGACGGAATTTCACCGCTCAGGCAACCCGAAAGCGCAATAATTCCCTCACTGTATTTTTCCAGTACTTCGAAATCAACCCTCGGTTTGTAGTAAAAACCCTCCAGATACGCCTTGCTCACCAACTTCAGAAGATTCTTGTATCCGACCAGATTTTTTGCGAGAAGCAACAGGTGATGCTGGTCATGCTCAGCGGAAGACTGTTTGTCAAAACGGCTTTTTTTAGCTTTATAAACTTCGACGCCGATTATTGGCTTAACTCCGATTTCTTTGGCTTTAATAAAAAATCTGAAAGCGCCGTAAAGACCGCCATGGTCGGTTATCGCAACCGCAGGCATTTTGTATTCTTTAGCTTTGTTTAAAAGGTCTTCGATTCGGCACATTCCGTCCAGAAGCGAGTATTCCGAATGATTGTGAAGATGGACAAAAGACATACTAATTTAAAAGGTGAAATTGAAAAAGGAAAAACAAAAAAGCGTTCGTCAAATTTTTAATTTTTCTCTTTCGTTTTTATTTTTTAGATTTTAATATTAAAATTAATCTTTCTCTTACGATATTCGCATCTGCCTTACCATTCATTTCTCTCATAACTTGTCCTACTAAAAACATTATCGCGTTCTCTTTCCCCTTCTTATAATCCTCTACCGCTTGTTTATTTATTTTAATTAAATGTTTAATTAAAGCATCAAGCTCTTTTTCGTCGGTTTTTATTGGATTTTTAATTTCCCTTAATTTTGTATATAACACTTCTTCCGATAAATTAATATATTCTTTTTTATTTATGATCAAATTAGCTATATCCGTTACCTTCACATTATCCTGCTTTTTGATTTTTAGAGAAGTTACCTCGAAAAGATGACTCAATTTTTTGTTTCTGGTTAAAGTAAATGCATCAATATATTTTAATCCTTGATGTACGTACCTGATTACCTTATTTTGGGGTAATTCGGGAACTTTAATGGTATTGATATATTTTTGGGAAAACGTCATCGGTGGAATATCGGGTTCTGGAAAATAGCGGTAATCGTGTGCCTCTTCTTTAGATCTTTGGCTGTAAGTTACTCCTTTTTTTGAATCATAACCTCTGGTTTCCTGAGCCGGCGTTTTTCCGACTTTAAGCAGATCAATTTGCCGTTCAATTTCATATTCGATCGCTTTTTTAACAAAATTAAAGGAATTAATATTTTTCACCTCAACTTTATAATTTGGTAATTTTTTTTCACTCTTAGCTCTTATCTCATATCTCATAGCTGATATGTTTGGTTCCATTCTCATACTCCCCTTTTCCATATCAGCGTCAGATACTCCAAGATATCGTATAATTGTGTGTAATTCTTCCAGAAATACTTTCACGTCTTCGGCATTATCAAAATCCGGATCAGTAACAATTTCAACCAAAGGTACTCCTGACCTATTAAAATCAACCAGCGTTTCAGCGCCTACGTGCAGTAACTTACCTGTATCCTCCTCAAGATGGACTCTTGTGATACCTACTCGTACACCCCTGGGGTGTCTAGGATTACTCACAAGCTCTAAATCTCCATGTGAAGCGATCGGCTCATCATACTGACTAATCTGATAACCTTTAGGTAAATCAGGATAGAAATAGTGCTTTCGGTCAAATTTTGAAACAGGATTTATTTTGCAGTTTAAAGCTTTGCCAATAAGAATTGTCCACTCAATCGCTTTTTTATTCGGAACCGGCAAAGCACCAGGGAGTCCTAGACAGACCGGACAGGTGTTTGAATTCGCTTCTTTACCAAAATAATCTGCAGCGCACTGACAAAACATCTTTGAGCTGGTTTTTAGTTCTACATGGATTTCAAGTCCAATCACCGGCTTATATTTATCCATATTATTATTTATAATTATTTATTCCCTTTTTAATTACTCCAAAAAAATCGGTTTCTTTTTCAAACTGATTGGCTAAATCAAGAATAGTTTCTTCATCAAACCATCTACCCATTATTGAAGCTCCTATTGGTAGACCTTGTTTATCTAATCCAACCGGAATATTAATAGCAGGAATTCCTGCTTCGGCAGCCGGTTCAGTTAATTTATCCATCAGTTCACCGAAAAAGGGATATTTATTGATGTCTCCGATTTTAGTTGCTGTTATTGGCATAGTGGGACCGATAATAACATCAACGTCTTTGAATGCATTTTTGAAATCTTCAATTATTAGAGTTCTGACCTTCTGAGCTTTTTTATAGAAAGCATCATAATAACCATATGAAAGAGTGTATGTCCCGAACATAATTCTTCTTTTGGCTTCTGCAGCAAAAGTTGAGCGATTATTTCCAAATCGTATTCCATCATATCTGGCCAAATTAGAGGACACTTCAGATCTTTGAATAATTGTGTAAACGGATATTGCATATTTTGGATCTAACAACTTAACTTTTTTCAGCTGATGTCCCATTTGTTTCATTTTACTAATACTGTTCATAACGCTTATTTTAATTTCCTCGTTTAAACCATAAAAATATTCTTCTGGAACGCCTATTTTTAGCTTTTTATTTTGATTAATTGAATCCAAATAATTAGGAATTTTATTATTTGATGAAGTAGCGTCAAATTTATCCTTTCCTGCAATAATTTGTAATATTAAAGCAGCATCTTTCACCGTCAAAGTAATTGGTCCGGGACAATCTAGTGAAGATCCCATGGCTATTAATCCATATCTGGAAACTCTACCATATGTTGGCTTTAATCCAACTAAACCACACCATGAAGCAGGACCTCTAATCGAACCTGCTGTTTCGGATCCGATTGCAGCAGGTGTAATATAACTCGAAACTGCGGCTGAAGAGCCACCGGAAGAACCACCGGCTACTCTCGTTAAATCCCAGGGATTTTTTGTAACTCCATAGTCTGATGTTTCTGTTGATGATCCATGTGCCCATGCATCCATATTGGTCTTTCCAATAATTATAGAGCCGGAATTTAATAGTTTTTTTGTTACTGTAGATTCATAGGGAGGAATAAAATTATCCAGGACTTTAGATGAAGCTGTTGTTCTAATATTCTGAGTGCAAAAGTTGTCTTTTATGGCAAATGGAATCCCGCTTAGTAAGCCTACATGATTACTTTTAGATTTATCAACAATCGTTAAAAAAGCATTTAATTTTGGATTGAATCTCGAAATTCTTTTTTTAAAAAAATTAAATAGCTCATCCTCAGATATATCTTTTTTATCTAATAAATATCTTAACTCCGAGATGGATTTTCCAAGAATATTCATAGCGCGGTACTAAAGATTTATATAATTCTTTTAACAACAAAAAATTTATTTTTAATTATTGAATTCTTTAAGACGTCTTTAGCAGAAAGTATTCTTAAATTCTTTTCTCCATCAACAAAGAAAACATTAACCTGGTGAACAGAATGAGAGGTAGGAGAAACTTGACCTGTGTTTAATTTTTTTAAATTTTCAACATAATCAATAGTTTCGTCCAGCTGTTCACTATATTTTTTTAACTCATTTTCTGATAACGAGAGATTGGCTAACTTGGCTAGATGTTTTACTGAATCTTCGGAAAGAACTTTCTTTTTAGTCATGCACAAATTATACCTAATTTTTCTCAATTACCAGAACCAAAGGAGTCTGCTCATCCGACTGACCCATGGGATTATCGGAAAATATTTTTTCGATTACTTTACTATCCAGTCCTGTTGAATTTCCCAATACATTCTGCCCCAGATCATTTGCATCGATAATTGCAACACCTAGAAAATTTTTAAGGATCTTATCTTTGTCATGCTGAACTTGTTTCAGCATCTGATTTTTTTTAATGGGATCCCGAAACAAGTTCGGGATGACAGAAACAGATAAATTCTCTTTAATGGATTTAGTGATCTGTTCTGTCACTTTTTCCGGATCCTTCGGCCCTAACTTTGCTGAAACATTGGAAGGATATAATGAATATTCTGTCGGCCCGTCTATTGCATTGATATCATTCCCGGCAATTTTATAAAACAATCCTTTGATTCCAAATGGTTTTCCCGCTGCTGCCGCAACTGTCGCCAATAAAATTCTCGATAATCCCGTTTCGTTAATCGCCAACTGCATTGTCCACGGGCTCCCGAGTCCAATTCCATAAGGAGTTTTTTTGACGAATTTTGACAGGAGACTTGCCCAAAATCCGGTCTTGATATCCCAAATAAAGTACGAACGACCTTGCGAAATCGCTACAATTTTCTCTGAAACTACAATAAAAAAATTATTTCTCAAAAAAGGGGTGATTAAATTTTTTCGAAAGTGGAAGTTTGACGACGAGGCTTCTGCCGGGGAGGAGTTCACTTGAGATAAAAATTTAATTACGCAATCATTAATAATTTTTTTAAAATCATCTCCCTTTTTAAACAACTCCGTCCTGATTGGGAATCTTAAATATTTTTTTTCCTCAACCTTAATTTCCAATTTTTTCCCCTCATTCGGTTTAAGTCCTTTAGAATCTTGGTTTACCTGCCCCTCCGTAGCTTTTAACGAAGGGGGGTCTAAGAATATTCTCATCCATATTTCCAAATTCAACATCCTCCAAAAAACCATAGTGTCTTCGTTTTTTCCTTCGATAAATCCCATGAAAGCGTTTAGAACTTCAGTTTGATTGAAATATATTCTATTGGCAAACGACTCACTCAAGAATATCGAATAAATTTTATTTTTCATCCGCATGAACCACTGATATTCCGGAGTTGTGAAACCTATTTTATTCCTTCTTAGTCGTATTTTTTCGGGTACCAGACCTTTAATACTTTCCCTCAAAATGTTCTTATTCAAACCGATTTTAATGATTGCCTCATCAGGTAAAGAAAATAAAAAGCGAAGCAAGTTGTAATCTAAAAAAGGAACTCTGCCTTCAATCGAGAATCGCATGGCATTTCTATCTTCGTAACGCAGTAGTGCTTGCAGACTATTGGAAAAAATATCCTCCACCAATCTTTTTTTTAGATTAATATTTTCAACTTTAAATATTTCATTTTTGAACTTATCAACAAAATTGCTCTCGAGTAAATTATTTATATCTACTTTTTTCTTAATTCCCACTGTATTAATTAATTGATTAATTAATACATTAATTACGACGTTAGCTGAGCCAATAGATTCCTTAAGCAAAGTAATTATATTTTTTTCTTTCCAAAGTTGTTTGAGAAAAACTAAATAATAAGGCAGATAACCGGCCATCATCTCGTCAGCCCCCTGCCCGTCCAGAAGCACGGTAACATATTTATGCGCTTCCTGCATCACTTTATATTGGGCATAAGGGCCGGTTGAGATTGTCGGCTCCTCCTGCGTTCTTATAAATTCTTCAATTTCCTTAAAAAACTCCTCCGGCGTCGGCTTCACTTTATGATCCCTCAGCTTCGTTCGGGACAAGTTTTTCACTAATTCATCTATATAGTTTTCTTCATTATTCGACCCTCCGGGAAAAACCGCGGAAAAAGTATTTTGAATTTTACCGACCGACCCAGCCTCTTTCACTTTCTCTTTTAAAAGCTTGTTAACAGTAGCAACAATAGTCGAAGAATCCAATCCACCCGACAAACAAGTTCCCACCGGAACTTCGGATATTAATCGTAATTTTATCGCTTCGGTTAGTTTATTATGAAATTCAGCAATATTTTTTTTTGACAAATTTCGTGCCTGGGAACCCTCAGGGTTCCTTGAATTCAAAAGTTCATTTTTTAAATTCGTGTAATTCTGAATTCTGAATTCTGAATTCTGAATTGTCATAAATTCTCCCGGCATTAGTCTATTTATTCCTGCAAAAAAAGTTTCTCTCTGATCATCATGAATCCGGTATTTTAAATACCGATAAATTATCCTGTCATTTGGCTTTTTTTTAATTAAGCTGGAATTGATAATTGGTTTTATTTCTGATGAAAATATCAATTTAGTAATTTTAGGTGTTGAGGAGGAAGGGCTCCCAGCAGCGCGCAGAATTTTTCCAGTTTCTTCTGGCTCGAGCACTGATGGGAAGGAATCCGAAACAGAATCTAAAATTGCGAAGTATAAGGGTTTAATTCCGAAATGATCCCTTACCAAAAGTAATTTATCTTTTTTTTTATCGTAAAGTGCAAAAACAAACATCCCGTTATGTCTGTCAAAGCTCTTTTCTCCCCACTGTTCATATGCATGAACGACAACTTCAGTATCCGTCCTGGTCCTAAATTTGTGACCTAACTTTATAAGTTTCTCTCTTTGTTCGAGAAAGTTGTAGATCTCGCCGACAAAAACAATAACAATCGAGCCGTCTTCGTTAAATATCGGTTGGTCCCCACCCTTTCTGTCAATAATTGCGAGGCGGCGATTAAGCAGAGTTACACTATCATCCAAATAAAATCCTTCTCCGTCGGGTCCGCGGTGTTCCAGTTCTTTGGAGAATTTTTTTATTAATTCGTCATTCCTAAAACCGTAAAATCCAGCAATTCCACACATTTACCATGTAACACGAAACACGAAACATATAACATTAAATGAATATATAAATTTAAAATATGTTACTTGTTACATGTTATATGTTACATCGACATTAAAATTTTTATTCTCTCTTCAATCGGCGGGTGGGTGCTGAAAAGATTGGCGAACATAAACTTAGTCTTACCTAATTTTTTGAAAGGATTGGAAATAAATAGGTGGGCTGTGGAAGAGGAGGCATTCCTTAAAACATTTCCGTCGGAAGCGATTTTTTCCAATGCCCTGGCTAGTCCTTCGGGATATCTGGTTAATAAAACTCCTGAAGCATCGGCTAAAAATTCTCTCCTTCGCGATACTGCAAGTTGAATTAATGTTGCTATCAATGGGGTTAAAATCAGCACAAAAATTATAAAAAACATCATAAAGGGATTTCTTGAGTCTCGACTGTTTTCATTTCTTCGTAATCCCCCCCACCACAGGCTTCTCATAATCCAGTCGGAGATAAGAGCGAGTGTCCCAACCAGTACCGCTACAATTGAAGAAACTAGAATATCATAATTTTTTACGTGTGACAGTTCATGGGCGATAACTCCTTCCAGCTCAGTCCTTTCTAATTTCTCCAATAATCCGGTTGTTGCAGCCACTACCGCATGTTTTGGATCTCTCCCGGTTGCAAAAGCGTTCGGAGCCGGATCGTGGATAACATATAATTTTGGCATCGGCAGACCTCCCGCAATTGCAAGATTTTCTGCTACGGTATAAAAATCAAAAAAATCCTTTTTACTTGCAGGCTTTGCACCCGTTGTAAAAAGCACGATCCGATCAGAATAAAAATAGCTCCCGACAGTTGACATCAGGGAAAATGAAATCCCGATTAAAAAATAAGTCGACGGCGATTGAACATACTGACCGATAGCAAAGAAAAATCCCGTAACCAATAAAATAAAGGTCAGGATTATCGCATAAGTCCTTGCTTTATTATGTGCAATTTGCTGATAAACTGTCATATTTGTAAAATAGAAAAAGCTTAGAGGCTGGGGGTAATGAAACTGGTTAGAAGCTTGAACTGTGAGTTGGAAAAGAGAAAAATATTAATAATTCCCTCTTCCAGCTTCTATCGGCCTAACCAGCTTCCAAACCCATTACCCAATTTCCTAATTCTTAAGGGAAAAAACGAATCAGGACCCATCAATCAAATTTGACATTAACCTTTTTCCTTTCCTCCTCGCCTGCCTCAAAAAACTCCTCCTCTTTAAATGCAAACATATTGGCTATCATGTTGCTCGGAAAAGTCTTTACTCTGGTGTTAAATTCCAAGACATTGCTGTTATAAAACTGTCTCGAATAGGCAATCTTGTCTTCGGTGTCTTCCAGCTGTCTTTGTAAATCTTTAAAATTATCGCTCGCTTTCAAATCTGGGTAGGCCTCGGCTACGGCAAAAAGGCTTTTCAATGCTCCGGTTAACATATTGTTTGCTTCAGCTTTTTCTACCGGGGTTTTTGCCGTCATTAAAGCGCTTCTTGCTTTGGTTACTTCATTAAAAACTCCTCTTTCGTGTTTTGCATAACCCTTCACTGTCTCGACCAAATTTGGGATCAGGTCGGCCCTTCTTTTGAGTTGTACGTCGATACCGGAAAAAGCTTCTTGGATGCGAGTCTTAAGAACAACAAAACCGTTATAAGTAGCTATTAAATATACTACCAGCAAAACTCCTGCTCCGATTAAAATATAAAATAGATTCATAAATATCACCTCCTATTTAAAACTCTAAGCCCTAAATTCTATAGAGAAACCCGTAACAAATCTAGGAGTTTTATAGTTCGAGCTTGTCGAGAACTTCTCGATGCGGCAAGCAAACACTTGCCTTACTCGAAGATTAAAACACCATATTTCTATTGAAATTATCTATAAATACTAAACAATATCAAATTTCAAATTTTTTAATTTAAAATAGATTTACTGTTTTGATAATTTGAACTTGGTTAATTTGAATTTGCTTAGAGTTTAGAAATTAGAATTTAGGATTTGTTATTCAGCCATCTCTTAAAAGCTGAATAATCTAATGTATTTATTATATCATCTTTCTTACACCAACCCCGCCTGGCAACCGAGACACCGTAGATCATCCCGTCCAGATGTAAATTGGCATGAGCATCTGTATTGATAACAAATTTAACCTTTTGATTTAAGGCCTCACGCACCAAGGAATCCGGGAGATCTAATCTCTCCGGCCAGGAATTAATTTCTAGTGCGATTTTTTTATTCCGACAGAAATCAAATATTGCTTTCCAGTCTAACTCAAATCCTTCCCGTTTTCCTAACAACCGGCCGGTCGGATGCCCTAATATTTTTACTTTAGGATAACTTAAAGCTTTCATTACCCGCTGCGTCATCGACTTGACATCCAGATTAAAAGCGCTGTGAACTGAGACTATTAAATAGTCAACTAAATCGATCGCTTTTTCAGGTAATGCCAGCCTTCCGTCAGGCTGTATATCTGCCTCCAACCCTATAAAAAATTTTGCTTCATTTACTTTATTACTTAATTTCTTAATTACCCGATATCTTAAATTCATAATCTCTGTTATCTCTTGCTCAGGTAATCCCGAAGTTTTAGGATTATGATCTGTAAAGCCGATATATTCATATCCCAGTTGATCGGCTTTCTCCAGAATCTCCGAATAGCTGTTTTCTCCCAGATCGTGTGAAGGTTTTAGATCATAAGAGGAATGAATATGCAGGTCTCCCTTAATATCTTTTAGTTCGACTAACTTGGAAACTTTATTTTTTTCAGACAGTTCAATCTCATTTGTCCCCTCCCGTATTTCAGGAGGAATATATTGCAGTCCCAAAAAATTATAAAATTTTTCCTCTGTACTAAATTCCAATATTTTTGAATTTTGATTTATACTTTTGACTTTTGACTTTTGACTTTTGACTTTTTTTATCCCGTATTCATTTAAAGATAATCCTTTTTTTAGGGCGTATTCCCTTAATTTAATATTATGCGATTTGCTTCCGGTAAAATATTGCAGCATCGCTCCATAGCTTCTTTCTTCTTGGACTCTTAGGTCAACCCTTATATTTGGAGACACAATTATTGAAGCCTTATTTTCTCCTGAACTGTCAATACTGATTGTTTTGGGAAATTTAACAAAGTAATTAATTATTTCTTTTTGTAATCTTTCGACTTTATGGTCTTTCCGGCTTTCGACTTGCACAGATATATCGATATCCCCGATGGTTGCAACCATTCTTCTTAGCGATCCTAAAGTATCAACGCGGGTAATCCCGGGTATTTTTTTTAGATAATCACTTAACTCTTTAGCCAATTCATAGGCATAAGGTAGAGGCATTCTTTCCGACTTCGAGGATCTTTTTCGAAATAATTTAATCGCTTCGAGAATATCTTCTTGAGATTTTTTGCCAAAACTCTCCAGTTCTGCTACTTTATTTTGCTTACAAGCATTTTGTAAATCTTCAATGACGGTTTTAGGAATTAATAATTTCAGTTCTTTCACCAATTTATAAGCCTTTTTAGGACCGATCGTCGGTAAGTTCATCAGAATAAAAACGGTAGAGGGGACTTTCTTCAATATCGAATTAAAATGTTTGGATTTGCCGGTCTTAAAATATTCCTCCAGATTTGACCCGATGGTTTTTCCAATTCCGGGAATGTCGAATAATTTTCCGTCTTGCCAGATATCTCTTAACTCTCTGGACGATTGTTCTACTGTTTCAGCCGCATTCTCGTAAGCAACCCTCTTAAATCTGTTTTCGTTTTTCAAAAGATGAACCGCAGCTATATTTCTTAAAATCTTTGCAATTTCTTTGTTGGAGAATTTATTTTGATCAGACTTCATAAATATTTATTTAACAATTTATTTATTGTTTTTCTTCCATAACCACTTTTCAAATAAATTTCCCTGCTTTTTGCATCGATTCTATTTAAGAAAGCTTCATAAAAGATAAGTTTATATGGAATAAAAGGCTTTGTAGATTGACTTAATCCTAAATTATGAACTTTAAGTCTTTTAGGAAGATTTGTAGTATATCCTATGTATAGACTATTATTTTTTTGACTTTGGATTATGTAGGTGTAATAAAACATTATGAAGTGCGGAACGTAAGAAATTTTTAACAAAAATTTCAACGTTCCAGCCACGTTGATATCGCTGAGCGATTTCTTACGTGGCGCGACCAAAGGGGCTCGAACCCTCAACCTCTGCCGTGACAGGGCAGCGCTCTAGCCAATTGAGCTATGATCGCATTGAAAATCGTATAATTATATTATCATATAAGCATGATAATTCAATAACCACAAAATTAAATAAATATGTTGTATAATCTCGAAAAATGCCAAAAACTAATACCACAAATCTAAATTACCGTTCTCTACTCATGTCAACCATCAAAGAAAGATCAACTTCTTTTACTTTGGGTGTCATCGTAGTCATGTTATTAATTTCAGTCGGGATCTCGCTCGTCCTGCCAAAAATAAAACCTATGTTCAACAAGACTTCTTCAAAAGAAACTGCGGAAGTAAAAGTCAAAAAAACATCTCCCGGAAAAAAAATCAGAAGTTATACCGTTCAACCCGGTGATCAGTTATTTTTAATTGCGGAAAAAATGTACGGCTCGGGCTTCAACATGCAAGACATCATGCAGGCCAACAGAATTACCAATCCCGACCAGATAGAAGTCGGTCAAAAACTGATCATTCCGGATGTAAAACCCAGATTCCCGACAACCGGTATAATCACAGAAACCGCGGCAAAAACCGGCAAAGTGACTGAAAAAAGCGAGAAATATGTTGTCAAGGAGGGCGACGACCTTGCTAAAATTGCCCTCCAGACCTACGGAGATAGCTATGCCTGGGTTAGGATCGCCGAAGCAAATAACCTCCTAAATCCCAACGACCTCCGAGTAGGAATGATCTTAATAATTCCGCGATAAAAAAACTTCCGTTGGTATAATTAAATAGATCCGTCTGCGGGATTAGTACAATGGCAGTATGCATCCTTCCCAAGGATGAGACGCCAGTCCGATTCTGGTATCCCGCTCAGATCTATTTTTCCAAGCTGTTGACTTTCGTTATTAAGCATGCTAATTTATCAATAATCGGTAAGTCTTTTTCGCATTTAGCGAAAATTTCATGAACAATTCTTACTTTCAGAAATTGCGTTTCGCTCTTGTTAACTTGAAATTTTTGAAGCTCGCATTTACTTTGTTTTTTTTACTGGCAGTTATATCTTTAACATTTTTGGGTAAATTATCTTTTGCCACGGCAAAAACCCAGACATCTGCTCCTGATGGAGCTTTTTATTATTACTACTTCAATGATCGAGTCCCACTAACAGTATCATTAAAATGGGTGGCAGTGAAATTTGCCAGCGATAAAGCAGAAGAACAGACTGCCGCCTTGCAAAATTTCGATAACCTCGTAGAAGCCAATGATAAGGCGCGCGAGATTCCCCATCCGAAATTAATTCTGTTACCACTAAAAGCAGGGTTAACAATTCAGTCGCTTAAGGACGGTATTGATTCCTTACGCAAAGATCATTCTCATTTTCTCTGGGCAAATCCGGTTTTTCAGAGTGGTAATAGCGAAGAACTTGTAATCACCGACGAGTTTATCGCATCTTTCCCTCCTGAAAAAACCAGGGTAGAAATCGATAGCATTAATTCATCTCATAAAGTAGAACTGGTCGAACCAATTTCGGGGCAGGTAAATACATTTGTATTAAGAGTTTCACCGGCTGTTGAAACCGATTCACTCTCAATGGCAAACCTCTTTCAGGAAAGCGGTGCTGCTAAGTATGCCGCCCCCAACTTCCTTCACATTATAAAGCCTGACCCGGCAAATACCCAAACAAATCAAAGCCAGACATCTCAAGAAGCTACTGCTTTGGCAGCTACAAACGATCCGAACTATAATCTGCAATGGTATTTAAATAATACCAAGCAATTCGGGACTTTCATGAAAGCTGACGCTGATATTGATGCTCCGGAAGCTTGGAGCCTTCCCGGTGGCAGCGGTAACTCGTCTATTTACATTGCAGTTATAGATTACGGTGTGGATCTCTTTCATGAAGACATAGTCTTAGCGGAAAAAATTATTAACCCCTTCGATGCAACGGGTCAAGGTAGCGGTGGCGCTCCCTCAGGCGCAAACCCTGGTAACGGTCACGGTACAAATGTTGCCGGTATTGCAGCCGCCAGTACCAATAATAGTATTGGCATAGCGGGAGTTTGCCCAAACTGCCGCATCATGCCAGTGAGGATAATGTACGTTACTGATGATGGTAGTACAATTTTTGATGAACAATGGGCAGCCAGTGGCATTGACTGGGCAGTTATGAACCAAGCTTCAGTCATTAATCTTAGTTGGCGTTCGACAAATTGGACTACCGTGATCACTACTGCTATAAACAAGGCTATGACTTACGGACGAAACGGAAAAGGAATAGCGGTTGTAGCAGCGTCTGGAAACGATAACACAAATCAAATAAACTATCCAGCAATACTTAACGGCGTGATCTCTGTCGGAGCTTTGAATATGTGCGACCAGCGTAAAAGACCACTTGACGATGATTGTAATGCACACCAGGTAGATTGGGGCAGTACTTACGGACTTACTTTGGATATCTCCGCTCCTGGAATTCAGCTCTTTTCGACAGATACTATGGGATCTCTTGGTTACTCAGTCGATAACTATTTTGATTTCTGGGGAACTTCAGGCGCGACACCGATTGTTTCAGGAGTAGCCGGGTTGATTCTTTCGGTCAACCCCAACTTGACACAAAGCGAGGTAAAAACAATGCTGAAAAAAACAGCCGATGATATAAGGGACGAGACTAATTTAACAGAATTTTATAGTGCCGGTTGGGATAAGTATACCGGTTCCGGACGGGTCAATGCCTATAAAGCTGTAAGGTGCGCTTTAAACGATTGTTGGGGTGATGCCAACCAAGATTCTAAAGTCGATGGATTAGACTACTTAATCTGGTTAAAGCACTACAACCAAACAGTTACAGGAGGACGTACAGTCGGCGATTTTGATAATAATGGTATTGTTGACGGTCGTGATTATGTCATATGGCGAGATAATTATGACTCTTAGCCCATAAAGGTAAAAAGTTAATATAAATAGTTATAGAAATATGCTTATGAATAAATTTTTTAATAAAACATTTAAATATTTCTTATCCGCAAGCTTTGTTTTAAGTGTTATGTTGCTGTTGGCATCTTCGGTAAATGCCCAAACGGCTAGGATATTCTTTAACCCCTCATCCGCAACATTACCGCCCATTACCAACATCCAGTTGATGATGGATGTCGGCATTCGCCAGATTGGTTTTGCCAAAATCGAGTTTAGGTTTGATCCCTCGGTAATCAAGCTCACGGATGAAATCGCGACTATCCCGAAAATGTCAACCATAATTGAAAAAACAAATAGGGATGTCGCCAACACCGAAGGTTATGTAAAAATCATTGTTGCGCTCCCTCCTGAAAATATACTTAATGCTCCCGCCGGACAATTCGAATTTGCCCATTTTCCAATCAGTGCATATACGACTTTACCTAACCTAAGTACGAGTCTAGCTATTTTAGATCAGAATGTGCAGATTGTCGATATGAACGTGACGGAAGTTCCATTTGCAAGCGAAACTAGCGAAATTTTCGTTAATCCCGATACAAATCCTAGTATCTTTGCCGAAAGGTTTGAATCCGGAAGTTTATCGAAATGGACATCCTGCACCACCGACAGTGGTGATCTTAGCGTAACTCCCGAAGCAAAATATACGGGTGGCTATGGCATGAAAGTGTTATTGGACGATACTAATTCGATTTACTGTACTTCCGAGCATCCAAATGGCGAGAAGGAATATAAGGCAAGCTTCTTCTTTGACTTCGATCCCGCTATCTACACAATGACCAACGGTAATCTGCATACAATCTTTGGAGGATATAGTGGTACATCCACTTTAACTTTAGTCCAGCGCGTCCAGCTCCAGCGGGCTTCGAACAACTATCAAATACGGGCATCCCTTTTAAATGACGGCACTACCTGGACAAACACCGGCTGGTTTACCATAAATGATCCAGCCACCAATGATCCACACCGTCAGATTAAATTCGATTGGCGGTCCTCCACTGCTGCGGGAGCCAACAATGGCGGTATGACTCTCTGGATTAACGGATTTCAAGTTGCCAACCTCACCGGAGTCGACAATGACCAGCGCAAGATTGATAGTGTCAAAATAGGTGCTGTTGCGGGAGTTAAAACCGGCACAAATGGTCCTTATTACATTGATGAGTTTGAATCCAGTCGGGAAAATACAGTACTAACCCACACGCCCACACCAACACCAATTGTCACATCTACTCCGACACCGATAATTACGGCTACGCCGACACCAACACCGACTCCATCGACAGGAACACTGACCTTTCTCCCTACAGACGATACATTTGTTAAAAGCGATGCCCCCACAAATTATTTCGGAAGCAATACCGCTCTTAAGGTGAAGTCCGGATCAGTTACAATGAATATCTATCTTAAATTTAATGTCACCGGTTTGTCCGGCCAGGTCCAAAGCGCCAAAGTCAGGTTAAATGTCTCCGACGCCAGTTCTGTGGGAGGCAGTATTTTCTCAACCTCAAATACTTATTTATCTTCATCTACTCCTTGGATTGAGTCGGGACTTAACTGGAGCAATGCACCTGCCGCAATCGGTTCTTCACATTCGACAGTCGGCAGTGCAGGGCTAAATACCTGGGTAGAATTTGCCGTGACTCCCGTAATAACAGGAGACGGGATTTACAGCTTCATGATAACCAGTACCAGTTCCGATGCAGTTTTTTATAAATCCGGCGAAGCCTCTTCAAACAGACCGGAATTGGTAATTACACTAGGTTCGGGTCCGACACCGACTCCAACTTCAATAATTACTTCCACTCCTACACCAACTCCGATAACAACATCTTCCCCGACTCAAACTCCAACTCCGCCGTCGTTATTGCTGACGTTCACGCCAACCGACGATGCATTTGTTAAAAGCGATCTTCCCGACTCTAATTTCGGTGGTAATACTGTGCTCAAGGCTAAATCATCTGCACCCGAAATACTTACTTTTCTTAAATTTAATCTAATCGGATTTAGCGGCCGGGTCCAAAGTGCCAAAGTCAGACTTAATGTCTCCGATGCCAGCCCTGTGGGTGGCGATATTTACTCTGCCCTAAATGATTATTTCGATAACTCAGGTCCCTGGACCGAATCCGGAATTACCTGGAATAATGCGCCTAACTTTGCTATTTTTCCGACATCAAGTGTTGGCAATGCCGCGCTTAACGCCTGGGTTGAGTTCGATGTAACTTCTTTAATCAACGGATCCGGTATTTATAGTTTTGCAATCGAAAGTTCAAGTACGGACGCAGTTTTCTATAAATCCAGCGAAGCCTCTTCAAGTAAACCGGAGCTGGTAATTACACTTTAATCTTACTCATATTGAAGTTGTTGCAACTACCTCTCTTTTTTTAAATATCTAAAGATAAAAACTAAAAATAGAACAAGAACAATCAGCCTTAATTCTATTCTTAGAATAAAAGTTAACAATAATAGTCCTACGAGAGCTATCGTTCCTCTGATTTTTATATTTTGTGAGTAATTCATTTTAGTAAAGCTAAAAATCACACGTTGTGTTAAGATTATAATAACATTATTGCCGATGTAGCTCAGCTGGCAGAGCGGCTGTATCGTCCCAGAAGTAAGTAGCTAATTCGATAAAATTAGCTTACTACTTCGGGATCCCGTAGTTCTAACAAAATTTGCTGAGATAGCTCAACGGCAGAGCAGCTGTATCGTAAACAGCAGGTTCCGAGTTCAAGTCTCGGTCTCAGCTCCAAATTTTGTAGATACTACTGGGATAAACAGTAGGTCGTCGGTTCGATTCCGACCATCGGCTCATGGGAAGGCTCGAACAAACCCGAAAAAAACAACTCAACAATACGATCTATTTTTCACTTTTTATATTAATTCTTGTTGTAATTTTTATCTTGACCGTTGGAATAAAAATCCTTTTGAACACCTCTTCTTTTGTTGCCCGCATTTCAGAAAAAAAAACAAATACTACCTTGAAAAAAAATCAGAATTTGATTGAAGACGTCGATATTGACAGTATTCCGGTTGCCACTAACAGCTCAAGAATTTTTGTCGGAGGAACTGTAGTTAACTTTGATCAGGTGGAATTTTATCTCAACGGAGACTTAGTCAAAGAATCATCCTTATTATCCTCTGACGGCTTTATTGAAGAAATCGGCGATCTGGTAAAAGGCCAAAACGAAGTCTTCGTTATCGGTAAGCTGAAAGACAGTGACGAAGAAAAAAAATCAAAAATATTCACGGTCTTTTACAAAAGCGACAAACCAAAACTTGATATTAAAGAACCCCAGGACAACTCAAAAACAAGCAATCTGGAAATTAAAATTATGGGTGAGACCGACAAAGAAACCTATATCAAAGTCAACGATCTGCCGGTTGTCGTAGACGCTCAAGGAGTTTTTCAAACAATGGTTAAGCTCAAAGAAGGTGAGAACAAAATAGCTATTATCGCTCAAGATGTGGCAGGCAACAGCGAGGAAAAAATTCTTATATTGACTTACGAGAAGGACTAACTCTATATAATGCTGTTAAAGATAAAAATAAAAATATTATAAAAGGGTGGAGTAAAATATTATCGCTCAAGGACATTAGGCTTAAAAAAATAACCAAGTATCTGCTAAATTCGTTTATCATACTTAACCGGAGCAATACAAAGATAAATAGAACCAAGCCGATTACTCCGCCGGTTACCAGAATAATTGAAAAGCTCGAGTGAAAAGAGGCGCCTGAATGCGTAAGATCCGACCCAAATCCCTCAATAATATTTATTCTTATTTTTTCGTAGCGTATTCTGTTGTAGCCGATTCCCAGTAGCGGACTCCTTCTCCATATTTTAATTGCAGCCCGATAGTCATCCAGCCTGGATCGGACGGAAAACATTCTTCCCAGATTAACACCTTCGCCAAAAGGCTTGGGTACGACAAGCAAAAGAAAAGTAAAAACAACAAGAAAGATTACCATTCTTTTCCAAAATTTCTTCAGTATGGAGTGCAGGACAAGACAAGTTATAAAAGCTAAATACAGACTCCTTGAAAAAGTAAGAACAACTAGGATAAAATTGACAGACAATAAGGCAATAAGCAACCATCTGTTTTTAACCAAGTCCATACCCCTTAAATAAAGAGCAAAAAAAATAAGTCCGTATATGGCTCCCGCGACTGAGGTATCGAAAAAAGTTCCAAAAAGCCGGTAAAGATGCGGATCCCAGCCTGCATAAATCAGATTCCGCAAATCCGGATAAAAAAAATACTGGATGATTGAGTATATTGCGGTTAGGATTATTAAAATTAACAGAGACTTTTCTAAAATTTTTTTATTATTTTTATGCTTGTTTATCCAGTAAATCAAATATATCCAATAAATCCAATACAGAGTAAGTCTTACAAAATATAAAAATCCGATAAAATTCTCAAACGGTTTATAATCAGCGGCGCCTATAAGGAAAGAAATAAATAAATAAAAAAGGAAAACATAAACCACAAAAAATTCTTTAAAATTCTCCTTTAAGCGCAATAATTTAAACCTGACTAATGAAATAAACAAAATTAATATCAGCAGTCCTTCGTATAAATAAATATTTAATTGTTGGCCAAAAAAAGAAATTCTTCCCAGCTGTCCGAGAGAAAAAAGAATGAAGGTGAAATAAAAAAGAGTAGATAAGATCATTAATATAAATTGTCATGCTGAACTTGTTTAAGCATCTGATTTTTAGATAACAGATCCTGAAATAAATTCAGGATGACTGTTTGTCAATTTTTGTAAACTGATATAGTTTGGCCCTTACCAAAAAGGAATGAAAACTCATAAAAAAAGCGTAGGCAAATCCTGCAGCCCCATCCAGAAAACCGAGTTTCAGAACATAGGTCAGGAAAAATTTCCCGAAGGGGTAAAAAATAATTGCTAAAATTCCGGCTTTTTTACCTTTGGCTTGCAACTCTTCTGCTCTCAATGTACTGTAATAATTTACTGTCTGCAAAAACTCTTTAACCGTAGGATGGGGGTAATGGTCAATGAAATTTTTTAAGCGTTCAGTGTAAAGTACACTTTTTTTTAATTTAAATTCCTCATGAACTTTTCCAATCCACTTGCCGCTACCCTTCCTAACTAATCTAATTAAGCCTTGATTGCGTATTTTTGCTGTTTCTCCGTACTTCATTTCTTTATTCCAAAAAAAATCCCTCCTTCTGAGATAAAATCCCTCAATTTTATTTTTTAGTTTTTCATTTTTAATTTTTAATTCAATTTCGGATTTTAATTGCTCCGATATTGTTTCATCCGCATCGATAAACAATACCCACTCGTTTTTAGCTTTTTCCATCGCAAAATTTCTCTGCCCGGCAAAATCGCCGGCTGACTTTCTTTTATAAATTTTTGCTCCAAACTTTTCCGCCATCTCTACTGTCCTGTCAGTTGAAAAATCATCTATGATGATTATTTCATCAGAGAATTGAATCGATTTTATTGACCGGATAATATTTTTTTCCTCATTTTTTGTCAGAATTACTGAGGTTATTTTCATCTAAGTTAAATTATTCTAATTTTGATAGGTGGCGTGAAGAAAGGGATCCTGCAAGCGCGCAGAATTCTTCCAGCCTGTCGCTGGTTCGAACACTTGCGGCTTGGCCTTCGTAGCCGTAGTTACTACGGCAAAGGAGGCGAATGAATTCACGACAGAATCTATCAAGATTAATTATTAAAAACTTTAAGATAAATATTTTTAATGCTTTCTGCTGTTTTTTTGGCATCAAAATATTTTTCTGCTCTTTCTCTTCCCATTTTACCAAGTTTATCCCTCAGATCCTGAGTTTCGATTAATCGATTAATCGAAACTAATAAATTTTTTTTATTCCCCTCTTTTACCAGTATTCCGGCAGAACCGACGATTTCTGATATCACCCCGCTGTCATATGCCACAATCGGTAATCCGCTGGCCATTGCCTCGACTAGCACCATACCGTATTGCTCCTCCCATGTCCCGGTTTTTTTAGAGGGTAAAACAAATAGATCAGCTTGCTGATAAATTTTAGGCATTTCGCCGTATTCTTTTTTTTCAATAGATACATCGTTTGCCAATTTGTCCGATTTAATTTTAGTTAATAAGTAATTCCGCAGCGGTCCGCCACCTACAATTTTTAATTTTAAGGATTTGGAATCGGATTTGACACTCGACATTTTAGATTTTAGAAATCTAAATGCGTCATACAGGTCCAAGACCCCCTTTTCCTTAACCAGCCGCCCAACAAATAAAATAACCATTTCCTCTTTCCGGACAAAATGACGCGATCGCGTCATTTTGTCCGGATCAGGCTTGAATTGATTTAAGTCCACTCCGAGCCTGATAATCATTATTTTTTTTTCATTTACGCCTTCACTGACTAATACCGACTTTGCACTTTGGCTATAACAAATAAAAAAATCCGAATTTTTTATTACAAAATACTTGATAAATTTTTTCTTGCTCACGGTTTCGTTATTAAAGGGAATCGTTTCCCAGGAGGTGACAACCAGTTTTTTTATTAGTCTTTTTTTTCTGAGCTTTGCCAGTTGGTAACTGTAGAAATAATGCGGATCTGCTGTGTGAAAAATATCAAATTTACCGGCAAACTTTTCTAAACCAAAAAGTATCTGTGAATCACCCAGTATTCTGTTTGCCAGGTATTTTATTGCTCTTCCGGGCAAATCAGCCAGGCTCGGCAGTTTGACAACCGGAAATGAAAACTCCCTATTCAGCGGGTAAAGTGAAGAAATAGCAGTGAAACTAATATCCTTAAACCGATAATTTTGACCCTCAAAATTATTTAGGTATTTTCCTCTGACAAAACAGACTTTTATCATAATTGCTTTTTAACAAAAAAATTTTAGTCAGGTGACGCGAATGGAAGGGTTCCTACAAGCGCGCAGAATTTTTCCAGTTCCTTCTGGTTCGAGCACTTGCGGGAAGGAAATTCGCGGCAGAATCTGACTAAAATAAGTTTTTGTATAGTATTTTAACCTTATTAATACAATTCTTTTAGTTTAGTAACATATTTTTTCCAGGAAAATCTTTTGAATAATTCGTCTCTTTGCTTCATTTTGATTCTACCTTGAGAGACATCAACCATTTTTTGCATAAAATCTTTACTATTTTTCGCTGTTGAAACAAATTTTGTAAATTCCGGAATCACCGCTCCCTCAAGTCCTATAACCGGACAATTTTGGGCTAACGCTTCCAGAACGGGAAAATTAAAACTCTCGTAATAAGAAGCGGTCAGATATGCGGCAGCTTCGGAATAAAGCTTCCTTATTGCTTCACGGTTGATATCTGAAAATACAAATACTCCATTTTCTTTATCCTCAAAGTCCTGCAAATTTCCCACTAAAAATAATTTATAATCTTTCCTTCTATTATTTTCTTTGAACTCCTTAAAAACTTTTACGATAAAATTAATATTTTTAATTCTGTGGTTCATACCTACAAACAAAAAAAATTTCTTTCTTTTTACCGGAGAAAAAACCGCCATATCGTCAGGTATGCCGTAATTTAGTATCTTAAAATTTTTGTATTTAGGAAACAGTTTTGACATCTCTGTTTTTACCCGCCGGGAAGGGACGACGATAAATTTTGATCTTTTAGTCATCGGTTCAAGCAGGTCTTTCAGCACCAGGTACGAGTCCGGGTAAAATTGCGGATAAAAATAAAAAGACAGACCATGCGAAAATGAAATTATTTTACTTTTAGTTGAAAAAGGAATCGCTTGGTTTAAAGCTAAAAAAATGTCTTTTCGGTGGCTCATTTCTTCTATGCTGACCCGCGTCGAAAGCCAAAAGACGGCCGGTTTTAATATCTTATAGTGGAGTTTTTTCTTAATTTTTAACCAATCGGGTTTTTTACAAAATGAGTAAACAGTGTATTCATTTTTTGTGTCATATTTACCTATTGCTTCAATCAAACCTTGGGTAAAGGTATAGTTACCGAAATGAAAATTACCTTTTATACATAAAGCTCCTCCATCAGCCGATATTTTCATGATCTGTTTTTTTCACTAAAAATTTGTAAATAATAAAAAATATAACCGTATTTAAAATCTCGGATAGCAATGTGATATAGGTTGAAGCCAGATATGAGTATCTGGGAATAAAGATTAGATTTAAAATAAAATTAATAATTACTTGAAAAATGAAAATATAAATAATGACCTTGGCCTTTTTCAAAACATAAATGGAATTGAGAAATACCGAGCTCACGAAAATAAAAGGCAAACCGAACATTACCAATCTCACAACCGTTATCGACTCTTGGTAA
>Ga0209542_10006889_pt1 | contig 21899 bp, 30 predicted proteins | sample RifCSPhighO2_01_FD_184028 | JGI IMG/M metagenome (GOLD analysis project Ga0209542, IMG submission 184028) | Soil microbial communities from Rifle, Colorado - Rifle CSP2_plank highO2_0.1 (SPAdes) (version 2) | ecosystem: Environmental > Terrestrial > Deep subsurface > Rock core/Sediment ... | reverse complement strand
TTGCTGCCGAAATCGCGAGAGACGCAAGCGGCAAGCCAATCATTATGAACGAATCCCCTTTGACCCAGTATGGGATGAGGGTGCATCAGTTCAGTATCTCCGCAACGGAGTATGATCAGGGGACAGAAGAGAAGTTCGCGGTTAAGAAGGGCTTCATTCTTGAGGCAGAAAAAAACAAGGCAGAAGCTGTTCGCAATGCTCAACAGCGGTTGTTGACTATTGCGGAAGGCGATCGAAAGATTGCTGAAACGGAATGGAAAGCGAACGAAACGAAGGCAGAACGAGTTATTGCGGCTCGTTTGAAGCAAGAAGTTGCGACGATCGGCAAAGAGTTGGCCGAAGTGAAGGGCCAGACGAAGGTGAAAGTTGCCGAAGTTAACGCAAAAGTTGGCGAACAGGAAAAACTGATCGCGGAAAAAATGGCCCTGATTGCCGAAAATGAGAAGAAGGCAGCAGAGCTGCTGGCACAGGCCAGGGAGCAGATGATTGAGATTGGTGGAGCGGCTTCTGACTACGAAAAGAAGTTGCTGGAAATCCAGTTGACGGAAATCGAAGCGATTGCGCTTGCCTTCGAGGGTATGGAGGTGCCGGACACCGTCATCATGTCTGCTGAGTCCGTACCGGTTGGTTCCTCTCCGCTCGCACAGGCGCTTCCTAGCTTGCGACTCCTCGATGCCTTTGGTATCACGCAGAAGCAAGAAGGGATCGTACCTTCGAAATGGAGAACCGAAGAAAGTAAGCCGGTGTCTCTAACTCAGACTCCGGCAACCACTACTGCAGCAGCTGCTCAGTAGGAAAGTTCCTTAAATCCACACATGTGGTGCCCCGATCTATTTACTAGACCGGGGTTTTTTATTGGACGGGAGTTCAGCAGTTATTTTCATCGCCATATGTGATATGGTTATATCATGAAGAAACTCTTGTTGATTTTTACGTGTATTGCTATTTTTTATGCGCTACTCAACAAACCCGCCAAGTTCACAGGGACTATTAAAGGAATTGCAAATACCAACAATGAAGCAGTAAAGATTGGTAAACAGTTTTCTAACGGAAGCTGTGAAGGTAGCGGCAAGAAGCTCATGACTACTGCCCCAATGAAACCCCAGGATATACGGATGATCCTGCCGTATGGCACCATGGTTGGAGGTCACGTGATGCCGACATCACATCAGTACTTGGAACCGTGGGATAGAACCCTCGGTAGGGATAAGTATGAAGTGAGGGCTGCAATGGACGCGACACTCTACTCGATCAGCCGACGAGCGCAAAATGTAGAGTCGGGCAAGGCAACGGCAGAAGAGTTCCAGCTTTGGTTCGCAGTCAGTTGTACTCATTTCTACTATTACGATTTGATGACGAGCCTATCTCCGGATCTCCGCAAGATATTTGATCAAAAAAAGCAGCAGAACGACTCCGCATATGTAAACATTCAAGTGAAGGCAGGGCAAGTGTTAGGGAAAATTGGCGGACAGACGTTAGATTACGGCGTTTGGGATACCCAGCTGCCCTCTCCCGCTGGCATTCTGGTGCCCAAACACTATGGGTGGGACGGATTTCGTCCATATCTGGCAGATCCTCTCAATTACTATACCGACGATCTTAAGAAAATTATGCTATCTAAATATGTGCGAACTACTAAACCAATCTCTGGTAAAGTTGATTACGATATTGATGGCACATTGGTCGGCGGTTGGTTTTTAAAAGGCACGGGTGAAGTAACCGGAGGTCAATCTCGGAAGTATTGGGCCGGACACTTGGCCTTCGCGCCGGAGTATCTCGACCCGAGTGTATATTTAATTTCAGTCGGTGACTTCGCTGGGCAGGAAAAGCAATTTTCTATCTCTAGGAGTGCACCGAATCCTATAAATGTTAGTGTGAAGACCGGATTGGTAAAGTACGATTTGTTGCCTTGGACACACGTACAGGCAGATGGAACACCTTGGCATTGGATGCGTTATTCTAAGGGCGTGAGAATTGTTAATGAAGGGAATCAAAAGTTAGGCTGTGTCCTTGTTCAAATGCTCGAGTCTCGTAAACTCAAATTCGAGGGTTTTCAAGGAAAGACTTGTGCCAGTATTAAGCAATTTACTAGTTCGGCAAAGACGTATGAACGGTAGTCAGCGAAATAAAAGTACCCGATACCTTTATGACTATTTATATGCGTTTAATACTGCCCTGTAACCGAGCATGCGGTACCTTTAATAACTTTTCTATCTTTACCCAGTAGGCCAAGCCAGGTTGTTTGAATATTTTTTGGAAGATGGGTAAATGGGCACGTAGCTGTATTATTAACAAACAATGCAAAATCCCAGTTATGCTCGCCAGGCGTGCCAGTTGTTGTTCCTATTCTTTGTCCCGCTTTTACCGCAACAGCTTTTATAGGCGATGTTTGCGCTTTGGTTAAAGGTTTACCTGGAGCAGTGCTGACTGGTTTGCTAACAGGTACGGCAGCTAGCAATGCCGGTATGGGCTTAGTTACATGGTTAATACGGTATTTGCTTACAGCGTTTATCTGAAACTCAAAATCGTAATCTGGTGCAGAAAGTTTTGGACCTAAGTCTGCGCGGTTCTTGTATGCCGCATACACTAACGTGCCATCTGCTGGCGCGATAACAGGAACAAACGCAGCGCTTTTATTATGAATATATAAAAATCGCGCATCAGCATTTATTAAGGATCCCGGTGCAATAAACTTGATCTCGTTTGCATTTGATGGGCCCACTGTAAGGAGTGATCGAGAGGTAACCCCAGCCACTGTTGATATCGGTGAAATACTTGCAACGGACTGACGAGGAATGAGATGAAGTTGAATCAATGCAATGAGAGTAATACCAAAGGATGCAACTGCCCATATGCCCAGTGCTTTTCGTACATCCGCGGGCAATGTGTGAAAAGGCATTTTTTATCTTCTAACAAATTTTAGTACGGCAAGTAGAACACATGCGCCGAGCAGTGATACTAAAAATCCATAGATGCTAAATCCTGTGGAAGTGTCGCCACCGAGCAATCCCATAATCCAACTACCAACAAAGGCACCAATAACTCCAACAATGATGTTGAGAATAATGCCTTGCTGACCATCTGTTCCCATAACAAGGGATGCGACCCATCCAACTAATCCTCCGAATATAAGTGTGGTAATAATTCCCATAGATGTTTTTTGTTAAAAAATAGTAAATTTATACTTCTTCTTCGTTCATTTTTTCTGCAGCCTCTGGGGTTGATACTGTTTTTCCCATAAACAGTAACTTTATAATCCCCATCGCAACTATCCAATATACCAGCATGGCAAGAAGCGTTGTCCATTCAAAAATACTTCCTTCGATACGAGTGATTCTAAATACACTTAAAAATGGAGCCGTAAATACGTAGGTGACTCCATAAATGAAGCTGGTAAACCCAGCTAGGGGATTTGCGCCCGTGAGTTTTAATATAAATCGAAATGCTAAAAGTATCTCAAGAAGACCCAGAAGATACCATACTATTTGTGTGCCTCTGTACAGAGGCTTTGTGCTACCAGAACTATACGATGAATCCATAGATATTTTATTGTGAAAAGCTAAAATATAGCTATACCTACTCATAACTATACGCGGTTTATTGCAATAGCGCTATGGAATATTATTTGTAAGCATTCGGACAATTTTACTATGGAGTTCTGGTGGGGCGGCTATAATGCCAGGCAGGTCATATGCGATAATTCCATCCCATATAAACTTCGTATTTGCAAAATTAGTCACTTTCCATCCGGCTTCTGAAAAAAGCAGTGCAGGTACAACAAAATCCCATACAGCACCTGCATTGCACGCATATGCACGGTAGTTTCCTTGCAGTGTATTCATTGTTGCGCCAATAGCGCTATGATTTGTTTTGCTCAGTCCTAAAGGTTGCAGTCTTGAGTGGAGTTCCGTATTAGCGCCGAACGGTTTTTCTGAAGATGCAACTTTATTACTAAGAAGTATTTTTTGATCATTAAGATACGTACCTCCTCCAAGTGTTGCCGTTGCAAGTTGTTTTGCAACCGGATCAAACCCAACCACCAATTCAGGAATAGTTCCTTTGCAACGAGCAATAAAAACACCAAAACTATTTTTGTTATTCGCGAAGTTTTTTGTGCCATCTAAGGGGTCAATGATCCACGTGTATTTAGCACCAAGTTTTGCGTGCTCACCAGACTCTTCCGCGACTATTGCATCTTGAGGAAAGTGCTTTTGAATTTCACCTATAATAAATGCTTCGGAAGCATGGTCAGCTTCTGTAGAATAGTCAGCTTCGTCGCTTTTGATGTTTCGCGTTAGTTCTTTACCGTAGTGATTTAAAAGAATCTGACCTGCATCTTTTGCAATACTTATAGCAAAATCCAGTGTGTTTTTACTCATTGCTATACTGTAGCATCGCTAGAAACAAACACCAGAAACGTTTTGAATAACTTTTGGCAAAGAAAAACACCCTTGCGTTTTAGCAAGGGTGCGCGAGAGATTGAGCTAAACAAAGAGCTTCACACATTACGCCATCGGTGCGCCGGCGGCGATCGAATCCAGTTCATCACAAATCTTCTGCATGATCTGGTCTGGAGATAACCCTTGCCTCAAGGCCAAAGAGGCAACTTCATTACAGTTTGCTGCAGAGATCTTGGGCGCTTTCTCCTTATCATTTCGTGAATAAGCAACCCACATTCCCATCGGTTCAATTGATTTGCGAAGGCCTTGCCCATCGATGAAGTAAACAACGCCGTAACCGCCGCCTGGGTTTTCTTCACATATACGAACGGATTTGCGGCTAGCGGCAAGAAGCGCTTGAGCTGTTTTGCCCTCCTCGCTTGCCAAAAAAACACTGAGCGTACTGGATGTTTGGATGAAATCGTGGTTGTGTTTTTGGCGCTTGGCTGCATTAGCAGAGTGCTCTTGTTGCTGTTGCTGGCGAGCCAAGAGATCCTTGGTTGCTTTTTTGCTCTCATGAGCATCATACGATTCAGCTGCTTTTTGCCATAGGTCTTTCTTCATCGCTTGTTCCTTCTTTTGTAGAGTGCTTTCTGGACTGGGTAGATAGGACATTCCGAACTAAAATATGTATCATATACTGGTAGACTTGTCAAGAAAAAACTTGACACGGCATAGTAGTCTGTTATATTGGCATCTCCTGTTCTTTTCATCCTCAATATCTCTAGAAAGAGTGCCGATATGGGTACGATTCGAGAAGGTCGATGGCGTTGCCCCAGTTGTGATAACGAAAATCGTGGTTCAGACACAACGTGCAATAGTTGTGGCCAGCCTCGTGGCAAAAAGGTGGTTTTTTATTTGCCTGAGAACGAACCTGCAGTTACTGATTCAGTAAAACTGGCGGAAGCGCGCGCTGGAAAAAATTGGTCCTGTAGCTACTGCCAATCAGACAACGTCGCTTCTTCTCCTACTTGCTCGCAATGCGGCAACGGACGGTCAGGAGGAGATACGGATCGTCTGAAAACTGACATTCTTCTGTCTGCCCCATCAATACCTCAAGTGCGTGAGACAATACTCATCTCTCCTCGCTTGATTGGCATTTGCGCAGGTATTCTCTTGTTTTCAGGTATGTTGTTATGGTGGCTACTAACGCCACAGTCGATCAACGTACAGTTGGCTTTCGTAAGCTGGGAACGCAGTATTGCCACTGAGGATTATAAAACAGTGCGTGAGGAAGATTGGAGTGTTCCAGTGGGCGGGCGAACGGTTTCTCAAGTGAGCGCCCTTCATCACTATGACCAGGTGTTAGTTGGCTATGAAACCAGAACAAGAGAGGTTTCGGAGCAGGTACAAGTTGGTACCGAAGAAGTTGTGACTGGTCAAAGGGATATGGGCAATGGATATTTCGAAGAAATGACTTCGAGTAGCCCAGTCTACGAGACGCAGTATCGGACCGAAACGTATGAAGAGCCAGTGTATATAGAAGAGCCAGTCTACAAGACTAAATATACTTACGACATCGATCGCTGGGTTACAGGAATATCTCTTACCAGCTCGGGTCAGAATGATAAACCGCAGTGGTCTGACTTTAAGCCCACCTCTATCCGACGCGAAGTGAAAAGAGAGGGGAAATATCATGCTACTTTTCAGCCCTTAGAGGAAAATACTAAGCCCATTCTGTATACAATCACCGATGAGAAGAAGTGGCGGCAGTATCAGAAAGGAGGTGTATACGTATTATTTCGAAATCGCCTGGGGATCATTTCCCGAGTCGAGCCGCTACAAAAGGAAACAAGGCCAGCAGCCCGATAATTGTTCAAAACACGAGCCCTGAGTTGTCATGACGACAAGCAGGGCTTTTTTTTGGCAAGAAAGAGGTTGTATGAGGTTGTATGAGAGTACCTGGTACCTTCAATTCCTCTGGAAACTTGTTCCATCCAAGTAATATTCATTCGATCTCGCCACGTACGGTTTACAAGTACGTGGCGTTTTTTTAATTTTGCAGTGGCAGCAATGAAATTTGTGGAGTTCTGAAGTAGTAGGGGAAAAGAGGATTACGTAATATAAAAATCCCACGGCGAGCAGCGGCGGGATTGGGATTTCGTACATGTATTCTGCGAGTAGACCTGCTTCACCTTTTTCTTGCTTGCGGTACTTATGTTGCTTTTTCTTCGCCATCGGATGATTCGCATTATAGCGCCTCATATAGTTTGGGTGTGAAAGAACGGTAGCGAAATCATACAGCAGAGGGTGATATAAAGATAGGGGATGTTTAATATTCGGATTAGAATTTTTGTAAAAATAAACCGTCTTCTGCTTGCGCATAATGACGGTGCAATTGTTTTCAAAATCAACTTATTCAGTATTTGCTTCGGAGCTATCTTTTGGGTCTTTTCCCACCATACGATATAATCGGTAAGAACCATTGTGCCAATGAGTGCCAGTCCCTTTTTTCTCGCTCTGCATAATTCTAAAGACTTGATTACTTGCCTTCAGGGAGTGGTTAATTCTGCTCACAACCGTGCTACCGTACAAAGTCGTTTTTTTGCCATACATCCCTTTTCTACTGCCATACCCATTTTCTTTGGCGATATCTCGTATGTTCTCCTCGTTCACGGGTTCATTCTTGCCTTGCAAAAGGTGAGATACAACAGCTTGTTGCCACCTATCAGGTAAGGGAACAGTTTGAACTTTTTCTATCTCTGCGGATGTAAGTTGGCGGTCATAAAAGGTATATCCGCTAAGAGCAAAAGTACCTATTCCTTTGTCGATGGTCAGAGTTTTGCGCACCTTCCCTTTGCTAGGGAAAATTGATGCTTTTATTGAAATAGTTTCTCCTGGTTGTAGTTCCCCAGTAAGTGTGAGTTTATCAACAAGTGCAGATCGGAGAGCAGTTACAAGCTCAAGGATAATTTCTGACATAATCATCACCCCATAGTACCTGTGGCTGAAATTGGTTTATCAAAGAACGTGTAAGCATGTTTTAAAACTATTAGGATGTCAAGGGTTTGTTCGCTACGTTCACCGATGCATACACCCGACCCAACAACATGGGCGGCGCATTCCGCCCTACAACTTCGATAGTGCCTTTCGTACATCAGCTGGTAATGTATGGAGGGGCATATTTATGATTTAAGGTTGTAGCCTATTTTTAACATATGCCAAACCACACCCAATGAAACGAGGGTAAGGGCGAAAACAATACTGAATGCAAGGGTTATTGATACATCTGAAATTCCGTAAAACCCATAGCGCATTCCGTTCATCATGTAAAAAACAGGGTTAAACACGGAGAGCATGCGCGCAATTGGCGGAAGCATTTCGGCTGAGTAGAAGATGCCCCCAAGAAAACTGAGCGGCATAATAATAAATGTGGGAATAATAGACATTTGCTCAAAGTTTTTTGCCCATAGGCCTGCGATTAATCCAAAGCTCGAGAATGTTAGTGAAACGAGGGTTGTGAATATGAGAAGAAACAGCGGGTGATCGATACGGACAGGAATAAACAATGCTCCTGTTAAGAAAATAAGCGCTCCTACAACACCGCTACGAACAAGCGATGCAAGCAAAAACCCGGCAGCAATTTCAGCATACGACATAGGGGATATGAGGAGGTCGTTTATTGTTTTGCCCACAATACGCTGAAACATAATTGCAAACCCTACCCCCTGGAACGCGGTGGTGAGAATATTCATCATCACAAGCCCGGGCATAATAAATGCAGGGTATGGAATGCCTTGAATGTCTCCTATGCGGCCACCAACGGCTTGCCCGAAAATAACAAAGTACATGAGTGCGCTTACAATTGGGGCACCAAGCGTTTGCATAGGGCCTGCTAATGAGCGCTTTATCTCTTTTATTGCTAATGTTTTTACTCCTATATAGTTCATATATTTTTTTGCCTATCCTTTTCTAAAATTTCTGCATATATTGCATTCACATTTTTCCCCTTGTTGTTTTCGATGAGATTTTTCTTCGTATCTAGTAGTACTAATCGTCCGTTATTAATAATACCAATACGATCAGCCATTGCCTCCGCTTCTTCTAGGTAGTGAGTAGTTAATATAATTGTTTTCCCATGATCGCGAAGATGGCTTACCATGGTCCAAAGGTTTTCTCTCAGTTCCATATCAACCCCCGCAGTTGGTTCATCAAGAAATAAAATATCTGGGTCGTGTACCATGGCTTTCGCAATCATCGCTCGCCTCTTCATTCCTCCTGAAAGTGTAAATACTGACTGAGTTCGTTTATCCCACAGGGAAAGTTCTTTCAAGATTTTCTCTGCGCGTGCCTTGCCATCTTTTAGTCCATAGTAGCCTGCTTGCAACTGCACACTGTCAAAGACCGTGAGCCCAAATTCTAAGCTAATCTCTTGTTGTACAACGCCTATCTTTGAACGAGTAAATCGATAATCCTTATCAATATCTTTTCCGAGAACGCGCACCTCTCCGCTCGTACGCCTTGCAAGACCAGCAATGATGTTAATTAACGTTGTTTTACCGGCACCATTTGGCCCAAGTAATGCCAAAATTTCTCCCTTATAGATAGCAAGGGAAATGCCTTTTAACGCTGCAAAGCCACCCTTATATGTTTTGAATAACCTGGTAATTTCGACAGCGTTTTCTTGTTCCATGAGGAGTCAGTGTACAGGATTATCTCCTTAAAGTCATCGATGCAGGGTACTGTTATTCAACTTCTTTTTATTTCAGGAATATGTATTCGTTGCTGCCGGACTCCGACGGGAAGTAAATCGTCTCTGGGTCGTATTCCGGCCCAGCTGGCGCTTGAGGCAGTATCGCACAGTCGTGAATGTCGCGGTACTCCTCGGTAATAGTCAGGCTTTCGGGCGTAATGCCATACCTGGCATACTCCGCCAGAACTGACGGCGTCATGTGGCTGAACACTTGATCACCGGCCGGTTGGTGGAGGGGGCGCGTAAATTTCATCCCGATATCAAAATTGTCGGTTGCCCGTTCGGGACCGCGCGCCAGGTTCGCATAACCAATTTTTTGCCCGGCGCTCACAGGCGACCCCTTACGTAGGGAAGGATCAAGATTAATATGGAAAAACACAAACTGCCATTGCCTGGGGTTTGCGGGATTATTACTCTCGGCCGTCAGCCAAATCTGCTGGTCGCCCGGGGCCCCGCGATCATTATCTATGAGGGAAATTTCGCCTTTGAACGGGGCAAACACGGAGACCTTGTCTGTCGTACCGCGAAATTCCGTTTTTGCTTTCACGTAGTGCTTCATCGAGCGCGGAGTTTTTTCGAACACGCCGGTGGTTACCATCGGATGGCGATAGTCATGACCGGCGCAGCTGCGGTATTGAGAAAAAGCCGCAATCTGCGACAGATCGACAGGGTTAGCCGTAATAAACTTCTTGGCAATCTCTTTATCTGCCGGCAAATAGGAAAATCCAACCGCCATTGCCGCAAAGATAAGCACTATAACTGCAACGATGGCCAAAGGTACTTTACCCCACAGGTTCATAGCACTATGATATCACAAAAATCTTACATCTATAAGGTATCGTCCATTTCGATTTCCCCATTCTTTTAACTGTACCGTGCAGCAGAAATATTGTCTCGGCCACCAAAAAAGTACATAATACGAACATGTCACCTAACGCAGGTTGGCCTTCTCCTGCCGAAGAAGAGCTATTAGATACCATTTCATTTGATGAATGGCTCATTGAATCTTCTACTTTTATGGTAAAAATACAGAACGATGCTATGCAGAACGCTGGAATATTCAGCGATGATATTGTTATTTTCCGACGAGGGCAGAAACCAAAATCCGGTGATATTGTCATTGCGGACGTAGATGGGGAGTGGATGATGCGGTATTACCAGATAGAAGATGGGCGACCCGTGCTGTATCCAGCAAACGGGCACTATGAAGCGGTGCGGCCCGAAGAGCTGATCGTCATTGGGGTTATTCGTTCTGTAATTCGCAAATACTAATGTTACTTCACGTAGACGGGGATTCATTCTTCGCATCCATAGAACAAAGTGTGAAGCCTTATTTAAAAGGTAAGCCAGTAGTTACTGGCAAAGAACGCAATATTGTTGCCGCTGCTTCTATTGAAGCAAAGAAGCGAGGCGTAACCCGAGGTGTTACATTGTGGGACGCAAAAAAGATGGTTCCTGATCTTGTAGTTCTTCCCACTGATTACGAAACCGTAAGTCTTTTTTCAAAACGTATGTACGATATTGTTCGTAGGTATACTCCCGTTGTAGAAGAGTATAGTGTAGACGAAGCGTTTGCAGACTTGTCCGGACTTCGGAGATACTTTCACTCTTCATATAAAGCAATTGCTGCAAAGATACAAAACGATATTCATGCAGAACTTGGAATCACTGTTACGCTCGGCATTGCTCCAACAAAAACGCTGTGCAAAATAGCAACAGATAAAGGAAAACCGGCGGGACTAGTATTCATTCATCGGTCAAAAATAGATGAAGCTTTACTAGACGTAGATATTGAAGATGTATGGAATATTGGGCCTGCAACGTCTGCATTGCTCAGAAAGTATGGAATACGTACGGCGTTGCAATTTAAGCAAAAGCCGGAAGAATATATACGAAAACTTCTCACCAAGCCCGGAATACACACATGGCAAGAACTCAACGGAATTCAGGCGATAGAATTTGCAGAAGAAAAGACGAGCTACAAGTCTATCGGGAAAAGTAAAACATTTACCCCACCGTCTAACGACAAAGAATTTGTATTTGCACAGCTGATAAAGAACATTGAGAATGCATGTATGAAAGCAAGGCGGTATCACCAAGGCGCAAAAAGCATTGTTATATATGTACGTACAAAAGAATTTCGTAGTCTTGGAATAGAGGGGGCTGTTGAGCGGGTTACTGCATACCCAAATGAGTTGATAGATGCAGTGCGAACAATGTTTGAGCATATATGGAAGCCCGGGTACTATCGGGCGACAGGAGTGTTTTTATCCAACCTGCAACCACTCAACCCCATACAGCCAACGTTGTTTGAGAATCCTGCAAAACTTATTCGATATACAAAACTATACGGTGCTATTGATGAATTACGTGAACATTACGGTAAACATGCAGTACACTTAGGCACTTCTCTGCATGCACAAAAAATACAACATCTGTATTCTCGGGGAGATATTCCCGTCAGGCGGGAAACGTTAGTAAAGGGGGAGACGAAACGAAAACGACTCCCCATTCCAATGCTTCAAGTACGGTTACGGTAGGTGTGTTTTGAATTCTTTGTAGGTGTTAAAATGAAGGTATGAGAAAAATAGTTGTTTTTATGATGGTTACTCTCGATGGGGTGATGCAGGCACCTGGTGGTCCAGAAGAGGATACTTCGGGAGATTTTACATACGGTGGCTGGACGGCTCCGTATGCGGATGAATCTTTTGGCGAAATACTTAATAAAGAATTGAGCGTGCCATTTGATTTGCTGCTTGGGAGGAAGACGTATGAAATATGGAATGCATATTGGCCGAAGCAAGCAGGTCCCATTGCTGACCCGTTCAACAAAGCTAAAAAGTATGTGGTATCGGATGAAATTATAGATGTTCCGTGGAAGGAATCTATTCTTATCCATGACGATGTAGTAAATACCATCAAAGAATTAAAAGCAGAAGATGGCCCCGTATTTCATGTGTGGGGCAGTAGTGTGCTCATACAAACACTTTTGCAAAATGATTTGGTGGATGAGTTGCGCCTGCGAATATATCCCATTACGCTCGGCACGGGAAAGCGATTATTCGGAGAGGGAACAATCCCGGCTGCGTTTACGCTGACGGATTCTCAGGCGTTACCAAGTGGCGTTATTCTCGCGAACTACAAAAGATCCGGAGAAGTTATAACAGGCTCGGTGGGTTGAACGATTTAGGCAAAAAAGGTTGCTATACATGCAATGAGCAGAACTGATACGAGGTTGGAAAAGATATCTGAAAAGAATTTTTTCCATGCAATAGTCGGATCGCAATTGCTCCATAGTATTCCCTGACCGATTATCGGCACCATAAAAGCAAGCCAATTAAATGCTATAAACCCAATTGCCATCCATGTTGGTACATTATTTTGGATACTAAGCGTTACAATAAATACTGTTGCAAAGGATGTAAGAAGTGAAAGTCCAATTTGCCCGGCATATATTTTCGGCATCATTGGCATCGCTTCTTTCATCTTCTTTTCCTTTTCTTCTTTCGATAGCTTATCAAACCCTAGATATTGCATGTGGATTTTCCCCATGGGAGTTGCATTTGAATACCACAATGTGCCAACAACGGCATACAACACTGCCCCGACAATAGAAAGAATAAGAATAGTAAGCACCATAAACTTGAAGTTAGAGTATTATGATTTCAGTATATACCTATGAAAAAAAGTTCAACACTATTTCTTCAAGCAGTTATTATAGCCTTAGGAATCGTGACGCTTTTCGTCATGATACGGTTTCCCTTGACCGAGGGGAGAGCGGTGAACTTAGATCTGTTTCATATTTACGCTGATCCGTTCATCGTGTATGGGTACGGAGCGTCTCTGCCATTTTTTGTTGCGCTGTATCAGGTTTTTATGTTGCTTGGATACATCGGAAAAAATAACGTATTCTCGCAAGGCTCTATAAAAGCTTTACGGAATATAAAATATTGCGCAATTATACAAAGCATCTTCATTATACTGGCAGCGCTCTATATACGCCTGAATTACAACGAAAACACAGATGAAGATCCGGCGGGCTTTATTGCGATCGCCATGGTGACTACGTTTATTGCAATTGTAATCGCAACTATAGCTACTATTTTTGAAAAACGCTTACGAAAGTACAAAAAATAAGGCTTACGAAAGGTGAGGATCTGTTTTGCGTAGAAAGTTTTTTATTGTTTTAATTTATCGATTTCTATTGCGTGAGTAGGGATAAGAAAAAACGAGTTTTTGTTTTGTTTAAACGTCACATCAAACGCATCAAAAAAACCTACTCTCCCTAAAAGAGCTATGGGTTTTGGCCAATCGATAAATACCGTATCACCCACCCATTCATAATTACCGAACCACTTCAACGTAATGAACTCCTGGCTCCTGAACGGGGCTAAATATAGGATGATCAACCCCCTTGCGCTTAGAAGCCTCCGCAACCTTTACTAAGTCTTTACCATGCGCAATAATCTCACGAGTCTCTGGGTCGATTGCAAGATATTCACCAATATATTTTCTGTAATCAATTTGATTTTTGATCATATTTTGTCTTTGGTTATCTACCCATACCGTACAGTAATTTGAACAATTGTTGTATGGTGTTTATGCACAATTCTTTATTCAGGGGGCGAGGGAGTTGCCGCGAACGGAACGCGTATAGTCACCCTCATCCCCTATGGACTCGCAACCTTTGTATGCTAACTGGCAGAGGACTATTTCTGCCAGGAGCAACTCTAACCTTAGTTGCCATCCCCTGAATGTGGTAGTCGTCAAATAAGAAAGTTCGCCCTTCAGCTTGACGGTTAAGCTCCAATAGGTATATTCAGTAAGCTGTACCGTTACAACTAAATACACATATTGCATCTAAGGGAGCTTTTTATGACTTGGCAAGAATTAGCGGACCTATTGAACACTTCATCTGGATACCAATGGCTGAGAATTGGCTTTTGCCCAGAGGTAGGATTGCCATGGATGGTGTACGAACGAGGGGAAGTAATGGGTGTTACCCTGCACGAAAACCTGTTTTGTCTCAAACTTGCTTGGCAGGCGCAATTCGTTCCGTTTGTCGGTAAGTGGATTTGGACCTATCCGCCCAATGAAAATGGCCAACCTGCACAAATTTTTGATGGTAATATTACCGACATATCGCCATTCGAAGACCCAGCTGGTTTCATCCAGATCGGCAAAACTGTCTGGCACGGCGAACTCACCCAACACGAGATGAATCCCTGCGGGGTAGAAGGTGGTAAGCTCATTACTCATACCGAAATGGAATACAACAGGATCGAAGGAGGTTTATGGATTCTTCCGCCTAAGTACAAAGGCTTTGAGTTTCCCATGGACCAGATTTGCAGTTCGGAAGACATTCCTCGGTAGCCTCCGACATTCAGCAAAATCACAAACCCAGTCGCATGGCTGGGTTTTTATTTACTTAAAATTTAGCAAACGCCAGAAACCGTGGGAGAAGTAAGAACCTGTTTTATATATTTTGAGTAAAAGAAAACCGCCTCTGTTTCCGAAGAAACATTAGCGGGTTGCGAACGATAATACATTAACTAGTTTCCAAAAATCATTTCATAACTACGACTTTGATCATCCATGAGTAGGTGCTCGAAGTGTTTTTCTGTTGAAGCTCTTCGATAATACGCGTTTGCATCGCAGGAGTCAGCACAGCTGCTTCTTCCAGTGATTTGTTGTCTGGGTTCAGCATCTGCGCGGCAAGGGTTGCTGGGTTAGTCATCTCGTTGCCACATATGTGCAAGATCGTTTTAAGGAGATTGGAAATTCCGGTTATCGCCTCTGCTTTGCTTGGCAGAACCGGTTCGCTGGACAACAACATTTTGAAGTTGTGACCAGGACCACGAGTAATGAGAATGGCCCATTTTCCTGTGCGTTCGCCAACCGTAAACTCCAAGTCATTAGGGTTCGTGAAAATCTCAAGTGCAGTCCCGCGTGTGATACCAGGCATGACTACCTTCTTTCTTTAGAGTGCAAGCTGAAACAGTGAAACAACCGAACTGAGCTATTATCTATACTCCATTGTCTAGGATTTGTACATTACAACAGTAACTTGAAATATTAGGATAGTTGTGATAGTCTCGATTGTTCTGGATATGACTGTACCTGTTCCAATGTATTGAAAGGAAAATCGAAATGGTGATGCCCATTGATCTTGTACTGGTTAGGCACGGGGAAAGCGAAGGGAATGTTGCGAAAATACGATCCAAGGCAGGAGACAATAGTGCATTCGCAACAGAATTTTCGAGGCGCCTCGGATCACAATGGCGTTTGACTCAGCGTGGTGCTGAGCAAGCATCCAAGGCAGGAGATTGGATTCGTGAAAACATCTCACTAGTTTTTGATAAGTACTATGTTTCTGAATATACGCGAGCCAAAGAAACTGCTGGGTTGCTCAATTTACTGGAAGCAGAATGGTTTCCTAGCTTTTATTTGCGGGAGCGTGAATGGGGTGAAATGGACGTTACTTCTGAAAGAGAAAAGCAAGATCGGTTTGCAGACTCGCTGAGGCGTCGCGAAAGTGATGGATTTTTCTGGATTCCACCGAATGGCGAATCTCTTGCGCAGCTATGTTTGCGAATTGATCGAGTTCTCGATACGTTGCAACGGGAATGCAGCGATAAGAGAGTTATTGCGGTGTGCCATGGAGAAGTAATGTGGGCATTTCGCGTACAGCTCGAACGAATGTCGCAACAACGATTTCGAGAATTGGATATCTCCAAGCGTCCGTACGACAAGATTCATAACTGTCAGATCCTGCACTACACAAGGAGGAATCCTGAAAATTGCAAAATCACTCCTTACTATATGTGGATGCGCTCGGTATGTCCCAGTGACACGAGTTTATCCTCAAATATTTGGATGCCCATTGAACGTCCACGATTTTCCAACGAAGATTTGCTCGAAGAAGTGGAGCTGACCCCAAGAATTATTTCTTAAAGAAAGGGTCTACTCGAAGCATCTTACCAAACCTCCCCCAAAGGAGGTTTTTTCATTTAAAAAATACCAGCTTAGTTCTTAGATGAATGTTAAAGCCGGGCTTTAACAATGTTTCAACTGTGTGGATCGGTTAACGGAAATTTGCTTTCTAAAGTAGTGGAGGAAGTAAGAACCCGCGTCATTTTAAACCGTCGGCAATTCCTCGCTAAGCCTGCGAACTACAGCTTCGTAAAGCTCCGCAGCTTTAGAGGCAATATCGTGATCCGTTACATATGTTTCTGTTTGAGTTATGAGGCGTTTTTCTGTATCGCTATCAATACCAAGTGCTCGCCAAAAGATAGCGTATGATTCAAGCGAAAGGTTATCTGTAGACTTGTACATGTCCACAAAAAGATTATTGTATTTTTTTATGAGGGTTTCATCTTCGCCATTTGGAGTAAATGCTTGATCGAGGTAGGGTAAGACTGAACGAACATCGAAAGACTTTGCATCAGCCATATCTTGAATAATTTTTATAGCAGTGCGACGCACCCATACGTCACTTCCTTGTCCTTCCACACCTTCACATACTTTGGGTAATGCTTCTTTTGTAGCTTTGTATTGGATGTCATCGGTAAGTAAATGAACCAACCATCCTTTATAGAAATCGCTCTTTTTAAACATCGGGTCTTTTCTATAGTCTTCTGGGTGGGTAAGAAATCTATCGATTTTTGTTATATATCTACTGTCAGGGTAAATAGATCCACAGACGTATGCGCCACGATCAGTAATCGAAAGTTTATCCTGCACTGCGAGTGCAATTCGTACATGTGACGCTTCAAGAGCCATGTAAAAACTTTAGCACGAGCATAAAGAAATGCCAGAAACATTTTGTATTACGAATACCGTTATTCTTCGCGCCAAATAACGGTTGCTGTTTCGACGCTTCTAGAACCTTTCTTCTCACTCGTTAGCCAACGTCTATATGAGCTAAGCGTGTGGTCTTCAAACGTACATCGTTCGTCACGAAATATACTTTTTTCCGACACGCCCCATACATCAAAGTACGTTTGAACTGCCTTTGAGAGTGAAAGATGTATTGTGTCTTTTTCTTTCACGGCTTCTGGAAATAACTTTTTAAACGTGGTGATTTCTTCTCCCTCATGGTTAAATGTGAAATGCTTTGAACAAATAGAGGGTCCTATAAACACACGTGTTATTTCATGCGGAGCAACAATGCGAGAAGCTTTCTCTAGTAATCCATTTATGAGACTTTTACGACTTACATGCAACACCAGCCCTTTTTTGGGGGATAGTATAACAAGTGGCATACAATCAGCAGTACCTACTCCAACTTTTACATGTGCTTGCGAAACTTCTATTCCATCAGCAACCGTCTCTCCAGATATACAAATTGTTGCGGAAGTTATTTCTCCTCCATGCAGGAGGCGCGGAAAAATAACATTCTCGTTTAAAAAATCATCTTTTTTGCCAATAGCTATTCGCCAATTACCAAGTTTTCTGACCTGTATGCTCATTTCTACAACAGTACATCCCTCGCACCCTAGAGTTCAATGAAATTTTTCAAGAAAAGAAGCCGCATGGTAATACCATACGGCTTCGAGATAGCTACGGATAGCAAACGGTTTCTTGCGCTATAAAAGCGTAAAGTTCAGACTTCCACTATATCGAATCCGGAGCTTTCGCTCGTCGTCTCGGAACCATGGCACCATAAGTACGATCTCGTTACAATTGTTGCTGGCCAGTGCATTCCGGATAGATGTCAGGAAGTTTGCCTGCGTGGGCGTTGGAAAATTCGCAAAACGAGATAGCATTTCCACGTCGTCGAAGAAAACGTCTCCTCTGCCATCAGCTGCCGGAATTCGGTATGGAGGCTTGATGGTCGATTTGCCACGAAAGGTTTCTGTGGCATTTGCCAATGTTTCTATACACGACAACAGTTGTCGCGACCAGAATTGGTTCCAGAAATCATCCAAATCAATTTCCAATACGGGGCTAGTGGATGAACTCATGTTCAAAACTCCTTGTGTTGTGATTGAACTAAACGTACCATATGGGATAATAGTATATAAGTATGGTATCGTCAAGGGCGGTGTGTAATGTGCACACACATACGGCAGTTTTAGCAGTGGAAGCAAGGGCCTATTGCAAATTCCAATAGTAGCTGTTATTTTGTGATATTGGTTTGTTTCTCTTGCACACTTTAGACCTAGGAGATTAGGAATGGCCGGAAAAGATGTAATGCAATTGGAGTATGCGGCAGAATATGCCCTGAAAGTTGCGGGTCCTAGCATTCTGGAAGCGATAAGGTTCCCTTTTGAAAAAAGTCGCGTTGCAGCACATGTTGTAATTCTTGACCCAAGAATACCTTTTGAAAAGAGAGGGAGTTTGCCGATATTGGCTGAGCAAACATTTGGAGAGCAAGACTCTTTGAAATGGACATCAAACTTCAAAGCAATTGCTCACTCAAAAGCAATTATTTGTTGGCGTACGGGGCTCAGTACTCGTGCAGTTGGGGAAAAGGCTCCGTTTCTTTATGAGCATGGCGACACGAAATATTCTGGTGGCGTTGTATGCGACGGCTTGATTGTTGCAGTAAGCGGGATGAATTGGGAATTGGATGAAGCATGTGCTCATATGGTCATTGCATTCTTCTGGGCCCATGTTCGTCATGGTCGAGACCTGATTATGCAAAATCGAGATCAGGGTTTTTTCGAATGATGACATTGGCCATTTCATCGAACCTTTAACCGCAAGCTTCGCAAGAAGTCCCTGCGGTTTTTATTTTTTTAAGAAGCTTTAAAAACATTTTGTCATAGACGCCGAATTGCTTTATCGGGTAAGGTAAATAAATGGGAGAACGAGAGCCTAGACCAGAACAAGCTGAAAACAAATCTTCTGATTACCAACAGTACCTGGAGTCAAGGCACGCTGGCTTTGAAATTCCAACAGAGAAATTGGAAGCTGTTGTCGAAGAAGCAACGTCGAGTAGGCCAGTTTCTGTAGAAAGAATCACTTCGGGTGAGGTAAATGAAGTATACGATGTTACTCTGCCTGCTGATCAGCACGTTATTGTGCGAATTTCTCGCAACAAAGATTCTGAATTTGGACGTGAGGTTTGGGCTATTGAACAGGCAAAAGATGTAGGTGTGCCCGTGCCTGAAATGCTGTTGGTAACAAAAGTTACGGTAGAGAACTCGGATCCTTTGCGGGTTTGTGTACAAAATAAACTCGCAGGAGAGCCTCTTGAGCGAGGCAGGATTGATTACGGCAAGATTGAACCTGCACTATTACGCTCCTATATGCGACAAGCAGGTGAAATACTGTCGAAAATACATTCTATTCCCGTAACTGGTTTTGGATCCCTGAACGAGCAAGGGCGAGGCTCGGTATCGATGTTTCAGTCTCTTATGTCGCGCAATATTGAGCAACGAGATAGTTTTGAAGAAATTGGAAGAAGGCGAGGTATGGATATGAACGTTATTGACCGTGTGTTTACTCTCTTGCAAGAAAATGTAGCATCAGCTCAAGAATTTCAGCCAGTGCTTACTCATGGTGATTTTGGTCCGAAGCATATGATGGTTGAAGGTAATAAAATGACGGGAATTATTGATTGGGGCGGAGTTTCAGGACATTCCCCGGTACATGACTTTGCTGGATTTATACTTTGGTATCCCGAGCTACCCTTTGATGCGCTTCAAGAGGGGTATGCCGACAAAGAGCTTTTTGATAATGATTTTGAGAAAAAGCTTCAATGGATTGCGCTCGATAATGCATTGGGCGCGCTTGAATGGTATGACAAGAATAACTTTGAGGCGGGGATACAATACTTGATAGATAAAATGCGAGAGATTTTACATTTTTCGCGTTAGGTGAAAAAGTTTCTTATAGAGGAAGTAAGAACCTATTTCCTATAACCTGCTTACCCATCGGTGCTCCGGCTGCGCTTTTTTAATTGCGTTTTTCAGCCATTGTTTTGATTCCGATAAAAGATGGCCGATAACATTTTCAAAATCTTGATCATCTTTCGGTCGTGTTTCTTTTGTTTTGTAGAGCAGTGATATTTCCGGGGGCCAGTAGGGAATCGTATCTCTATATTGTATGAGCTGTTCTTTTGGATATGAAATGGAATCGTCTCGTCTGTACAGCCAATGCGTTTCATTCGAATTGTTCAAAAGAATTTCTATTGTCGCATCATCTTTTACCGCTTTTATTTCATGCACGGGAGGTTGTAAAAACTCATCTTCGTTCCATTCACTCATCTCACTATTAATTATTTTCAATAGTCGCCAATCATGAAGATACTTTCTAAGCGCTTGTTGGTCTTCACGGAAAATACCAATGTCTATATCAGTGTGCTCCCGAGTAATTTGCGCAAGGAATAAATCAATTGCCCAACCGCCACAAATAAACCAGGGTTTTTTGAAGTCTTGCATTACGTCGGTTATATGTTTCAGTTGCGAGGGTATTTTCATGTTGTTTTTATACTAGCATGGATAGAAACCAAAAATGTTTTGCTGTTTGCAGTAGATAAAGCCTGCTTGTTGTTAGCCAGGTGAGAATCCGTTTCATTAATGCAGTGTGCTGCCTACGAGAATGCCGTTTGCAAAGTAAAATCCGGTTTCTCCCGATGGTAAAATGTCGTAAGTATATCCATCGTCATACGAAATACGATCGGCAGAAATTACCCGGGAGCCATCATACTCATCTCCTACGGCAAGGTTACCGACTGTGCGCCCATCTATTGTCGGATGCCCGGGAGAGACTATGAGAATACGTCCGTCTTCTACCATGAACTTTACCATTTTATGATCTGATGGCACCGCTACCTTGCTGACCTGAGAGATTTTTTCTACAACGCGCGTGCCGGAGGAAGTGACGGTCCAGATGGGCGCGCCTTTTTGCAAATCTTCTACTGCTACGGCACCTTGTGGCGTATCAATTAACGTGTGTTTCGCAAGGCAAATGGGGCAGTTTTGAACATACCCTTTGGGCTGGCAGAAATACTTTGGAGGAGTGTCATCGGGGTATTGCAAGACTGGTGGGCCGCACGTTTGCATACATGCAAAATTTGAAGGACAGTCGGTATCTTTCGTACATACAGATGCTTCCGGCGATGGCGGGATATTTTCTATTTCTTCTGTAAACATCCGATCTTCTGCTTTTACAAGTATCCATACTATACCTATAGCAACAATGATTACTGCAATACTCATGAGCGGTAGAATACTTTTCATTGCTCTCTATTATACACGAGCTCAGTAACCGTCGTTCTCTTATTGCAAAACAAGCCGTTTTCCGTACTATAGAGATAGCCATGAACCTTTAAGTGGTACATGAGCAATAATCCCTGGTAGCTCTCCGCCAGCTGGCGGAGGTAGAGCAGTTTCTTTTAAAATCGATGCGTATGCAACATTACGTTTATGCGATCTATAACCCAGATCATTTGAAGGTTTACATAGGAGAAACTAATGATCCAGAAGAAAGGTTAAAGGCTCACAATGAACACCGATTTACAACAAGTTATACCGCTCGTTTTAGCGGTTTGTGGAAACTTATTTATATCGAAAAATGTTCAGACCGTCGAGAAGCTCGCAAAAGAGAAAAGCAACTCAAAAGTTATCAAGGTCGACAATTTATTAAAAAACACATTCCCTGGTAGCTCTCCGTACTCCGCCAGTTGGCGGATGACGGAGGTAGAGCAAGTAATATTAGAAAGTAGACAACATATTCCCTGGTAGCTCAGTGGTAGAGCAGTGCCCTGTTAAGGCAATGGTCGTAGGTTCGAATCCTACCCGGGGAGCAATGTAGGT
>Ga0209542_10006888_pt1 | contig 21900 bp, 22 predicted proteins | sample RifCSPhighO2_01_FD_184028 | JGI IMG/M metagenome (GOLD analysis project Ga0209542, IMG submission 184028) | Soil microbial communities from Rifle, Colorado - Rifle CSP2_plank highO2_0.1 (SPAdes) (version 2) | ecosystem: Environmental > Terrestrial > Deep subsurface > Rock core/Sediment ... | reverse complement strand
ATCCCTTATCGTTCCCGATGGAATCGATACTCAATTCCTGTCCGATTTTCGCGCACTTATTCTGAAGAAAGTCGCCGAAGGGTTCTCTTTTTATATAATCACTGGGGGCGGAAAGGCCGCACGCCGCTATCGTGATGCGGCTCTCGCCGTTAATCCGGACACTCTGATAGATAATCTTGATTGGATTGGCATTGCCACCTGTCGCTTGAACGCTGAACTCGTGCGAGCAGTATTTGCGGACAGGGCGATACCGGAAATCATACGAGACACGACTGTTCCTGTGGAATCGGACTCCCCTCTACTGTTCGCGGGTGGGGTAAAGCTTGGCAACTCAAGCGACTGGGCAGCCGTGCAAGCGGCAAAATCGGTGGGTGCGAAGCGACTCGCCAATCTTTCCAATGTTGACTATGTGTACACTGCCGACCCGCTCACAAATCCGGATGCGAGGCCAATAGAAAAGGTTTCATGGCCAGATTTCAGAAAGCTCGTACCGGAAGAGTGGAGTCCTGGACTTTCCTCCCCGTTTGACCCTGTTGCTGCGCGCGAAGCGGAAGCGCTCGGCCTTGAAATCGCCATAATTAACGGCGCAAAACTCGACGAGTTCGAGAACTACCTCGACGGCAAGCCGTTTATCGGCACGGTCATCTCTTGAACCACCGCGGTATCTACCGCGTTAGCGCGGTAATTCTTTCTGCACTGCAGTAAGTGCGGCTTTGGCGTAATAACGAGTTGAAGCCCAAAGACCATACACGGAATCGTCTAAATCCGGTTCCGTGAACCAGTGGAATTCTCTTGAGCGCTCCTCGGGCCTTGGATTCAGTTCACGGGTTGCCGATATACCGAAATAGACAAAGTCGATATGTTCGTGGCCGGTAGTTTCGTCAGCCACGTGGCGGTCTAGAAATCGTGGGAGAATAAGATTGCGAAATACGCCAATCGTATCAGGAATCTTGGTAGCCTTTCCGAGCAGCACTACGTTGAGTCCGGACTCCTCTTTCGCCTCGCGAAGGGCTGCTTCGTTCGGATCCTCATCAAGTTCTATGTGTCCTCCTACTTGAAGCCACTTGCCGTATTTGGCGTGCTTATGAAGTAAGACTGAGTCTCCACTCACAATAAAGACACTTGCCGTGAAATCTATCTTCTCGTGGATGTGTGGCATGATTACTTTTTGGGGCGAATGTCTGCAAGAACTTCATCAATGCGGGCGTGAAGTTCCTCCCGTGTGCCGTTGTTCTCTATACGATAGTCCGCCGCGGCTATTGCCGCGGCGAGATTGTTTTTATTCGGGTCGTCTGACTTCATTTCCTCCTGTTCATGTTTCGCAAATGCCTCGAATGTCGTCTGATCTTTCTCGCTCCCCCGTTTTGAAATGCGCTCAAATCGAATATTGAGATCTGCATCAACCGCAATTTCAATCCCTCCTTTACTTTGTATGAAACGAACCTCCGCGGGTGCATGTTGCGCTTCTATGACAAAATTATCCGTAATACCGCGTTTCCTTCCCTCCTCCATGACCGCCTCCGCTAATCCGGTCGGACTTTTCGCACGAAACTCGTTTGCGATATTTCGGTAGGTCATGCGATCGGGCGTAATTCCGCGGCTTTCTGCAACTGATTTCATAAATCCGGTAACCGACAGATACTGAAAGCCCTTTTTTTTGACCAAATAGTCGACCACCGAACCCTTCCCCGACCCGAGTGTGCCGGTAATGCCTATAATCATGCTGCTCAGGCTTTCTTGAACCACCGGGCAAGCGGAATAAGAAGTGGTGCGGAGCGGCAGATTGAGGAGAAGGTGCCGGCAATGACGCCGACCAGCATCACGATGGCAAAATTCTGCGTCGCTTCGGCTCCGAGGAATATGAGAGCACAAAGGGCAAGAACGACGGTGAGCGAGGTGTTGATAGAGCGACCCATCGTTTCCGTAATCGATTTGCCAACCGTTTCCTCAAAGGGTTCATTGACGCCGGTCTTGTCATTCCGCGATAGATGTTCGCGCACGCGGTCGAATATAACGATAACGTCGTTCACGCAGTATCCAAGAAGTGCAAGAAGAGCGACGACGAACAGGGCATCTACTTCCGCACCAGTAAAGTGTGCGTAAACGGCATAGAAGCCGGTCGGAACGATAATGTCTATCGCGAGCATGGCGACAACGGTGAGACCATACCCCCAACTCGGAACCGGGTGGGAGACTTTCCGAAATGCCCATGCGATGTAGAGCACGATGGCAAGGACAACGGCAAAAAGAGCAACCAGAGCCTTTCTCGAGAGTTCGTTCCCGAGCGAGGGTCCTATGGACGAGAAACGGAGTTCGTGGAGCTCTGTCCCGTCTGGAGAGAGGGCGGCGATAATGGCATCGTGCTCCTCCGCCGAAAGCGTACGTGTCCGGACGATGACCCCCCGCTCCCCGCTTTCGCGAAGCGAAATCTCGCCAAGCGGCACTGCGGAAACCCGCTCGCGAAGCGCCGTGACGTCCGGACGCGCGCCATCATAGGCGACTTCTATGAGGGAACCACCCGAAAAGTCGATCGAGAGCGGCAATCCGTAGAATGCGATTGCCGCGATCGCTGCGGCAAGCATGAGACCGGTAATCCAGAAAAATATCCAGCGGTGGTTGACTATAAACATAGGTCAGTGGGTTACGCCGCTTTTCATGAGGAATCGCCAGACTCCCTGGCCATGTTCCGGCAGTATCGCAAGCAAGAAGACGCGGGAGACGGTGACAGCGGTCAAAAGCGACGCGAGTACGCCGAATCCGAAGACGAGCGCGAATCCCTGCACGATGGAGGTTCCGAGCCAGAAGAGTATGACGGACGAGATGATCATCGTGAGGTGGCCGTCGCGGATCGCGGGCCATGCACGCGCGAAGCCGATGTGCGCGGCTTCGCGCGTGCCCTTTCCGAGCCGGAGCTCCTCTTTGATGCGCTCAAAGATAAGAACGTTCGCGTCGACCGCCATCCCTATCGAAAGGATGAAGCCGGCAAGGCCGGAAGCCGTCAGCGTTATCGGGACGAACTTGATGACGGCGACCATGATAAGGATATAGACGACGAGCGCAAGAGACGCCACAAGCCCCGCAAACCGGTACCACAAGAGCATGAAGAGCACGACGGCCGCAAAACCGATAGTGCCGGCCATGATGCCCGCATCGAACGCTCCGGCACCAAGCGTCGCACCTACCGTATTGCTTCCGACAAGCTGTATCGGCACGGGGAGGGCGCCGAAATTGAGGTTGCGGACGAGGTCGCGGGCGGATTCGGCGGTGAAGTCGCCTGTGATGGAGGCGGTGCCTCCCGGAATCGCTTCTTGGATGACCGGCGCGGAGATGACCGCGCCGTCAAGGAATATGGCCAGCGTATCCCCCACATGCTCGCTCGTGAGTTTCTCAAAGAGGTCCGCGCCTTCGCTCGTGAAATTAATGAGAACAATGGGCTTGTTGACCAAGGTTGCGCCCGCGCCGCTTGCGAATTGGAGTTGTGCGCTCTCAAGGTAGCGGCCAGTGAGTCCGGTGTCGGCGAATTCGGGAGTCTCGGCAGAACCGCCAGTCACGAGTTTGAATTCAAGGAGCGGCGTTTCTCCGATAGCCGCGATTGCCGCGTCGATATCGGTCACGCCCGGAAGCTCGACCAAAAGGCGATCTTCCGAAACCCCTGCAACCGCGCTCGAGTGTTCAAGCTGTACCAGAGGTTCGGCAACGCCGAAGAGATTCACGCGGCGTTCGATGACTTCGCGGAGAGATTCAAGCGCGCCTGCAGTATCGTTTGCAATCGTCGCCGTGTCTGCGCGGTAGATGAGCTCGGTGCCGCCCGCAAGGTCAAGACCGAGCTTGGTCGCAAATCGCGCCTCACTCCCCGCGTTTGCGAGGATGAACCAAGCGAGAAGCGCCCCCACGATGAGGACGCCAAGAGCCACGAGCCGGTACGAGTGCATGATGGGTAAGTATACAAACCGCCGCCAGTGGGGTCAAAACGAGCTAGAAGCGAGTTTCAAGGAGATCTGCGGCATTCCTAAAGAGGCACGCAACCGCGATGGGACCGACCCCGCCTGGGACCGGTGTAAAAATACTGGCGACAGCTGCACAGGCGGGGTCTAAGTCTCCTACAACGCCACCCCCCGAACCACTCGTACCGGCGTCAATGAGAACGGCGCCGGACTTTACGTGCTCCGGCTTCACGAGGCCCGCGACGCCTGCGCCTGAGACGATGATATCCGCCTGCGGCGCCTCGTGCTCGAAATCGCCTGTGCTCTTTGACACTATTCGCACATCAGCGCCCATGCGGGAGAGGAGAACTGCGACAGGTCGTCCGACGAGATTCCCCTTCCCTACGACCACCGCGTGCTTCCCGCGCACGTCTACCGACGCACGTGCGAGAATTTCCGTGACGGCGGCGGCGACCGGAGGGACGAGCGCCTTGCTTTCACCGGACTCAAATGCCGCGACAGCGGCTTCCGAGAGCACATCAGCATCCTTCCCGCGCGGAATCGCATTCAGGATTACGGCTGTATCCACGGAATCCGGAAGCGGGAGTTGGACAATAACGGCGTCTGCCCCGTCCTTGCGCACGGCTTCGACAAGCTCGGTAGTTTTTGCACCCTCTTCCATCGTCACTACCTCCATCGAGAATCCTGACTCGGCGGCCTGCACTGTCTTTATGGAGAGGTAGGAGCGGGTTGCGGGAGAGGGCGCCATCGTGACGGCCCGCATAATTGGTTCGCGAGAGAGCCCGAGCGCCGCGACGCGCTCGCGCGTCGCGGCGAGAATGCCTTTCGCGATAGCTTTTCCGTCAATAATCATGTCTTAGAGAGCGTAGTATCGCTTCAGGTCTGCAATACCGTCTTCAAGACGAACCATCGGTTCCCATCCGAGGAGCTCCTTGGCACGGCGTATATCGGCGCGCGATTTTCTCGCCTCCGGTCGCGAGGGTAGTGATGAACGTTCTCCTCCGCCGAACAAGTCAGCGAGATAATTCACCGACACGTCCCGTCCCGCGCCGATATTTATGACTTCGCCCTTGCCCACCCGCTGACTTTCGGAGGCAAGGAGGTTCGCCCGAACGATGTCGCGTACCTGCGTGAAATCGCGCGTCTGTTCGCCGTCCCCGATAATGGTCAGCGGTTTTCCGCTTTTCGTCTGTGTTATGAATCGGCCGAATACGAGCGCATAGGGAGAGTCAGGATCGAGCCCCGGACCATAGACGTTGAAATACCGAAGTGATACGGTCGAGAGTCCGTAGATATCGGCGAAGGTCTTTACGTAGAGCTCACCCACGTATTTCTGCACGCCATAGGGATTGACGGGCTTTGCCGGCAGGTCTTCCGAGAGCGGGATGGTTTCCTGATCCCCGTAGGAGGAGGCGGAAGCGGCGTATACGAATCTGCCGACCTGGGCGTCGCGCGCGGCGATAAGCACAGAGAGCGTGCCATCGACATTCACGCGGTGCGACTCCCACGGATGGTCGATGGAAAACGGGACGCGCGGAAGCGCTGCCTCGTGAAAAACGACCCGCGCACCCTTGAAAATCGTCGTCATCGCAGGCGTATCAAGGACATCGACTTCATGGAATACCGACCCTTCCGGAATATTCTCGCGCTTTCCTCCTGAAAGATTGTCGACCACATGCACCTCGTACCCCTCCGCAAGGAGAGCTCTGGCAAGATGCGAGCCGATGAAGCCAGCGCCTCCCGTGACGATCGTCTTCCCTTTGTTGCTCATGCCTTCATCATAACCGCTAGGTTCCCGAAAAAGATACGAGTGCCCGGAGGGTCTTGAGCACTATCGCTGAATCAAGCATGAAGGAGCGATGCTTCAAGTAGTAGAGGTCGTACGATAGCTTGCGCTTGGTCCGCTCGATATCCGCGGGACCTCGCGGCGCATCGTAATGGTAGATCTGCGCCCACCCCGACAAGCCCGGCGGTACGAGATAGCGCAAGCGGTAGTGCGGCAATTCGCGCTCGTAGACCGCCGCAATCGCGGGGAGCTCGGGGCGAGGTCCGACGAACGACAGCTCCCCGACCAAGATGTTCCAGAGTTGCGGCAGCTCATCGATGCGGGTCTTCCGGAGAAACTTCCCCAACCCCGTAACACGGTTCTTCTTCTGGAGTTCCGGGTCGCCGTGGTCGTTGAGTAGCATCGTCCGCAACTTGACGATGCGGAAAGGCCGGCCATCTTTCCCGACGCGATCGTGGAAAATAAGCGCAGAACCGCCTTCCATAAAGAGAAACGTCGAGGCAATAACGATAATGGGCAGGGCGATGAGAAAGGCCGGGAGGGAAAACAGAATGTCAAAGAGTCGTTTCGTCCCGGCGTACACGGGACGCTTCGCGCGAAAGTCCCGTGCAAGCCAGGCTTCATCGATGTGATCGAGCGATACGCGGTCGAACAGACTTTCGTACAAAGCGGAGAGCGTTATGACCTCTACCCGGGCCAGCAGCTCATGCGGAAGCATCGCAACGGCTTTCTGCACTTCCGGGTCGCGATCATCGAGAACGAGCGTCTCTGCTCCTGAACCGAGCGAAGACGACAGCCGAGAGGCAGTGGAAGCGGTATCGCCCAAAGACACGTCAACGCGCGAAATAAAACGGAGCGAGTAACGATTATTCCCATTCACCTCTTCAAAGACTTCGCGGGCCGCAGAACCGGTGCCTACGAGGAGCGCCGGACGTTTTTTTGTCAGGATGATATGGGGAGCGACGTACAAACGCCACGCGCTCACCGCAGCGACGGAAGAAAGCAGGTGGAGGAACAGGATGGTTTTCGGAGCGATGGTAAGCGGGAGAAGGAAAAAGAGGATGATCGCGATGATGGCATTCGCGACCTGCGCGCCCACAATCCGCATGCCCATGATGCTCTTGACCAGCCGCGTCTGTTTCTCGTACAAGCCGGCGATGTAAAAGACCACGAGCGACAGGAGGAAAATCGGGATGAACGGGAAGAGGTGTTCCCCGAAGTAACCTGAAGAGGGTATCGCGCCGTTACGGAGGAAGAGGGCGACCCACAATGAGAAAACCAGGAGAACGGCATCTCCTGCAATCAACGTAAGCGTCTCGGATCGGAGGGATGCCATTCGTACGGATACTATAACGGACTCACATAATGTACAGTTGCTCCTATGGATGAGCCAAACGGCAAGAAAATCCTCTTCGTGATAACGAAATCGAACTGGGGCGGCGCCCAGCGCTATGTCTATGACCTCGCTACGGCTCTACCGCAGGATCAGTTTGAGGTTGCCGTCGCTGGCGGCTTTCCCAGAACACCCCTCCCGGGCATTCTGGAACAGAGGTTGGCAAAAGCAAATATGCCATTTATACGAATCGAGAACCTGAATAGAGACACCGGTCTCGGTACAGACTGGGATGCGTTTTGGGAGCTTCTGAAGCTTTTTCGGATGAAGCAGCCAGAGATAGTTCATCTCAACAGTTCAAAAGCCGGTGGTATTGGCGCGCTAGCTGCTCGTATTGCAGGTGTCAGAAGCATTGTATTCACTTCGCATGGCCTAGCGTACGACGAGGACAGGAATCCTTTTTCGCGTCTGGCAATCTTTTTTGCGACATGGGTAACCTTTTTGCTCTGCGATAGGGTAATTACAATATCTAGAGATACCTACGAGCGTGCATCTCGATTGCTATTTTGTTCAGGAAAGATTCAACTGATTTACAACGGTATTTCTGGAATTGATTTTGCCAGTCGAGACGACGCAAGGATAAAAATAAAGGGTCAAGCAGTCCATGATGTACCGTGGATTGGCACTGTCTCCGAGTTTACCCGCAACAAGGGCCTCGGCTACCTTGTAGCGGCGGCAGTACTTTTGAAAAATCGTGGGCTTAAATTTCGACTTTGTTTAATTGGGAATGACGGTGAAGAACTTTCGAGAATTAAGAACCAGGCTGTAGAAAGTGGCCTTTACAACAATCCGGGCTCCTCTGCGTATATTGATCTGCCGGGTTTTATTCCTGACGTAGCAGATAAAATGATGGCCTTCGAGATTTTTACACTAACCTCAGTAAAGGAAGGACTTCCTTATGTCCTTCTAGAAGCAGGGCAAGCTGGATGCGCAGTAGTTGGTTCTAAAATTCCGGGCATTACAGACGTTATTGATGAAACGACGGGCATTTTTGTTGAACCGAAAAACCCAGTTGCAATTGCAGATGCTCTAGAAAAATTACTGAGAGACTCTCAACTTCGCGAGAAACTTGGACAAAACTTAAATAAACGAGTTCAAGAAAAGTTCTCGCTCGAACGCATGGTGCGCGAAACGAGCGCGCTGTACGACGCCTAGCCTTCATATTCGCGTTCTTCAAGCTCGCGGGACACGCTTCGCCCGTATCTCGCAAGCGAAACGACAATGCCGAGAGCGGTGTACTCCATCGCAAGATGCGAGCCGCCGTAGCTCATGAAGGGTATCGTCGTGCCGGTCACTGGCAAGAGTCCCAGATTGATGCCACCGTGTATGAATATATGGGAAAGGAAGAGGATGGCGACGCCGAGCGTGAACAAGGCGTCGAAGTTCGCGGGCGAACGCCGCGCGATGTGCGCGAGACGGAACACGAGAATGCCGTAGAGGGAAAGCAGCAGCACGACGCCGACGAATCCCCACTCTTCGGCGAACGCGGCAAATATGAAGTCCGTTTCGTATTCCGGGAGGAACCGCAGCTTCGACTGGGTCCCATACCCGATACCTTTTCCGAGGATCTCGCCCGAGCCAATGGCGACGACGGCTTGATAGGCGTTATAGCCTGCGCCCTGTATGTCCGCCGCGGGGTTAAGGAAGGCGGTGATGCGAGTGCGTTGGTATTCCTCAAATCCTCCGAACCACAGGAGGGCAACGCCGACGATGCCGAGGAGCGCGACCGCAGCCAAGTGCCGCTTCGAAACGCCCGACATGAGGATCATGCCGAGCCAGATGGCGCCCAGAATGACCGCCGTACCGAGATCGGGTTCCGCGAGGACGAGAAGCGCCGGAGCCGCCGCATACGCTCCGGACACGAGGATGTGCCGTATATTGCGGATCTCTATGTGACGGCGGGAGAAATACTTCGCCAGAAGGGCGATGAGAACCAATTTTGCGGCATCTGCCGGCTGGAAGGAGAAGGCACCGAGCGAGAACCATGACTTCGCGCCCTGGATCGGTTCCGCGACGATAAGCAGCAGAGCGAGGAGCGTGAGTACCGCGATGTAGGCAGCAACGATGACCGGCGTCCGTCGCAGGAACCGCAGGTCAAGAGACGCGAAAAGAATGAAGAGCCCGATCGCGATAAGGATCCACACGAGCTGGCGCGGAGCGAGCGATCCGTCGCCACCGAACGTATGCATGGTGAGAACGCCGGCGAGCGAGATGAGAACGGGAATGAGCAGCAGTAGCCAGTCGGACGCGCGAAGACGAGCCACGCCCTCGAACAAGAAGCTCATGGAGACGCGAGCGGGACGACGGGAACGACTTCGACGCGCGCCGGAAGCGCCGAGAACGACTCGTTCCAGGTGAAGACCGCTTCTGCCGCGCCATGAGCCGCTATGAGAGCAATGACGGTCCGCGACGCGGCGATGGCATTCCCGGAAGCATCGAACGCGGTTGCAACTGCAACGACATCGTACACGGGACGGCTACCGGCATTCCCAAGATTGGCGCGGACCCGTGGGGTTTCCCCGGTTTCAAGCGTGATATCGGTTACCGAAGGGACGATTGGCTTCTCGGAGAGACGAAACCAATGCAGGGATTCTTCGTCAAAGATGAGGAACGCGCGCGCAACGTGCTGATAGCCGGAAAAGAATTCCGGCACAAAAACGGGAACCGTCGAAGAGGGCGGAAGATCCACCACTCCCTCCTTAGTCGCAAGGATGACGTTGTCTGGCCCGTAGAGTTCTATGGAAAAGCGCGCGCCGCGCGCCGCTGCAAGCGGATTCGGATTATCGATATAGGCAATGACATCCGTGCGGCCGCCTGAAAGCGCGAGTTGGCGGACGAAACGGACGGAAGGAGCCGCCACCGACGCGCGGCAGAGGTAGGCGCACGGGCCGCCGCAGTCAATCCCGTCTTCGCCCTGGTTTCGGGTGCTGTCGGTGCACGAGGGTACGTCGTAGAGCGTCGCGACAAGCACGACGGCGATAACGCCTATCAGGATGGCGAGCACGCCGCCCACAACGAATGTTCGTCTTCTTGAGGCCCATGACATCTCGTAAGTATAAACGAAAACACGCCCACGATGCTGGCGGCTAGCTACTCTCCCCGCAGAAGCGAGTACCATCGCCGCTAAGAGGCTTAACTGCCGAGTTCGGAATGGGATCGGGTGTGGCCCTCCCGCCAAACCACCAGCATCGTAGGCGCGTTTACGCGCGTACGACAACGGATATGCAAAGGTCAATGCAAAAAACAAGAATCTGTGACACGCAGAGTTCCGCACAAGAGACTGGACATATTAGTACTCCTCGGCTGAACACGTTGCCGTGCGTATACCTTAAGAGCCTATCAACCCGATAATCTTTCGGGAGTCTCATAACGATTCCTTATCTTGAGGCGCGCTTCCCGCTTAGATGCTTTCAGCGGTTATCGCAACCCGACATAGCTACCCTGCGGTGCCGTTGGCACGACAGCAGGTAGACCAGAGGTCAGTTCATCCAGGTCCTCTCGTACTGTGGACGACCCCTCTCAAGAATCAACGCCTGTAGTAGATAGGAGACCAACCTGTCTCACGACGGTTTGAACCCAGCTCGCGTACCTTTTTAATTGGCGAACAGCCAAACGCTTGGGACCTGCTCCAGCCCCGCGCTAAGGTGAGCCGACATCGAGGTGCCGAACTCCGCCGTCGCTATGGACGCTTGGGCGGAACTAGCCTGTTATCCCTAGAGTAACTTTTATCCGTTAATCTCTGGCCGCGTCTAAGGCGGACCATCGGTTCACTATGCTCTGCTTTCGCATCTGCTCGACAAGTACGTCTTACAGTTAAGCCGGCTTATACCATTACGCTATCGGCACGGTTTCCATTCGCGCCTAGCCGACCTTAATAGACTCCTCCGTTACTTTTTAGGAGGATAGCGCCCCACCAAAACTGCCTGCCACGCACGGTCCCGACGGGGTTCATCCCGTCGGTTAGAAACTACACAACTCAAGAAGGGTATTTCACTGACGAGTCCAGAACACCCGAAAGCATTCCTTCAACCTCTCCCCTCTATACTACGCATGAGCCACGTAGCCCCAATACGAAGCTGCAGTAAAGCTTCTAGGGTCTTTTCGTCTAACTACAGGTAACCGGCATCTTCACCGGTAGTGCATTTTCACCGAGCGAGTCCTCGAGACAGTTCCCCAGTCATTACGCCATTCGTGCACGTCGGAATTTACCCGACAAGGAATTGCGCTACCTTAGGACGATTATAGTTATCGCCGACATTCACCGGGGCTTACACAGTCCAGCACGCAGTATTGCTACCGCGCACCATCCGTGGTTGACCTTCCGGCATCGGTCAGGCGTCACCCCCTATACCTCCTCTTACGAGTTCGCAGGGAGCTGTGTTTTTGGTAAACAGTTGCCAGGGAAACTTTTGTTGCAGCCCCACACACCACTTTAGCCTCAACCTTCTGCGGATTGATAACTAAAGAACAAATCAGTTCAACTCGACGAGAAGCGCGGGATGTTTCAGCACACTGGTTTCTGCGCCAGTGATAGAAATGCGCTTTCCGTCGGTAAACGTAATTGTTATGGTTGGGCAAAATTTTTCCCCGATTTTATTTCTGGGATTTTTTGCCTTGATGGACTTGATTGTCTTGCCAGGAAGAGTGGCTATTCCACTCTTGACGTCTTCTAGTCTCATTCTGACCATATCTTTTCTCCACTTCTCCTTGGTTGAGGACAAAGTGGTGTGCGGGGCAAGCCTTATCGCGAACTTACGGCTGCTTTTTTGCCGAGTTCCTTGAGGACCTCTCACTCGTTCGTCTTGCTCTACTCGAGCTGACCACCTGTGTCGGTTTGCGGTACGGTCGCACGCATAGTTGAATGCTTAGAGGGTTTTCTCGAGACCGCGCTTTGCACTCTCCCTTCCCCCGAAGGAGAAAGTTGCCGCATCGCTTGAAGTAGTGCGCTCCGGATTTGCCAAGAGCGCCTTCTCACGAAACGGACCCACATCCAATAGTGGGCAATGCATACTGCAGTCCGTCACCCCGTCGCCTATGCGGCGGTCACGGAATATTAACCGTGTGTCCATCGGGTGCGGCGTTCGCCATCCCCTTAGGCCCGACTAACCCGAAGCTGATCACCATGGCTTCGGAAACCTTGGTCTTTCGACGTGCGGGGTTCTCACCCGCATTGTGGTTACTTGTACCTGCATTCTCACTTCCGTACGCTCCACTATGGGTCACCCCTTTAGCTTCAGCGCGAACGGAACGCTCTCCTACCGCGAATTTTCCGCAAGCGGAAAATTCACCCGCAGTTTCGGCACGATGCTTAACCCCGATTATCTTCGGCGCGGAAACCCTCGATGAGTGAGCTGTTACGCTTTCTTTAAATGGTGGCTGCTTCTAAGCCAACATCCTCACTGTCAATGGATTTCCACTTCCTTGTGATGTACTGAGCATCGATTTTGGGGCCTTAACTGGCGATCCGGGCTCTTCCCCTTTTGAGACATGGAGCTTCGCCCCCACGTTCTAACTGCTGCGCTCTTGACTTCCGGTATTCGGAGGTTGATAGGGTCAACGAGATTTCTCCCTGTTTGACCCTTCCAGTGCTCTACCCCCGGAAGGAACACGCAACGCCAGCCCAAAAGCTGTTTCGGAGAGAACCAGCTATTACCAGATTCGATTAGCTTTTCACTCCTTGCCACACGTCATCCCAAGACGTCGCACGATCTACGGGTTCGGGCCTCCCGCCCCCTTTCGGGGGCGTTCACCCTGCGCATGGCAAGCTCATCTGGCTTCGGGTCGTATGTATGCTACGAACGCGCTATTCACGCTCGGTTTCCCTATAGCTCCGCCCCATAACGGGCTTAGCTTGCAGCATACACACACTCGCAGGCTCATTCTTCAATAGGCATGCTAGGACGGACACAAGTGCCCGCCCTAACCCTTTGTAAGCACACGGTTTCAGTTCTATTTCACTCCCCTCTCGGGGTTCTTTTCACCTTTCCCTCGCGGTACTGGTTCACTATCGGTCTTAGAGAATATTTAGCCTTGCCGGTTAGTTCCGGCGGATTCATTCGAGCTATTCGTGTCTCGAACTACTCAAGAACGAAAGCAAGAGTCGTCAGTCATTTCGCGTACGGGGCCATTACCCTCTGGGGCGCCGCTTTCCAGCAGCTTCCGCTATGACGACGATTGATAACTCTTCTCATACAAGTATGACGCTTCCGCCTTACAACCCCCATCATCGAAATGACAGGTTTGGGCTCTTCCCGTTTCGCTCGCCGCTACTTGGGGAATCGCGAGAGACGTGTTCCATGCCGTCGAAGCATCGACAGCGCGGAACACGGCTCGCTCTTGTTTTCTTTTCCTTCAGGTACTGAGATGTTTCACTTCCCTGAGTGCGCTTCCATGGACATTACTCCACGGATTCCCGCTTGCGCGGGAGGGTTTCCCCATTCGGACATCTTCGGATCAAAGGTCAATTGCCACCTCCCCGAAGCGTATCGCCGGCTAATCGCGTCCTTCATCGCTTCTCTAAGCCAAGGCATCCACCGTGCGCCCTTAACGTCTCCTGTGCGGAGACCTGAATACCACATTATTCTTGTTTTTTGCACTTCGAACGGACATCCCGTGTCGGCGGAATATCCGTATCGATTTACCTTTGCATATTCATCTGTCAACGTTCAGGTGTCTCAGACAAAACGCGAACCGCCCCTTCCGGGGCGGTTCGCGTACAAACGCGCGGCCTTACCAGCCTATCCCCGAGAAGTTGTGGTTTGTGAGTTTTGTAGACACGTACGACAGAGAATACGCGGAGGTCCGTATGCTGTCAAGGAAACGGCCGTGGAAAGCAAAACAGCCCCGAAGGGGGCTGTTTTGGGGAGCCGAAAAGGGGCCTCCCTAATCCCTGATTTGTTCACGCACGCGATCGAGATACCGTGCTGCTGCTGCCTGCCCGCCAAGGCCAAATGCAAGGCCAAGCGCAAGCGCGATAGCAACCACGACACCCGTGAACAGGGTCTGGACGAATGCCGTTGCAACCTCAAGGTGATCCAAGGCTGCAAGGATGGCGAAGATCCAGATGGACCAACGCGCGACTGCGCCGAGAAAGTTCGCCGCAGAAAGGCGGGCCGCCTTTGCGGCGCCCGCGACGAGCCGCTGGACGACGTCCGCGACGACTGCCGCGACGAGCAGGATGAGAACCGCGACGATAACCTGCGGCAGGTAGCCGAGCACGACCTCGCGAAGGAACACCGTCACTTCGGAAAGCCCGAGCACGTCAAGGGACGCGACGAGAAAGACGACGACGAAGAACCACTTCACGAGAACGCCAAGGAAGGCTCCCGAATTGAGCGGGAACCCGGCATGGCTTAAGATCTGCTCAACGCCCGCCGAACGGAGGGCCTGATCGATCCGCAGGGAACCGACTATCTGTGCTACCACCCTCCCGAGGCCGACCCCGATGAGCCAGCCAATGACGAAGATGATGAGCGCGACGACTAAATTGGGGATGAAGTCAACCAGTCCGTAGAACAAGTTCTGGAAGGACGAGTTGAGCACATCCGCCCAAGTGGTGAGAAACATATAGTATGGGTGCTGTTCCCGAAGATACGCGCCGCAAAGCGGCATTACCGGTAAGGCCGTCCTTATTGAGAGATTCGCGGGCGGCTCCTTCAAGTGTAGCAAAATGGGGAGAGAGATGCGGGGGGTCTGTGGATACCGCCCCTACACCCCGATTTTGTCAAAAATGACTCGGTGAGGAGAGTCGAGCACGTCGCGGATAAGCCGGTCGTAGACGCCAAGGCGGTATCGAAAATCCTCCGTCCCAAAAGAAGCGTAGCGGAGCTCTTTCCCAAGCTCCGCCTCGAATATCCGTATGGTTGCTGTAATCGTCCGCTCGTCAAGCCGGTCGCCGACGATAACGATGTCCGCCTGGGACTCGATAGCGCCCGTAAAAAGCCCTGAGAGGATGACGAGCTGGAGAGTACCGGCCCTGCGGAGCGCACGAATGATAAAGGCATCGGTGAGCGTCGTCGTCGCGCGCAGGAAGGCCTTGAGCGCTTCGCGATGTACGAAACGGTGATCGACCGTATAGAGGCCACCGCCGCGCGGCGCGCGGCGGCGCAATATCTTCATGCCGACGAGTGCGGCGACCGCCCGCCGCGCGACGTCTTTTGGAATGCGAGAACGTCCGGCCGCTTCGGGGATCGAGAAAGCTTCAGCATCGTTTAACAAATAAAGGCGCAGGACCTTGAGCCGAGCGGGGGTTCCGAAGAGGCGAACGATCGGGTCTGTCATACAGGTCCGCGCATTGTACTCGCGAGAGCGTCCGGGAGGCAAGGGCATGAGAAAACGCCCCTTGCGGGGCGTCTTCTCATGCCAGTATCAGTACCTCCGTTCAGGTGAACCTTACTTAAGGGTCACCTTCCCTCCGGTCTCTTCTATCTTCTTCTTAAGCTCTTCTGCTTCTTCTCTCTTCAAGCCCTGCTTCAGCATGGACGGCACGCCGTCAACGAGATCTTTCGCCTCTTTGAGGCCGAGACCGAGCGCTTCTTTGACCGCCTTGATGACGGCGATCTTGTTCGCGCCCGCCTCCGTAAGTTCCACGTCAGCTGTAGACTTCGCCTCCTCCGCTGGACCAGCGGCGGCGGGACCAGCAACTGCAACGGCCGCCGCAGAAACGCCGAACTTCTTCTCGAATACTTTCACGAGCTCGGAAAGGTCGAGAACGGTCATGGTTTCAATCTCTTCAACGATCTTCTTGAACTTCGCTGGCACCTCGATACGTTCGGCCGGAGCCTCAGTACCTTCGGCCGCTGCGGCCTCGGCAGGTTTCATTTCATCAGTCATAATGATTAGCTTATCTAGTTTTTAGTTAGCTTTCCCATCGCACTGAAAACGTGCTCGGGATTAAGAAAATAATAGTCGCTTACGCTCCTTTATTTTCTAAATTTTCCGCAATCTTATTAAGTGCGATGACGAACCCTTGGATTGGCGAATTGATGACGTTCACGAACATGCCGCGCAAGACCGGCACGCTCGGAATGGTTGCGATGGCTTGCATTTTCGCCGCATCCGCAAACAACCCCTCAAACACTCCGCCGACGATTGAGAGCGCGCCCTTGTGTTTCTTGCCGTGCTCGTGAATACCGCGAGCGGCCGAGGTCGCGTCCGTAGTACTCCACGCAATCGCTATTTCTCCCGGCAGTTCTGGAACCTCACCCGCATATCCCTTGCCCGCGAGCGCGCGACGGATGAGCGTCTTTTTGGCGACGTAGTAGCCGACGCCTTCGTTCTTGAGATTCTTTCGCATCGCCGACGTATCGGCGACCGAAAGTCCCGAGAAGCGCACGAAGACGACTGACACCGCATCCTTGAGCGCATCAGCGACCTTCGCGACGATGTCGTGTTTCTTTGCTTTGGTGATTGCCATGCGTGATTTGATTTATTCGTACGGGAACGAAAAGGTCCCTTCCGGGACCGATGGAGGGCTCGACCGCCAAAAGCTCTGCGTAGAGCGCTTGGCACATGCCTCGGCAGGATTTATTCCGTTTTCTCCTGAACAATGCTTTTTGGTAACACCGTGCCGGCGCGTTTTCTGAAAGATGCGTCGGCATGCTCGCTTTTGTTCCCAATCGCTTTGCTCGTGGACAAAATCGGCACCCACTGTCTTCGGTCCGTACATCGGCGACTATAGCACCGCCAAGAAAGAGTGCAACGGCACTATTGCGTTCTTATGGGTAAGGTGGTATAATGCACGTGACGGTCCACCACGGAGGTATCTATGACCATTCCAGCCGTTGAGGTCGCCGTTGCGACCATCAAGCATGTTCATTTCCGTACCGCACGATTCGGTACCGCGGCGGCCCTCAAGGTTATCGCCGAGGAGGGCCGGGGGCGCTTCCCTGGGGGTACTGACGCATATGCGGTAGAGAGACTCGTCGAGCTGCGCGTCATCAGGGACGTCGGTGGCGGGTACTACGAGCCGCACTCCGACCTCATCGGCCATGAGCTCAAAGGGCTCGTCGTCGATGATAACGGCAACCTGGTCGAGCAGGCAGCGGCCGCTTAAAATCCAGCTTCGGCCTCAATCACAGCGGCGGCGTTTCCTTCGGGAGATGCCGCCGTTTTATTTTCATACTCGAGGGCGAGCTGTTGGGTGAGTACGAGCATGCTGAAGGAGAGGACGATGATGACCGTAAATATTCCCGCAAACGCCGTGAATTCCATCACGAATGGTTTCATACGATCAGATGCCGAGCGCTTGGAGGAATGCGGGGTCCTGCTCTATGAAGCCGGGAGCATCTTTGCGCAACTTCTCGACAACGGTAACGGCCGCGGCGCGCTGTCCCGAAAGCAGGAGCGTTTTGGCGAGATCGTACCGGAGGTCGTAATCGGTCGGATCGTCAGCGACGAGGTCGCGCAAAAATCGCGCGGCATTCGCGTAGTCCTCTACGTAAATGTAGTACTTGACCGCCGGTTCCGCGGCAGAAACATCGGCCTCCCGGTACAGAGAAAGGCCTTCATCGGCCCACCGCTTGGCGGATGCGGGATCATCAAGTGCGATGTAGAGATTGGAGAGCGCGTAGCGCGCGACCGGAGTCGGTTCCATCGCGGCGTATGCTTCAAACACACGCACTGCCTCCCGGAAGTGCCGTGCTCTTTCGGGAGAGCGCGGAGGAAACGCGTCGGCTTTGCGAAGCGAGATATTCGCTTCCATGTACCACGGTTGGGCGCGGCGCGGAGAAAGCTCTATGGCTTCTGCAAGCACATGGCGCAGGAACGTTTCATCTACGGTTACCTCCGGCGGCGCGCTGTCCATCACGTGAGCGAGGTAGGTTGCGGTCTGGCCGTCATACGGGTACCGCTCGAGATTGCGCGAGAGGATAGAGAGGGCGTACTCGTATGCGGCAACGCGCGCGGCGTCGTGAAGCAGGGGCAGCTGATCTTTCGTATACATGTTGTACGCGTTGTATCCGTATTCGATATCCGCATAGGTACCGAGAGAGAGCCCTTTTTCAAGTGCGGCAATCGAGCGGTTGATGTCGCTTACGTGATACAGGTACCCTTCTACGAACAGGAGGTTCGCTCGAAGCGGTGTCCACACTGCAGGAACAAGAAGCACAAGGAGCAGGAGCGCCGCGCCTATACCGACTGCTGGAAGCGGTTTCTTTAGTACGCTCACGCTCGCCGACTCCGCGAAACGGTCGGCCAGGAGTGCCGCGAAAAGCGCCACGAAGAGCCAGAGCGTCACGGCCGTATCAAAGACGAAGAAGTTCTGTACGATATAGACTATGACGAGGAGTAGGAAAGGTAGACCGAGTCCTTCTCCAAGCCGCATACGCCGGAGCGCTTCCGCAAGGAATGCAAGGATGAGCGCGCCGTAAAGGGCGAACCCGAGGACGCCGTACTGCGCGAGGTAATCAAGGAACGCATTGTGCGTCCGGTCAAACCACTGCTCGACTATCTTTGATGGGTCATAAAAACGATTGAACAGGACTTGTACGTGTTCGGCGCCGACCCCGAGAAGCGGACGTTGCCGCACCTCTTCAAGTACGTTCTTCCAGATGAAAAGGCGGCTCGCAACCGTCGTATCGCTCGTTGAAATGGAAGCGATGCGCCGGACGGGCTCGAACGACGAGTGTGAAAGCGTGTCGCGGAAGCCGATGAAAAACGCTCCGGCGATGATGAGGGCGATGAGTGCTCCGGTGGCGTACCGACGTGCCGTTCCGGAACTTCGCCACGCCGTGTAGACAAGCCACAGCGCGAGCGCGAACGCAAGCGCGAGTGCCGTGCCGCGCGTGGCGGTAAGACCCGCGACGACTATTTGGAACGCGACCGCGTACGGCAGAATCTTTCGCCACAATTCATTGCGCCACTCCTTCGCCGACGCGAGTGTTGCGAATGCCGTCAGCCCTAAGTAGGCCGCGAAGAACGCGGCATTCCCCAAGGGTCCGCCGACACGGTCCCCTGAAGGCGGAAGGAACGGAATGGACGCACCGAGGACATACTCAATCCACTGCAAGAATCCGATGAGTGCGGCAATGGTCCCCACGACCGCTACGGTCTTCAAAAGACGGACGAGGAACGCGCGGTCGGCGGTGAGGAGAATGAAGTAGAAGTAACCGACGATGACGGTGAACGAAAGGAGTCCATCGCCGCGCTCAAAGCTCGACCAGAAGCTACGGTAGAAGTCGACGCCGAGCATGGAAGCGATGTAGGCAATCGCAAGGAGCGCGAAAGGTATCCACGCGACGAGAGAGCGGAGGCGCGAAAAGAAAAAAGGACGACCGGAGAGTATCAGGTACGAAAACGACGCGAGCGAGAGGATGCCAAGCGCGCGCAGAAGAAACGTCTTCCCCGAGACCATGGGGTAGACCAGCCCGTCAATGTAAAAGAGCGGCAGGACCGCCGGAAGAAGCAGGAGCCACGGAAGTATTTTTGCAATGCGTTCGGTCACAGTTTTCCGCGAAGCCGCGCGATCTCCTCATCTACGCCGCTTCGCGCTTGGGGGATGGTCAACGTGCGGATCTTCTCCCACTCGGCAATCGCCTCTTCTATGCGACCGGTATCGGAAAGCCATGCGGCGCGGATGCGGAGAATATCCGGCAGGGCGCCGAGGGACTCTTCGGACGCGGCGAATGCCGTTTCGAGGGCGACGCGGTCGTCCGGGAACGTGTCCGTGAAGTAGCTGAGGTACTGCGTATGGTAGGTGATGATGTGCGATTGCGCATTTTTTGCGCGCTCATACGCAAGGAGTGCGGTCTTTGGCGCGCCGAGACGGGCGTAGAGAACGCCGAGATTGTGCCACGCGAGTCCGGTTTTTTCCGCGTCTACCCTAAGCGCGCGCAAGAGGTATTCGTACGTTTCCCTTCCCTCGCCCAACAGCTCATGCTGTCCTGCGATACCGATGTACAGCGTGTAATCAGTGTAGTCCTTGGAATTGCCGAGAAGGCCCTTAAAGCGCTCTATCTCGGCGCGGGCTTGCGCCTCAAGCGCGCCTCCGTCCCTATACGGCCCGTCAAAATTCCACTCTGTGATGGACTCCCCTTCGACAAACGACAAGGGGGACGATAGGCGACCATCATTCCACCACCACGCCCCGCCGGCGATAAGCGCGACGAGGACGCCAAGAGCGATGAATGTGCGCGAGGAAGCAGTCATGATGCCCGAAGAATAGCATGGCTAAATAAAAGTGAAAACCGGGTGGCGCGGAGGCCGAGGTCGCTCGTTAACTAAAACTCATTTCAAAACCGTCAGACGGAACCGACAGCGCAAAAAAGACAGTAGGACTTGGCCTAGCGGCCCGGCTTCCCTTCGGAAGTCCCGATGCGGGAGCTGGCTTTTTTGCGCTGTCGGTGGAGTAGGTTTTGAAATGAGCCCTCAATGTGCGTAACAGAAAACGCCCCTCCGCGCGGAGGGGCGTTTTCTGTTTTCGTTATTCCTTTGCGCTAGGGATTCGCTTCTACGAAGGCGCGAGTCTTGGGGCCGAAGTATCCTGCGGCCGGAGTAATGCCGTTCGCTTCCTGGAGCTTGATGAGCGCGGCGCGGGTAAGTGCGCCAAAACGCGTCGTCTCATTCCCCGGAGAACCGGGGCCGCTCTCGGCAACCGTATATCCGTGCGTGTTGAGGTACTGCTGAAGCGCCTGCACCTCGCTCCCCGTTGAGCCGGTCTCTAGGTCCATCGTGAAGGAGCTGGTTGAAGACGGCGTAGTCGGAGGAGCGGATGCTACTCCGCCGCTTTGCTCGCTTATGATTCGCGCCCGCGTCACGGGACCGAAGTATCCGACTGCGGGGCTAATTCCCCGCGCGGCTTGGTAGCGCGCGAGCGCCGCGCGCGTGAGGCCGCCGAAGGTCGCTGTCTCATTTCCAGGTGAACCGGGACCAGTCGCATTCACCGCGAAACCGGTCGTATTCAGGAACCGTTGAAGCGCGCGGACGTCTTCGCCGGAAGCGCCGACATCGAGGTCTTGCGTGAAGGAGCCTCCCGCTTGCTGTTGGAGCGTCGCGAGTTGCGCAAGCAGTGCGTTCAGTTGCGCTTGCGCATCGGTAGTAGAGGTGGTCGTCGTCTGCGTTGTCGCTGTCGTTTCGGTAGTTGCGGTCGTTGCCGTGGTTGCGGTTGTAGCAGTAGTCGCGGTAGTCGCGGTAGTCGCAGTTGAACTACTGCCTCCTCCTCCCCCGCCACCGCCTGACGAGCTCTCGCTTGCCTGGGAACCGCCGCTACCCGTGCTTGAACAGAGAGCGGTAAGCGGCGTAATGGTTACGGTTTGCTGTCCCGTTCCCTCATATTTCAAGATTGACGACGACGAGTTACAGGTATCGGTCGTCTTCATGAGAGCGGTAGAGGCCGAGATCTGATTGAGGTCCGGCGCCGTCACCTGTATGGACGACCCGTTTTGGAGCGTGAAGCTGAAGTTGTCGCTATTGACGGTAATCGTCTCAATTGTCGCGCTTGAACCGGAAACGTTGAGCGTCACGCCGGCAACGGAAAGCACCGTATCGGTCGTGAGCGTTACGTCGTCAGACGCCGCAAGAGCGAGACCCGGCAATAAGAGCGCGGCAAGCGTGCTCCCGATAAGCGCCCGTAGATTTTTTTTCATGGCCATATAGTGCCGGGACAATGAGTCCTAGGCGACTACTAGATGCCCGCCGGACACGTAGCGATCTTTGCAGTCAGGACACCGTTGAGAGCAACCACTTCCGTACAGCCGGCTCCGTCATGGTCTTCAAGAATGAGGCGCGCTCCTTTTGAGGCGGCAGCGGCAGAGAAGGCCGCTGTAGTTGTACCCACCTGG
>Ga0209542_10006887_pt1 | contig 21901 bp, 19 predicted proteins | sample RifCSPhighO2_01_FD_184028 | JGI IMG/M metagenome (GOLD analysis project Ga0209542, IMG submission 184028) | Soil microbial communities from Rifle, Colorado - Rifle CSP2_plank highO2_0.1 (SPAdes) (version 2) | ecosystem: Environmental > Terrestrial > Deep subsurface > Rock core/Sediment ... | reverse complement strand
GACCTGGGCGCGGTTGGTCGCGGTGTAGAGCGTGCCATCGAGGCGGTAGTCGGCGTCCACCGCGTATTTTTTGCAGAAGGCGCCGATGGCGTAGATGCTCTGTTCCGATTCCTTGACCAGGCGCACAGCCTCTTCGACCCCGAACAAGCGTTCCAGGGTGAAGAACTTGGCCGACCAGGACAGCGCACAACCGCCGTTGCGTCCACTGGCGCCGGCACCGCAGATGTCCGCTTCGACGATGACAACGTCCAGTTCGGGGTTCTGTTCCTTGAGCATGATGGCGGTCCAAAGGCCGGTGTAACCACCGCCGACGATGCAGACGTCGGCGTGGGTGTCTTGGCGCAATGGCGGGCAGGGCGTATCGGATTGGCTTTTCAGGGCCTGGTCGAGCCAGAAGGGGCGCATGGGGAGTCTCCGTTCGAAAGGTTGCGGGGTGGCATTCAGGACGCAATCAGCCGCAGGCGGCGACCACGATCATTTCCACGCGCCAACCGGGGTCGATCAGGTTGGCCAGGGTACAAGCGCGTGCGGGGGCATGGCCTTCGGGGAAAAATTCGTCCCAGACCCTGTTGAGCCCTTCATAGTCCTCGCGGTGAGCCAGCAGGATGCGCACCGAAAGCACCCGCGTACGGTCGCTGCCGACACTGAGCAACAGCTGCTCGATGGCGCAAAGAACCTCGTGGGTCTGTGCCTCGATATTGCCACTGAGGTCCGCGGCAACCTGGCCCCCGATGTAGAGGACGTTGTCATGCCGGACCATGTCCGAGCGGCGTTTTATCGTGGCGAAACGTTCGATTTCCATTAGGCATTCCTGATTGATCCAAGCAGCGGCTCGTTGGCCAAGGCATTTGCGAAATCCATCCTTGCAGTTCATTGTTCATAAATAAAATCGATTTATCGTATGTATGAATAAGTTGAAACTATAGGTAGGCCCCATGACGATCTCCCATACCCAGCTCAAGGCTTTCCACGCCGTGGCAATCAATGGCAGTTTCACGCGCGCGGCCGAACAGCTGTGCCTGTCCCAGCCGGCGGTGTCCGACCAGGTGCGCAAGCTTGAGGAGTACTACGGCGTGATGGTGTTTTTCCGGGACAAACGCCTGGTGCGCCTGACGGAGGTGGGCGAGCGCTTGTTCGGGCTGACCCAGCGCCTGTTCGATATCAGTGTCGATGCCCACGACATGTTGATGGACTACCGCACCCTGTCGACAGGGACCCTGAACCTGGCCGTGGACGCGCCCGTGCATGTGCTGCCTTACGTCGCGCGCTTCTGTGCTCGATACCCGGGCGTGGATGTGAAAGTGGAAACGGCCAATACCGATGAGGTCCTGCAGCGGCTGTTCGGCCACCAGGCAGACATCGCCCTGCTGGGGCGCAATATCGAAGATGACCGACTGCTCAAGCTGCCCCTGCGCAGCGATCCGATGCTCGCCTTCGTCGCCCATGACCATCCCTGGGCACAACGAACTTCCATCTGCCTCGCCGACCTGGACAACACGCCCCTGGTATTGCGCGAGCAGGGCTCTGTGACGCGACTGTCCCTGGAGGAGGAGATGGCGACGGCGGGCTTGCGCATTCGCAAGGCCATCGAGGTGGAGGGGCGTGAAGCGGCCCGCGAGGCTGTCGCCATCGGTATGGGCGTCGGCGTTGTTTCGGCGGCCGAACTCGGTGCGGATTCGCGGATTCGCGGCTTGCCGATCGTCGATTGCCAGCAACGTTTTACCGAGACCCTGGTTTGCCTGCGAGCGCAGAGTTCCCGGCGCATCCTGACGACGTTCTTTGACATTGTCAGGGAGATGGCAGGGGCGTGATCTCCGTGAGGACTTGAGCTCGTCAGATACCGCCTTTCAACGCTGACCATAGCGGTTATTAGCTGTACAAAATAAAAATTTGGTATAGCTTTTAAAGGCGTCCCTTGAGTCTTATCGAGGCCTTTGCACGATATGCAGACAGACCGCTTTATCCGCCACGTTGTCTGTCTTGTTCTGATGCTCCAGAGCCCAGGACTGTTGGCTGATTGGCGCGAAGCCCTGCCCGATGCTCGTCGGATAGGGGGCGGCGAGATGCGAATATTCGGTTTTTCCATCTACAGCGCGCAATTGTGGAGCCCACGCCTGCTTGCCGGTGATCTGCCAGGCGCGGATGTGCCTTTTGCGCTGGAGCTGACCTACCGTCGCGCGATCAGTCGCGAGGATCTGGTCGAGGCCAGCATCAAGGAAATCCGCCGCCTGTCGCCCACCCCTCCGAATTCGCAATTGATGGCCCGTTGGGAGCGGGAGATGCTCAAGGCCTTTGTCGATGTGCGCGCCGGTGACCGCATCACAGGCGTCTATGTGCCTGCAGAGGGCGCACGTTTTTACGTCGGCGAGAATCTGCGGCATGTGGTGAAGGACGAGGCGTTCGCCGAAGCCTTCTTTTCCATCTGGCTTGACCCTCGAACCCGCGACCCGCAACTGCGCGCCCAATTGCTGGGCATCGCCAAACCCTGAAAACATCGAGGAGATATGCATGCTGAGGATATGGCTATTGCTGCTGTGCATCGGGCTTGCAAGTTGTAGTCGGGTGGATGTGCAGACCTACAGTCAGGAAACCCCCAAGCTTGATTTGCGCGAATTTTTCGAGGGGCGGGTTGAAGCCTGGGGAATCTTTCAAAAGCGTTCAGGCGAGGTCACCAAACGCTTCCACGTAGAGATCAATGGCCACTCTGAAGGTAACCGGCTGATCCTCGACGAGTCCTTTACGTACAGCGACGGTACTCGGCAAAAACGCGTGTGGACGCTCACCCCGGCCGGACCTGGCCAATGGCGTGGAACCGCTGGCGACGTGGTGGGCGAGGCGCTGGGTGAGGTGGCAGGTAATGCATTGCGCTGGCGATATGTGCTGAGGTTGCCGGTGGACGGCAAGGAGTATGAGGTTCATCTGGACGACTGGATGTACTTGATGGACGAGAACACCCTGATCAATCGCTCGTACATGTCCAAGTTCGACGTGGAGGTTGGCCAGATCACCTTGTTCTTCCGCAAGCAATCTTGAGTCAACGAGCAGGCTGTCCGGCCAGCCAGTGCAATGCCGGCATCAACATCGCCCAAATCAAAGCGAGTATCAGAATGCTGGGCCAGGTACCCAGCGGCAGGCCGACATCAGCCAACCTGGCACCTCCCCAGTAAGAGAGAGGCCCGCCAATAGCCCCTAGCAGGCTGCCTATCCACCAAGGGCGCTTTGTCCAGCTCAGGCTGTGACGCAAAGTACTGGCGAAAAGTAGCCAGAGGATTGCCAGCCAGGGCGGCAAAATGAGTGTGGCACCGGGAAACTGGAATACCCCGAGATGCAATAGAGCACTGTCCAGGACCCAGCCGCAGGCTGACACCTTCAACAGATAACGCCACTCATCAGGGGTGTTTGCAATCCATAGCAGGTGTATCGCCAGGCAGGTCATTGCCAGCAGCAACAGCCACGGCCGTTGCGCACCCAGCACACAGGCGAACCAGCCGATCTGGAACAGTCCTGCGTTGAGCAACAACCGGCCTCGCACGTTCACGCCTCCAGGCCGAAAGGCTGCGGCCGTGCCCCGGGTTTGGCGAGTAAAAGGTGCGCGGTGCCGATGCTTCGTTCCAGGAAGCCGCCCTCGCAGTAGCACAGGTAAAACTCCCACAGGCGAAAAAACGCCTCGTCATAGCCTAACGCTTCCAGGTTGTGCCGGCTGCGTCGCAGGTTCTCGTGCCACAGGCGAAGGGTGCGTGCGTAGTGAAGCCCGAAGTCCTCCATGTGATGAAGGTTCAGGTCGGTGTCGCGACTGATGGTGTGCAGCATGGTGCTCACCGAAGGCAAGGCGCCACCCGGGAAGATGTAGCGCTGGATGAAGTCGACGGTTTTTTTCGCCTGCTCGTAGCGCTGGTCTCGAATGGTGATGGCCTGCAATAGCATAAGCCCGTGTTCCTTGAGCAGGTGCGCGCACTGTTTGAAGTAAGTGGGCAGGAAGCGGTGGCCGACGGCCTCGATCATCTCGATCGACACCAGCTTGTCGTATTGACCCGTCAGGTCACGGTAGTCCTGCAGCAACAGGGTGATGCGGCCTTGCAGGCACTGCTCTTCGATCAGGCGCTGGGTGTAGGCAAACTGCTCACGCGACAGCGTGGTGGTGGTGACCTTGCAGCCGTATCGGGTGGCCGCATAAATGGCCATGCCGCCCCAACCTGTGCCGATTTCCAGCAGGTGGTCGCTGGGTTTGAGATCGAGCTTTTGGCAGATGCGCTCCAGCTTGTACATTTGAGCTTGTTCAAGGCTATCGCTGCTGGACCGGAACATGGCTGCCGAATACATCATGCTGGGGTCCAGCAGGTGTTCAAACAGCGCGTTGCCCAGGTCGTAATGCGCAGAAATGTTGCGTTGCGAGCCTTGGCGTGTGTTGCGGTTGAGCCAGTGCAACGCTTTTGCCAGGGGACGGCGTAGACGTGCCAGGCCGCGCTCCATTCCATCCAGCACGTCGAGGTTGGCAACGAATACGCGGATCACGGCCGTCAGGTCGGGGCTGCTCCAGTAACCGTGGATATAGGCCTCGCCGGCGCCAATTGAGCCATTCACCGCCACCATTGGCCAGAGCGCCGCATTATGCACTTCTATCTCGCCATGCGGTGCCGCGCCAGGCTGGCCGAAGCTCAGTGGCTCACCGTCGACGATGATGACCAAATGTCCGTGGCGCAGGTGCGCCAGTTGATGCAAGACGCCTTTTTTCAATACACGGGCGCCTATCCCGTTGGCAGCAGAGCCACACGTCATTGGGGTCAGGCTAGGATTCGTCATGGCGAGACTCCAGGTTTGCGGTGCGGTATTCACCGGCGGCGGGTTGATGGGAAACCAGGGGCAGACGCTTGAGCAGCAGGCGCAGAGCCTGCGAGTAAATGCCGAGCAGGGTCTTGGCGGTCATCCAGGGAAAGTCCAGAAGGTGGCGATGCAGGCTTTGGCGCGTCAGTTCGACGCGCTCCAGACCCAGGCCGGCTTCAAATATTTTTTGCTCACCCTGCCAATCCTGCATGTTCACGTGCAGCTTTTGGCCGGGAGCGGAAAAACGCATGCGGTACTCCAGGTCACGAGGCAGGAAGGGCGAGACGTGAAAGCTCTTGGCGACCCGGTGGCATGACTCACCGGTTGCATGGGTCGGCAGTACATAGTGGTAACGCTCTCGCCAAGGGGTATTGCTGACTTCGCAGAGAATGGCGGCCAGGCTGCCGTCGGATTCGAAGCAGTAAAACAGGCTGATCGGATTAAAGGACAGCCCCCAGCTACGGGGCTGGGTGAGCAGACAGATGCGTCCCTGCGGCGCGTGACCAAGGGCCTGTTCCACGCGCTGGCGCACTGCATCGCTCAGGCTCATACCCTGACGCGTTGCAAGCGGCAGGTAGTCAGTTTCGCGGAAGGCGAAGGCGGCCCAGCGCGAATGTCCGGCGAACCAGGATAAGGCCAGCACCTGCGATTGTTCCGCCAGATCGAGGTAGAGCATACCCATGCGGTAGCGAAACCCATGGGTGCGCGGCAGCAGCCGTCGGTGGCTGACCCAGCCGCGGTACAGTGCACTGTTCACAGTTTTTCTCCGAAAGCGCTCGCCACGCGCAAGGCGCTTACCACGCCGTCCTCGTGGAAACCGTTGGCCCAGTAGGCGCCGCAGTAGTAGCTGAACTGGGGCCCCTGTAATTCTTGCCAACGCGCTTGTGCGGTCATGCCTGCCTGGCTGTATTGCGGATGGGCGTAGCGGAAGCGGTCGAGGATTTTGCCGGGGTCGATGGCTGCGGTCTGGTTCAGGCTGACGCAAAAGGTGGTGTCGCTCGAAAGCCCCTGGAGGATATTCATGTTGTAGGTAACAGCTGCCAGGTGCTGGGCTGAGCCGCCGAGGCGGTAGTTCCAGCTCGCCCATGCTCGGCGACGGTTGGGCAGCAGGCGGGTGTCGCTGTGCAGCACCACATCGTTTTCGGCGTAATGCAGTGCACCGAGTATCTCTCGCTCGGCTTGGCTTGGAGCGGCCAACAGGCGTAGCGCCTGATCGCTGTGACAGGCGAACACAACGTTGTCAAAACGTTTGCTTCCGGTCGCACAGTGCAGGGTGACCCCGCCCAGGTCACGTTCCACGCGATACACCGGGCAGTTAAGGTGGATACGCTCGACAAAACCGGCACTCAACGCCGTTACGTAACGGCGCGAACCGCCGCTGACCACACGCCATTGCGGCCGGTGGGTGACGGACAAGAGGCCGTGATTTTTACAAAAGAGTACGAAGAACTGCAGCGGAAAACGCTGCATGTCGCCCAGTGACATCGACCAGATCGCCGACCCCATAGGGACGATGTAATGTTCGATAAAACGCTGGCCGTAGCCGTTTTCCCGCAGGTAGGCGCCCAGCGTGGTGTCGGCAGTGATGCGCTGTTCTTCCAGATCACGTGGGGCTTGGCGGTTGAAACGCAAGATCTCGCGCAACATGCCCCAGAAGCCAGGTGAAAGCAGATTGCTTCGCTGGGCAAACACTTGGTTGAGGTTGCCGCCGTTGTATTCAATGCCGGTGTGCGGGTCCTGGACCGAAAAGCTCATCTCGGTGGGTTGCGAGGCCACGCCGAGTTGATCCAGCAGGCGGATGAAGTTGGGATAGGTCCAGTCGTTGAAGACGATAAAACCCGTATCGATGGCATGGCGTTCGCCCTTTACTTCAACGTCGACCGTATGGCTATGGCCACCGATCCAGTCACTGGCTTCGAACACAGTGATGTCGTGTTTGCGGTTGAGCAGGTAGGCGCAGGTCAGGCCGGAAATACCGCTGCCGATGATGGCTATTTTCATGAAGACTCTTCTGTGACCGGACGCGCCATGCGTCTGCCCAGCGTCAGTTGCAGGCGTTGGGGCAATAACGCTAATGCGCGCAGAGCGGCAATGAATGGCCAGGGAAATGCAATGTCCAGGGGACGTTTTTCCAGGCGGGTGGCGATGTAGGAGGCAGCTTTGCCGACCGGCCAACGCATCGGCATCGGGAAATCGTTTTTTTGCGTGAGTGGCGTATCGACGAAGCCCGGGCTGACGAGCGTGACGTCGATACCTTCGTGAGCCAGGTCGATGCGTAAGGACTGAAACAGGTAGCGCATTGCCGCCTTTGAGGCGCCATACGCTTCGGCGCGCGGTAACGGCAGGTAGGTCACCGAGCTGCACACGGCCACCAGATGCGGCCGCTGAGCCTTGCGCAACAGTGGTAGGGCGGCTTCCACGCAATAGGCGGCGGAAAACAGATTGGCCCGCATCACGCGTTCAATCATGTCGGCTTCAAAGACGCCTGCGTCCACATACTCGCAGGTTCCAGCGTTGAGGATGACCTGATCCAGATGGCCCCAGACTTGCCCGATTCGCTCGCCCATGACTTGAACCTGGCGTGGATCGGTCAGGTCGCCCGGCAGCAGAAGTACCTGCTGCGGATGACCCCTGTGTAACTTTTCCAGGGCCGTTGCATTGCGTGCGCTGACGGCCAGGAAATGGCCTTGGGTCAATAAAATTTCCGCCAGGGCGGCACCGATGCCGCTACTGGCTCCAGTGAGCCAGATGCGTTTCATGCCAATCTCCCCTTTAGCCAGCCAATCGCACTTCCCATTAGAGGCAAGTGCTCATAGAGCAGAGCGCCTGCATCAAAGTAGTCGCGATGCTGATACACCTTCTTGTGCCAAAGCAGGTGCGAACAGCCAACCACCTCTATGAGTTGGCCATGTCTCAAGCGGGGATGGCGATAATGCAGGGTCCAGCGTAGATAACCGGCGCCGTCTTGCACCTGGTCATAGCCGTGGAAGGTGAAACCAAGCTCGCTGACGTTGGCATACAGCTCAGTAAAATATTCTTCCAGCGCTGTCAGGCCCTGGATCTCATGGAGCGGATCACTGAAGCGTACGTCGTGACTGTACAGATGCTTGAGATTGTGCAGATTGCTGCCGTCCAGCGCTGCAAATTCGCTGGCAAAACATCGCAAGAAATCAGCCACGTCGTGTCTCCATTGCAGGCAGGCATGGAATTTCCCCGCCTCTTTTTCTTGTACAGGCGCATGGGGTTTGTATAGTTATTTGAAGAATAGGACGTTGCCTGTACAAGTCAACTTTTTTGTACAACTTTTCTGAGGGGGAGGGATTTTCATCAGTTCATGAGCGCGTCAGGTACCCGCTGCCAACGTTGATCGGCTGGTATCGGCTGAGCCTATGCACACCTGCGAATTATCGATTTGTGCGGTTAACCTCGGGCCGTGAGTATGGCGCCACGTCTTACAACAACAAGTAGAGGACCGCCATGATCGCCCGATTCCATAATCCTGTTGACACTCGTCTGGGCTACAACAGCCTTGTAGAACTTGCCTCGATCACCGAAAACCAAAAAGTTGCCCTGGTGATCTTTCCCGAAGCGCGTGGGTTGGGACTGGTCGATCGCATTCAGGATTTGCTCGGCGAGCGGCTGATATACATCGTCGAAGATGTCCAGCCCAATCCCGATGTCGCTCAATTGCGTGGCACCTATGAGCGCTTCTGGCAGGAAGCGGGCGATTGTCAGACAGTCATCGCCGTTGGCGGAGGCAGCGCCATCGATACGGCCAAGGCATTGATCGTGGGGACGGAGTCGGGTCGCTTCGATGAACTGGTCGCCTTGTTGGCAACGGGCAAGCCCTTTGTTCCAGCCCACAGCAAAGCGCTGATTGCGGTTCCCACCACGGCAGGCACCGGCAGTGAGGTCACCCCATGGGCGACAATCTGGGATACCGAAGGACAGAAAAAATACTCGCTGCACCTGGATTGCACCTGGCCCAAAGTGGCGATCGTCGATCCCGGTCTGATGCTCACTGTTCCAGCGGGTGTCACGGTTTCAACCGGTCTGGACGCGTTGTCTCATGCGCTGGAGTCCATCTGGAACATCAACGCCAATCCGGTTTCGGACACCTTCGCGATCTCCGCGATCGAAGACATTCTTGAGTGCCTGCCGCTGTTGCGGCATGACCTGGGCAGCAAGGAACTGCGTTCACGCATGGCACTGGCCGCGCTCAAGGCCGGGCTGGCCTTTTCCAATACCAAGACGGCGTTGGCCCACTCGATTTCCTACGAAATGACGCTGCGCCACGGCCTGCCCCATGGCATCGCCTGCTCCTTCACCTTGCCCCTGGTCCTGGGCCTTGCTTGGGGACGTGACGAAGCGCGCGACAGGGTCTTGAAACGGGTGTTCGGCAAAGACCTCGACGAAGCGCAGGCACAGCTGCGCAATTTCCTCCACAGCCTCGATGTAAAGACCGAGTTTGCCGACTACGGCGTTACGCAAGAGGAAGCCCGGGAGATGATCGAGTTCGCACTGCAGGGCGCACGAGGCAAGAACTTCATCGGTGCACACGCCGCCTGACACGTGCCCCCCCCCCTGTAGGAGCGAGCATGCTCCGGGCGGCGTTCCGACGATGGTCGTTAACGATAACGCTGGCAACCTGACACCCCGCGGCGCTCTCAGACTCATCGCGAGCATGCTCGCTCCTACAAAGGTGCGCCCTCCGATTCGCCTGGAGGGTACGAACAATAATAAGGAAAAGATCATGAATCGTGCCCAAGCTTTACCGAGTCTGGCAGTCTCCACGTCCTCATTCCGCGTCGCGCAATGGCGCATGCTGTTGGCGGCGATGTTCTGCTACCTGTTTTTCTACACCGGTCGACAAACGTTCGGTTTCGCCATCCCGGGCATCCAGGCAGAGTTCGGTTTTACCAAGGAACATCTTGGCTGGGCATCGGCTGCCATGTTGTGGGCGTATGCCATCGGCCAGGCAATCAATGGCAATCTTGCCGACAAGTTCGGTGGGCGCCGCATCATGACGGCCGGTGCCGTGTTGTCGTGTGCAGCCAATTGGATCACCAGCTTCGCCGGTAGCTTCGTCGCGCTCATTTTACCCTGGGGCATCAATGGATACTTTCAGGCATTAGGCTGGGCGCCAGGCAGTCGGCTGATCTCCAATTGGTGGAGTACCGGCGAGCGGGGCAAAGTCTATGGTTTTTACGTGTTCGCTGCCGGTTGTGCCTCTGTCCTGTCCTACGTGACCTCAATCGTTGTGCTTGAAGTGCTGCAACTGGAGTGGCGCTGGATCTTCCGCCTGCCGGTTTTGCTGATGCTGGCAGGGGGCATCGTGTTTTACCTGGTGGCGCGCGAGCGACCGCAGGACATGGGCTTCGAGCCGCTCGCCGATACCGGTGTGGCCAATGCCGATGACAAGAATCACGAAGTCGCCCACGGCGAACTCGAAACCTCGGCGCAGCGCTACAAAGCCGTGCTGAAAAACTACCGCTTGATCATCGCTGCAATCTCCCTGGGGTTCCAGAATGCCGCTCGCTACGGTCTTATCGTCTGGGTGCCGGTGCATTTTCTGGGCGCCGACTGGAAAAGCGGCGACAGCCTGATCGATCCCAAGTGGATCACGGTTGCCCTGCCGGTGGGCATGGCCATCGGTGCGCTCAGCAATGGCTGGATCTCGGACAAACTGTTCGGTTCAAAACGCTACCTGGCGATCATGCTCTACATGTTCCTCGGCGCAGGCACCAGCCTGTGGATGTGGAGCCTTGCGCCTCACAGTGCCGTCGGCCTCGTGGCGTTGTTTCTCTGCGGGTTCTTTGTCTATGGTCCGGCGTCGAGTTTCTGGGCACTGTGCCCGGACCTGGTCGGCGCCAAGCGCGCGGGCACCGCGACCGGCATCATGAACTTCTCCTCCTACCTTTTCGCAGGCCTGGCGGAACCGCTGATCGGCAGTATGCTCGACAGTACCGGCAACACGTCGTTGATCTTCATCGTGGTCACGTCTGCCTGCCTGTGCAGCGCAGCGGTCGCCTTGTTCATCAGGCGTTGATTGCTGTTTACACCGGTATGAATCAGGGCTGCGGCTCAGGAACAGGATCTTTTCATGTACCAGTACCACAAGTGGCTGCGTTCCTTTCATGCGGTGGCCAAGACCGGCAGTTTCACCCTGGCCGCCGAGTACCTGAGCGTTGGGCAACCGACAGTCAGTGAGCAGGTCACGGCGCTGGAAAAGAAGTTTTCCGTGGAGCTCTTTCATCGACGCGGGCGCATCGTCGAGATGAGCTCCGCGGGACACAAGCTGTATGCCATCACCCAGGGTCTCTTTGGCCAAGAGGACGAAGCCGTGCAACTTCTACAGAGTTTCAAGCAACGTAAAACCGGGATGTTGCGCCTGGGTGCCGTCTCGCCGCCCATTGCAATGAACCTGACGTACGAGTTGATGCAGCGGCATCCGGACATTGAGTTGGAAACATCATTCTCGCCGGAAAAAGAGACCCTGGACCGCCTGTTCAATTTCGACATCGACGTGGCCATCCTGGCGCTGTCCGAATTCGACCAGCGTTTTGATACGCAGCTTTATCGGCGTTATCCCATCATTGCTGTCGTGCGCGACGATCACCCCTGGGCTGCGCAGAAGGCGGTGCACGTTGAACAGATCAGCGACGAGAAGTGGGTCCTTCGGGAAAAAAGCTCCCGCACTCGCCAACTGGTGGAGGAGAGTTGCGATCGCCTTGATGTCGACCTGAACTGCGTCATGCAATTGAACAGCCGCGAAGCCATCGTTCACGCCATCGCCAAGGGAATCGGCATCGGTTTCGTATCGGCTGTCGAATACGCTGAAACGCCGGGAACAAAGCCCATTACCTTTGTCGATCATCCGTTCTTCATTGATTACCACCTGTGTTGCCTGGGTATTCGCAGAAACCGGCCGATGATCGCCGAGCTGTTCGATTCCAGTCCGATCCCGGCCACCTGATCGCCTGATCCGAATCAAGCCTCAATAACCTTACCTCCTGGCGACAGGAGGGACGGGCATCCCTTAGCCAAAAATGGAGACTCACCATGCATTATCAACAACCTTCCCAATTGCAAGCCGTGGTCCTGGACTGGGCGGGCACCGTCGTGGATTTCGGTTCCTTCGCACCGACGCAGATTTTCGTCGAGGCCTTTGCCGAGTTTGGCGTCGCGGTGTCCCTGCAAGAAGCCCGCGGGCCGATGGGCATGGGCAAGTGGGACCACATCCGCACGCTGTGCAACGAGCCGCAGATCGCCGACCGCTACCACGCTGTCTTCGGCCGCTTGCCAACCGACGATGATGTCACCGCCCTCTACGAGCGTTTCATGCCGCTGCAGATCGAGAAAATCGCCCTGCATTCGGCGTTGATTCCCGGTGCACTCGAGACCATCAACGGCCTGCGCGACAAGGGCCTGAAAATCGGCTCCTGCTCCGGCTACCCAGCCGTGGTCATGGAAAAAGTCGTGGAGCTGGCGCGCCAGAACGGCTATGTCACCGACCACGTGGTGGCCACCGACGAAGTGCCCAACGGACGCCCGCACCCGGCGCAAGCCCTGGCCAACGTCATTGCCCTGGGGGTCAGCGACGTCGCTGCCTGCGTGAAAGTCGACGACACCTGGCCGGGCATTCTCGAAGGTCGTAGCGCGGGCATGTGGACGGTGGCGCTGACCTGCTCCGGCAATGCATTGGGCCTGACCTATGACCAATACAAAAACCTGTCAGCCGACGAACTGAGCGAAGCGCGATCACGCATTACCCGGATGTTCGAAGGTTCGCGCCCGCACTACCTGATCGACACCATCGTCGATTTGCCGGCGGTCATTGAAGACATCAACGCTCGCCTTGCTCGCGGCGAGGTACCTCAATGCTGCTGATGGTTTTTTAGTTTTTATCGCTACCGGCTTGTTTTTGCACATCAGGGCAGGCTGGTAACGACTGTTGGATTCTACGGTTGAGCATGTTTCACCGGGACCACGCGGTGACGCTTCGCCGCCCAGACCACACCCACCACCAGCAACACGATCGAGATCACTTCCATCAGGCCAGGCACCCGCTGGCTGAACAGAAAACCGTAGACACAGGCAAACAGCGTTTCGAACACGATCATCTGGCCGCTCAATGACGTGGCCATTCGACGCGAGCAGGCATTCCATAGCCCATTGGCAAGCCACGAACCACACAGTGCCAGGAACAGGCACACCCACAGCAAAGCCATCCAGCGACTGCTTTCAACCTGAGTGGGGACCAGGTTCGGGAATAACAACAAGGCGGCGATGCCGAACACGACCGCCACGATACCCGTCACGATGCCCACCAGCGTGGACCATTCGCTGCTGTTGAAATGGCTCTGCTTGAGATAGCGGGCATTGCGGGTCGCGTACCACGACCAGCAGACGACAGCGCTGAAGCCACAGGCCAGGCCGAGTAGACGGGAAGACAGCGAAGTACTCGCCGCTGGCGCGCCTGAGTGTTCCAGGCTGACCGATACGATGCCCAGGAATACCAGCAACAAAGGCAGCTTGAGCTTAGACAGGGGCAGGGACCCAGGATCACCACGCCCCAGGAAGGTAATGGCAACCGGCATCATGCCATTGATCAGGGCGGCAGCCGTCACCCCGCTCAGTTGTACGGAAGCACCCAACAGGGCGTAGTTCAGGACGTTGCCAGTCAATGACAAACGCAACAGCACAAACACATCGTTGCGCGTCAATCGGGCGAGCAGGCTCGATGCAATCGGCAAAGCCAGCAGAAGCGAGATCAGCCCATAGAGGGAAAACCGCACACTGCTGATCAGCACGGCATTGAATTCTGGCAGCAACGAAGGGCCGATAATCACCCCACCCCAGATGGCGCCTGCCAATATCGCAAATACGATCCCACTGTTCATCATCTCGGCTCTGGCAGGCTGTTTAGCGGCATTCTAGCCATGGTATATAAGCGCCACCTGCGATAAATATTCGGCCACCCATTCCGCAGGGGAATGTCGGGTCGCAGTCGCCAGCCAGGAGAATCCTCATCAACCGTTACCTGCGTACCTTGCCCCCACTGGAGACCCTGATCACGTTCGAGGCCGTGGGACGGCACAAAAGCTTCACCGGTGCCGCTGGCGAACTGTTCCTGACCCAGAGCGCCGTGAGCAAACAGATGCGCCAGCTCGAGGACGGCATGGGCGTGGCGCTGTTCGAGCGCAAGCCACGGGGTGTCGCGTTGACCGGCGCAGGCGAGGAGCTTCTGATGACGGTCAACATGCTGCTCGCCACGATGTACCAGAGCGTCACGCGTATTCGCAATGTCCATCAGTCCAACGCCGTCTCGGTGCTGGCGACCCATGCCCTGGCCCAGTTCTGGTTGTTCCCCAAGTTGATCGAATTCAACAAGGCGTACCCCGACATCGCCGTGCACGTTCACGCGATCAACGAGTTCGACGAGGCCAGCCTCAATGATTTCGACGTGGGCATTCTCTACGGTTCTGGCCAATGGCCCTCGCTGGACAGCGATTTCCTGCTACCGGAAATCGTCTATGCCGTGGCGCATCCTTCACTGGATGTCTCGGGAATCAAGACGCTGGAACACTTGGTGCAAGCCAACCTGGTGCAGATCGACACCTGCGCCTGGCAATGCCTGGACTGGCGCCAGTGGTTCGGCCACTTTGGCATCGACTACGTGGCGCGGGACAAAGCCCCGGTCTTCAATCAGCTGACGTTGGCCTATCGTGCCGTCCAGCAAGGCATGGGTATTGGCCTTGCGTGGACGTTCATGGCGGATGAGGCGCTGGCCAAGGGCGAATTGCAGCGGGTTACGCCGTTCGAATGTGTGACCGGCAATGGCGAATTCCTGGTGTCGCTCAAGCATCGCAAGCGCTCTGCCTGTGCCGAGATTTTTTGTCAGTGGCTCCTTGGCTCGCTGGGCGATTGAGCAAGGTGCGGCTCAAGGCACATTGAAGAATTCTTTCAGCGCACGAAGGATATCGAGATGGGGTGCGCAAGATAAACACCCACGTGGACACGCTGGAAAAATCGCCACATCCGACGTGAGCCGGCTGAAAATGACTACGGGTGGTTCATCGAGTCGCGTGCGCAATATCGCCGCAGAAAATATCGGCGCTGCCATCTTCGGGTGATGTACGCACGACAACCGAGTACTTAAGTCAGTTGGTGACTAACAGTTCCGGGCCCAGGTAGTTGTTGATGTGGTCGATATCGTCGTCGCCCAGGCTACCCACCGAAGAGGCCAGGCGCAGGCGCGACATCAAGTAGCGCAGTTTTGCTTCGAACAGATCGTGGCGCGCAACGAAGAGCAGCTCTTCAGCATTGAGCACGTCCGAGTTGGTGCTGGTGCCTCCTTCCTTGAAGCCCTTGCGCGTCGAAGCCAGTGAGCGTTCGTTTGACGCCACTGCCTTCTCCAGTGCGTGGATACGCTGAGCGCCGCTCTGTACGCCTTGATACTCGCGGGTGGTACCGGTGATGACTTCCTGGCGCGTGGCGTCGAGCTCGTCCATGGCCTTGTAGCTATTGGCACTGGCCTGGCGTGCCAGAGCGCTGGTTCCTCCACCGCTGTACAACGGGAAGTTGACTTCCAGCCCGATTGAACTGTAGCGGTTGCGTTGATTCAGCTCGGAGATTGACTGGCTATCGCCTGCGGTATATCCGGCGACGAAATCCAGTGTGGGCCAGTGGCCGGCCTTGGCGCGCTTCACTTCTTCTTCGGCAAGGGCGCTGCTATGACGGCGCGCATGGATCAGGGGGCTATCGGCCTGGGCTTTGACCAGCCAGTCCTGCAGATTGCTCGGTAGCAGCGGCGGTGTAGCGAAATTCGGCTGCAGGGTGGTCAGCGATTCGGGGGGTTCACCTATATATTCTTCCAGCTTGCGGCGCGCATTGACCAGGTTGTCCTGCGCTTCAATCAGTTCAGCCTCGGCGAGATCGCGGCGAGCGACCGACTCGTCGATGTCGGTGATGGTGCCGGCACCCAGCTCCATGCGGCGTTTCGCCGAGGCGAGTTGCTCTTCGAACGCGTTCAGCTTGGATTTGGCCAGGAGGATGGTTTCGCTTGCCAGGAGCACGTCGAAATAGCTCTCGGCCAAGCGCACGGCGGCGTCCTGGCTCTTGGCATCGAACACCGCGACGCTGTAGTCGGCACGCTGCTTGCCCTGGCGGTACTCGGCCATCTTCTGTTTGTTGAACAGCGGCTGGCGCAGGCGCACGTTGGCGCCCTTGGAGTCGTAGTCCAGATCCCTGTCGAGGCCGTTCTGGCGTTGGGTGCCATTGACCTTGTTGTCGTAGGCCGAGGCATTGACCTGCGGCAGCAGGCCGGCCTTGCCGATGGCGCGGTTTTCCTCGCCGGCGGCTTTTTCATGCACGGCGGCGCGGTAGATGGGGCCTTGGTACTGCAACAGATCCCAGGCTTGTTTGAGGTCCATGGCGCTGGCCGGCAGGGACAGCCCCAGCAGGCAGAAGACTATGCAATGACGGTCCATTTCATTGTTCCTTAAAGGAGCTGTCCACGCGTTCGAGCATCGGTTTGAGCAGATAGCTCATCAAGTTGCGCTCGCCGGTCTTGATGGTGACGCTGGCGGGCATACCGGGGCGAATGTGATTGCTGCCAAGCAGCCTCATGCCATCGGAAGTGACTTCCACCTGGGCCAGATAGAACGGTTGCTTGCTTTCCTCGTCGAGCAGGCGATCGGCGGAGATGGTCTTCACGCGGCCGGGAATGTTTGGCGTCTGGGCATGGTTGAAGGCCGGGAAGGCAATATCCACGGGCAGGCCGGGGACCATCTTGTCGATGGCCTGCACGGGAATCATTGCGTCGACCTGCAGCGGCTCGTTGACCGGAACGATTTCCATGATCTTGAAGCCGGGCTGAATGACTCCCCCGACGGTGGCAATGCTCAGGGACTGGACCATGCCGTCGATGGGCGACCGTATCACCGTGTGGGTCACTTCATAGTCCAGCGCGCGCAAGCGGTCGGCCAGGGTGGTATTTTCCTTGGCGGTTTCAGTCAGCTGTGATTCGACTTCCTTCAGGTAATCGTGCTGGCGCTGCAGGATGCGCAACTTGATTTCGGTAGCCTGGCTACGCACGCGAGCGATGTTGTTGAGGTTCTCGGCCTGGCCGGCCGAAAGGTCGGCGTTGCTGCGTTCCAGCTCAAGCAAGCGGTTGCGCGGCACATAGCCTTCGGCCGCCAGAACTCGGGTGCCTTGCAGTTCCTGGTTGAGGAAGTTGATTTGCGAGGTGCGGGCGCCATAGACCTGCTGCAGGCCCTTGAGCTGCACCTGCGACGCCGCCAGGTTTTCCTCCAGGATGCTGATTTCACCCGCCAGGCCGGCACGCCGGGTGTCCAGTAGACGCTGTTGCAGGTCCATGGCGGCTACCAGGCGGTGGTCATTGCCGAAGCGTTTGAGCAGTTCGGGATCGAAGATCACCACATTGCGCGCGTCACGTTCCGCTTCCAGCCGGTTTTCCACCGTCTTGCTGACGATGTACTGGGCGCCAACCGCACCCTGTTCGGCAGCGGCACGTAACGAGTCGAGGCGCACCAGCTCCTGGCCCTTGGTCACCACATCGCCTTCGCGAACGAGAATGGCCTCCACAGTGCCGCCACTCAAATGCTGCACGGCTTTGCGGTTGCTGGTGACTTTGACCGTGCCAGTCGCCACCACGCCGGCATCCAGCGGCGCCAGCCAGGACCACAGGAGGAAGCCGCCGAAGCCGGCAAGCACCAGCCACACGCCCCAGCGCGCGGGCTTACCGACGTCCAGGTCTACCACGCTCCTGGGATCGGCTTGAATCATCTCGGTGTGTTGGCTCATCTGCATGATCGGTCACTCCCGTGCTTTGACGGAGGCCAGCGGGGTCGGCGCGCCTGCAGGCATCACACTGGCCTTGCGCAGCGCTGCGAATACTTCGTCACGCGTGCCGAGCATCTGCACGCCGCCGTCACGCAGCATCAGTACCTTGTCGACGGCGCACAGTACGTTGGGACGGTGGGAAATCAGAATGACGGTGGCACCGCGGGCCTTGAGTTCGGCCAGGGCATCGACCAGGGCCTTTTCGCCGACGTCGTCGAGGTTGGCGTTAGGCTCATCCAGCACGATCAGGTTGGGCTCGCCATACAGCGCGCGGGCCAACGCGATGCGTTGCTTCTGGCCACCCGACAGCGGGCTGCCATCGGTGCCCAGTCGAGTGTCATAACCCTGGGCAAAGCGCAGGATCATCTCGTGCACGCCAGTGCTCCTGGCAGCGCGAATGACTGCGTCGCTGTCCACTTCGCCAAAGCGCGCAATATTGTCGGCGATGGTGCCTTCGAACAGCTCTACGTCCTGTGGCAGGTAGCCGAGCCAGGGGCCAAGTTCCCCCTTGTTCCAACTGAATATGTCCGCGCCATCCAGGCGTACTTTGCCGGCCTGCGCCGGCCAGACGCCAACCAGCAGGCGGGCGAGGGTGGATTTGCCCGAGGCGGATGGGCCGATCACGCCAAGGCTTTCGCCGTGGGCAAGGCTGAAACTCACTCCGCGCAGGATTGTGTTGTTGGTGGCGGGGGCACCGGCATACACATTCTCCACCGCCAGCATGCCCAGCGGACGCTGTAATGGCATGCTCGGTGGTCGGCGCGGATAGTCGTGCAGCATCTCGTTGAGCCGGCCCCAGGCCGAACGGCAACCGAGCAGTTGCTTCCATGACCCGATAACCTGTTCCACCGGACCCAGTGCGCGGCCGGTGAGGATCGAACAGGCAATCATCATCCCCGGGGTGATCTTGCCTTCGATCGCCAGCAGCGCGCCGGCGCCGAGGATCAGCGACTGCAACGTGATACGCACGAAGCGCCCGGTGCTGCTGATGAGGGCGGCGCGGTCGGAGGCCAGGGTCTGCATTTCCAGTATGCGCAAATGGCTTTGGTACCAGCGCTTGCTGATCGACGGCAGCATGCCCATGGCCTCGATGACTTCGGCATTGCGCAGGTTATTGTTGGCGTAAGTGGCGGAGGAGAGGGCGGCCTGGTTGGCTTCGGCCAGTGGCTTTTGCGTCGCCTTCTCGGTGAGATAAGCCAGGCCTACCAAAATCAGCGAGCCGATCAGTGTGATCAGTCCGAGCAGCGGGTGGATCAGATAGGCGACCAGCAGGTAGATCGGCGTCCATGGCGCATCGAAGAAAGCGAACAGGCCATTGCCGGTGAGAAACTGGCGAACTTGCGAGAGATCCTGCAGGGCCTGGGCCGGATTGCCGCCGGCGCGGCTCAGGTTACGCTCGAAAGCAGCGGTGAAGATGCGCCGGTTGAGGTCCATGTCGAGGCAGTTGCCGACCCGGATCAGTACACGGGTGCGGACCATTTCCAGTGTGGACATCAGCAGGAACAGCCCTATCACCAGCAAGGTCAACATTGTCAATGTTGTGACATTGCGACTGACCAGGGCCCGATCGTAGACCTGCAGCATGTACACCGCTGGCGTCAACATCATGACGTTGATAACGCCACTGAACGCTGCCAGCGAGTAAAAACTGCGGCGCAGGCGAAATATCGCGTCGGACAGTTCTGAGCGAGTGCTCGACTGCTTTTGCATTTGCGTCCTCCCCACCGAAAAGCCAGGTTGGCCATTCGGCGCACCCGCTACCGGTAAATGTGATTGACTATCAGATAGATGTAGATCTCCAGGTAACTCGTCGGCTTGAGCAGTCGTTTTTTTTTGTAATTCACATGCAGCAGCGTAGGTGGCGTTTGTTTCTCTAGCGATACAGTTTTAAATAACATTTCGCTCTAATATTGCTTAGCATTTCCTATATATCCTTTAATAACAGTAGGTTGGCATTTCCAATGCCGGTCGTCTGTTTTTGCGGCGTAATATTGACAGTTTTTTGCTATGGAACTTTAGTCATGTTCAAAGATCGCCCCCCGGAAGCCAGCCAAAACTTTGGCATTGCAAGGCGGTGATTTTCCCGAGGGAGCAAACATGTCGATCCATTTGATCTTTTGCGAAGTGACACAATCGTTCAGGAAGTTCACTTCGACTTCCCAATTCCATGGCCCACCCACAGCTCGGGATCGCTCTGCCTGATCGCTCGGCGACCCATCCATTTCGCGAATTCCAGGCGCGCATTTCACGGGCGCCGGGGGACGGCTTTGCCTAACCCACGCCTGCTCTCGCCCTGCAACTGAACCAACGAACTTCGCAAGCCAGCACCTGACTGGGCGTGGGAGGATTGTTTCGTCCTGTGCCTTTCCCCCAGAGAGATCGAGGACAATAAAAATGGCCAATTTCAACAAGTCGGACCTGGAATTCATACTCAAGCAAATCTTCATCGCGGAGGCGCACGCCGACGGCACCAGCCTCAGTGATTTGCTGCCCAACAGCCAAGTGCCATTCGGCCTGCGCACCGTCGATGGCAGCTACAACAACCTGGTCGCCGGGCAAAGCGAGTTTGGCGCCGCGGACAATTCCTTCCTGCGCCTGCTTGATGCCCAGTATCGGGCGGCCTATGCCGCGTCAGGGAATGTGGTCGACCCGCAGCCACGGATAATCAGTAACCTGATCGTCGACCAGACCGCCAACAACCCGGCCGCGGTGGCGGCGAATGGCGGTGCCGACCCGGTGATCAGCCCCGGTCTGGATGGGGTGTTCGGCACGGCCGACGACAAGGAAGTGTTTTTCATTCCCAACGTGTCACCTGATGCTGGCCTTACCGCCGGCTTCAACTCGTGGATGACCTTCTTTGGCCAGTTCTTCGACCACGGCCTCGACCTGGTCACCAAGAGCAGTACCGACTTCGTGTTTGTTCCGCTGCAGCCGGACGATCCGTTGTTCGTACCGGGCAGCCCCACCAACTTCATGGTGCTGTCACGTGCAGTGCATTCCGCTGGCGCGGACGGAATAGTCGGCACTGCCGATGATGGCCAGACCAACACCACCTCGCCGTTCGTGGACCAGAGCCAAACCTACAGCTCGCACCCCTCGCATCAGGTGTTCCTGCGCGAGTACGCCCTCAACGCGGCAGGCAACCCTATTGCAACGGGCCGCTTGATTACCAATCGTGATCTCGGCGCCGATGGCAAGTTCGGCACGGCCGATGATGGCAATGGCGAAAATGGCGGCATGGCGACCTGGGCAGTGGTCAAGGCCCAGGCCCGCGACATTCTCGGGATCAACCTGACCGATGCCGATGTGCACAGCGTGCCGCTGCTGGCAACCGATGCGTATGGCAACTTCATCCGCGGACCGAGCGGCATGCCGCAGGTGGTGATGCGCGTCAGTAACGGTGCCGACGGTATCGGCGGGACGGCTGATGACGTCACGCAACTGGTCGAAGGCAACCGGGATGCGCCGATCAGCCTGGCCAATGCCGTGAGCACCGGTCATGCCTTCCTCGACGACATCGCCCACAATGCCGCGCCGGTCGTGGTCAACGGGGTGCTGCAGGCAGATGCCGACACCGCTATCGGCAATGCGCAGGACGTTGGCCCCGGCGGCAACAACCTGACCTATGACAACGAACTGCTCGACGCCCACTACATTGCCGGCGACGGCCGGGTGAACGAGAACATCGGCCTGACCGCTGTGCACCATGTGTTCCACGCCGAGCACAACCGCCTGGTCCAGCAATCCAAGGACACCATTCTTGCCGCCGGCGACCTGGCTTTCCTCAATGAGTGGCTGGCGGACGATGTGACCGCGATACCGACGACCCCAGCCGGTATCGCAGCGTTGGTATGGGACGGCGAACGCCTGTTCCAGGCCGCCAAGTTCGGTACCGAGATGCAGTATCAGCACCTGGTGTTCGAGGAGTTCGCGCGGACCATTCAGCCGCAGGTCGACGAATTTCTTGCCCCCAACGGCTATGACACCTCGATCAACCCGGCCATCCTCGCCGAGTTCGCCCACGTGGTGTACCGCTTCGGTCACTCGATGCTGACCGAAACCGTCGATCGCTTCGACCCTGAGTTCAATCCGCTCCTCACTGACCCGAACAACCCGGACTCGCAAATGGGGCTGATCGCGGCCTTCCTCAATCCGCTGGCGTTCGCCGGCAGCGGAGCGACATCGGACGAAGCGGCAGGGGCGATCATTCGCG
>Ga0209542_10006883_pt1 | contig 21915 bp, 24 predicted proteins | sample RifCSPhighO2_01_FD_184028 | JGI IMG/M metagenome (GOLD analysis project Ga0209542, IMG submission 184028) | Soil microbial communities from Rifle, Colorado - Rifle CSP2_plank highO2_0.1 (SPAdes) (version 2) | ecosystem: Environmental > Terrestrial > Deep subsurface > Rock core/Sediment ... | reverse complement strand
TGGCAATTTCGTAATAGACACCTTCGCTGGGAATATACATGAGGGCAAAGTCCATGGTCCCCTCTTCCGGCAAAATATATTTCTTGCTGATGTCGGATATGTGTTTTTTGACATCAGCCAAAAAGTCTCGTTTGGCGGCATTTCGAATTGCCTCCGTTTCTCCTTTGTGCATCTTGGAAAAGTTCTCCATGGGGAATTTGGAATCGACGCAGAGAAGTCCCGCATCGGTTTTGAGCACCGCATCGACTTTTACCCCGCTTCGGAATGCGTATTGGAGATGAAATGAGTTTTTGGGGAACGTCTGACCGATCATGTCAGTGAGCACCTGTTCGCCGATATTTCCCCGAAGCTTGGGAGACTGTAAGAACTCCTGTAAACTCCGGATGCCCTTCCCCACTTCGGACATCTCTCCCAGGTTTTGTTTCAGATCCCCAATGACACGGGCTGCCGTATCGAGCCGATCATTGAGCTGTTTGGTGTTGGTCTGGAGAAGCTTAGAGACATCACTTGTTTGCCCCCGCATGGCCTCGTTTAACGCCTTATTGGTGTTTTCGATAGATACCTGCATGGACTTGAGCCATTCGGTAAGCGTCGAGTCATCCTTTTTCTCTGTAAGTTTAGATAATTCTTTTCTTACCAGATAACCGATCACGATAAATCCAGCGATGATAACGAGAATGAGGATCAAAAAATCGAAGGACATAATGGGCACATTGTAACACGGTATTGATCAGGGCTACAATGAAAACACGAGTTTCTCAGGCGTATACATACCTACGTGTGCAAAGGCTTAGCCTTGTCGACAAGGCTAAGCCTTAGGCTCAAAGAATAGTCGAGAAAAAACTGCCACGGGAAGTCAAGAAAATGTTACGCGAAACTCGCATTACTATGGACCGGCACAAAAGGGAACGCAATCCCGTCTTACTTTTCTTGGGGGTAAGCGGCCTCATCGGACTTTCCGCCTACGTCAACGCATTTCCTCCGGACTCTCCGTTTATTCTCGCTGGATTTTTTTCCCTACTGGCTACCTCGATCGGACTCATGGGCGCGTATGTTTTCCGCCGTACACGCCATGCAGTACTTCTTGCCGTCGGCCTATCCCTCTACCTATTCCTCCGATACTTAGGGCTTCGTCAGGTATTCTATGTCATCCTCCTTATAGCAAGCATCATCGCACTTGAATATTTGTGGAAAGAAAATCAGTAACATGACAGGTCGTTGGACTATTGAATATTATCAATCCCCTTCGGGGAATGAGCCTGTGTTCGACTTCATAGAATCTTTACCTCTCAAAACAAAGACGAGGGTTTACTCATCATTTGAATTGCTCTGTGATTATGGAACGCATGTTGGCCCTCCCCATGTAAAGAAACTCTCGGGAACTCCGCTTTGGGAGCTTCGGATTCTTGGCGAGAATAGCGTACGGGTAATATATATCACCATAACAGGAAGGGTTTTTCTTCTCTTGCATGCATGTTTAAAAAAGAAACAGAAAACTCCAGAAAAAGATATTAAAACAGCGCTAGCCCGACTGCATGATTATGTATCGAGACATTGACAATATCACAATATTGTGATATTTTATTCCTACTAGGAGGACGTATGGATTGGAAAACGCACAAAAAACTATTATTGAAGGATCCAGCCTTTCGCCGAGCGCTCAAAGATGTCGAGCTTGAATATCAGATAGCGCGGGAAGTCATTGTCCAGCGTATTAAACACAAATTGACACAAAAACAATTGGCTAAACGATTGAAAACGCGTCAATCAGTTGTATCCCGCGTAGAAAACGCTAAGACGACAACTTCTCTCTCGTTCCTCAAACGCCTTGCTGGAGTCTTCAACGCAAGACTCTCTGTGTCATTTGACGCGTAGTATTCATTTTGATACACTACCGGCTACATGACAAATCCAACCTCCATGATGATGGCAGAGAAAGCCGCCTGACGGAGGTTTGAACGCGCATGTTTCGAAGCCTCCGAAAGGAGGTTTTTTATTGGAAAGGAGTAATATGAACGCATTTAATTTTTCTATATCAGAAGAGATAAAATCCTTGAGCATACCGGTCATTGGTCTGCATATAAATGGGATTGGGAATGCCGAGAACGCTGAATTTGAAACATACAAAAATCAGGAAATTACAAAGCTTCAAGAGATAATTTCTGTAAGCCAAATTGAAGACGATGTTATCCTGAAAGGTTTTCGTGATCTTCATGAAAAAGTTGGGCGAAGCAATAGAAAATATATCGCATCACCCGAAGCTCTATTGAATTTTATAGTATCGAAAGGAAGACTGCCAAAAATCAATCCCATCGTCGATATGTATAACCTCATTTCATCACAAAGTAGGCTGGCATTAGGCGCCCACGATGTAATAAAAATAGTCGGGAACGTAACGCTTCGTCTCACAAAAGGAAACGAGTCATTTATACCACTTGGCAAAACCGAACCGGAAATCGTTCAACCGGGTGAATATGCGTATATTGACGAAGGAAATAACGTTATCTGTCGCTTAGAGGTGCTGCAATGCAATCAGACGAAAATCACCCCTGAAACGACGGATATGTTTCTTATCATCCAAGGAAATCCCAATACCGATATTTCCTATGTGCGGTCAACTGCCGCGCGAGTCGGAGACTTAATACAGAAATACTGTGGCGGGATAATGGAAATGATGCAACCACCCAAACGGGAGGTCTTGGCGTAATTTCCTTACAAATACGTCCAAACGAAACCTCCCAGCGGGAGGTTTTTTGATGGAAAGAAAAATTCTATGATACACGAACGACAGGCAATTGCTCCAATACATCTCGTGAACGATTTTAACGATGATCGTTCGACCGTGGAATGTGAGCAGGAAATCAGACGTGTCTTCCGTGCGAACCATCTGTTATATGAGGCACCGCATAGCATCAGTAATGTATTGCCATTTAACGTTACTGACGGAGCATTTAAAATTTTTCAGTTGGTCAATAACCTCCGTCGCCATAGATCACCAGGTATATTCATAGGCGTTGTGGATCCCGGTGTCGGCTCTTCGAGACGTGGCGTAGTAGTTACTACCGAAGAAAACTACACGTTTGTCGGACCTGACAATGGATTATTTACACCAGCGCTTGAGCGACTAACCATAACCGGCGCCTTTCAAATACATCCTGACGGCTTTAGGGAATCTTCAGCAACATTCCACGGTAGAGATCAATTTTCTCCCATAGCTGCTGAAATCGCATCAGGAAACCGACCGGAGAGGTTAAAACAGCTTGAGCGAATTGCCGCACAAACGCTCATACGTAAAGAATTTGCTGAGGGGCAAATTGTTGAAATGGACGGGTATCCGAACGTAAAAATTTGGCAGAAAACGATGGGAATACCAAGAAATGCTCGCGGAGAACGAGCGAAATCCTTAACGGTTACACAACCGCAGCCATATCGGCACAGGAACTTACTTTGGACGCGCAGGCTTACTATTCCAGTAGCAAATTGTTTTGAAGACGTACCGGATGGCAGTTGGCTCGTCTATGAGGGTAGCAGCGGCAGAGAACCAGGTTCAATAAACGGGCTTATAGAAATAGCGGTCCGTAACAGATCAGGTAAATATGGAGCTGGTAATAGGCTGCGAGCGCGTACCGGAGACGTGTTAGGCCTTTCGTGGCAGTATTAATTCAGATATGCTTATTGTATATGAAAATAACAGGTATCCATCATGTCCAACTGACAGTAACTGATCTAAAACGATCAAAAGACTTTTATTCGAAACTTCCAAATTTTACGTTGGTAGCTAATCACCCGAATTTTCTGATGTTTTTTGCAGGTAGCTTCTACATAGGCATGACAGACCATAAAGGACTCTTGAGAGAAAAGGTTTTTAATGAAAAAAATACAGGGTTAGATCATATAGCGTTTGAGGTTGCCTCTGAAAATGACTTAGCTGAAGCACTGACCTATCTCGATATAGAAAAGATACCGCACGGCAAAATCAAAATACTATCCAACGGCGCACACGTTTTAGCATTTAGAGATCCAGATAATATACAATTAGAATTTGCGTGGAGGAAACAATGAACAAGAAATTCTACATCACTTGTGCCATTCCGTATGTCAATGCAGCTCCCCACATCGGACATGCGCTCGAGTTCGTGCAGGGAGATGTCATCGCGCGGTATCATCGACTGCTTGGCGATGAGGTTGCACTCTTATCGGGCGGTGACGAAAATGCGCTCAAAAACGTGCAGGCGGCGGAAAAAGCTGGCGCCCCGGTTCAGAAATTTATTGACGAAAATAATACCAAATTCATTGAGCTGACCAAAGCACTCGGCTGCCAGTTTAACATCTGGCAAAAAGGAAGTGATCAAACACATCATTTTGTTTCGAGCCAATACTTATGGAAACTCTGCGAAAAAGATATTTACAAAAAATCATATGAGGGGTTGTACTGCGTTGGGTGTGAGACATTTTATGAAAAGGGGGAACTGAATGAAAATGGTGAGTGTTTCGAGCATCCCGGAAAAAAACTGGACGTGGTCAAAGAAGAAAATTATTTCTTCGAATTAAGCAAATATCAAAAGCACATTATTGAACTTATCACATCCGGCTCTCTTGTTATCGTTCCGGAAACACGAAAAAATGAAGTGTTATCGTTTCTTAAACAACCTCTCAAGGATATAAGCATTTCCCGAAGCAACGAACGCGCAAAAAACTGGGGTGTGCCGGTGCCGGGGGATAACACGCAGCGCATGTATGTCTGGTTTGATGCGCTCAACATCTATCAATCCGGCATAGGCTTTGGATGGGATGAGGAAGAGTATAAAAAATGGTGGCCTGCTGACGTCCATGTCATCGGCAAAGGAATCTCAAGATTCCATGCAGTCTACTGGCCGGCGTTTTTGCTTTCTGCAGGACTTGGCACCCCCAAATCCATCTTCGTCCACGGATATTTTACCGTCAACGGACAGAAGATGAGTAAAACGTTAGGCAACGTCATCGATCCCTTTGAACTCATCCATAAATATGGCGCTGATGCCCTTCGGTATTACTTCTTACGGGAAATCCCATCGAGTGCCGATGGCGACTTTTCCGAAAGACGCTTCAAGGAGCTCTACAACGCCGATCTTGCGAACGGACTGGGAAATTTGGTCGCGAGAGTCGCAAAACTTGCTGAAAATTTATATTTTGCTTCAAGGAAATTTGATTTTAATGAAACGAAGGAGGATAAATTTCATCGTGCACTAAATGAATTTCGATTTAATGATGCGATTCAAGAAATATTACTTGATATAAAATCGAGTGATCAATATGTTAACGATAAAAAACTATGGACACTAAAAGGTCAAAAACGACATGATGCAATAGCGGTAGCTATTGATTCAATTCGGCTTATTGCATCTCGACTTCAACCATTCCTTCCGGAAACCGCCGAAAAAATTCTCAAGCAGTTTGAGGGCCCAATGATAAAATCAAGACCACCGCTCTTCCCGCGTCTTGCGTAGTGTCATTGCGAGTCCGTTCTTACGGCGCGGCAATCTCGACGGGATTGCTTCACTTCGTTCGCAATGACAGAATACGTGTATGTACATCGACACTCACACGCACCTCAACTTCCCTCAGTTCGATGAGGATCGGGCTATGGTGATCGGTAACGCCAAAAAAGTAAGGGTCAAACAATGTATCGTACCGGGGGTCGACCATATATCTTCAATTACTGCGGTGAATCTTGCTAGTACGTACCCCGATGTTATATTGGCAGCGGTCGGTTATCACCCGTACGAAGCGACGAAAAATCCGGACGTTTCGTATTTGGAATCATTGATAAAAACAGAAAAAGTAGTGGCCATAGGCGAATGTGGATTGGATTATCATTTGTACAAAGGAGAAATGGCGGCAGGTCGGAAAGATATCCAACAGAGACTATTTGAGGAACAACTTCATTTGGCTCTCAAATATAACAAACCTGTCATCATCCACTGTCGTGACGCATTTGAGGATGTCTTTGCCATACTCGGAAGGTTGCCCCAAGTTCCACGAGGAGTGATCCACTGCTTCTCTGGTGGATTGCAGGATATCCGAGTTGCCCAAAACTTGGGGCTTTATGTCGGTATCGACGGTAACGTGACATATTCAAAGCACCTTGAGGCTATCGTCCCGCACATCTCGACGAACATGCTCCTTCTCGAGACAGATGCACCGTATCTGACTCCTGTCCCTCACAGAGGAGAACGCAACGAGCCAAAGTACGTGCCGCTCATCGCCAAAAAAATCGCCGAACTCCAGAAGAGGCCGTTGGCTGAAGTCATGGAGGTTACTACTGCCAACGCTCGAGCGCTCTTTAGTATATAATTGGCTTGATCCTATGCGCCAGTTATTCTTGCGGTACCCAAACAAAACCCGACGAATGCTCGAAATTGCAATTCCCTTGACGTCGTGGTTTATCATCACGATGCCGCTCTGGCTTTCGTTCTGGCACCCTGCCCTTGTTGCGTATCTCATCATCACCTTTGACGTGTACTGGTTTTATAAATCCGTCACCCTCGTATATTTTGCCGTTCGATCATTTATCACCTTTAGCGCGCATGCTGCGGTCAACTGGCTCCAGCTCGCTAGGCAGCTTCCGCATTTTGAACAACTTTGGCATGTCGTGATCATCCCGGAATTCAAAGAGCCCATACATATATTGAAGCGAACCCTCGAAAACTTAAGCCGCCAGGACTTCCCCAGAGAGCGTATCGTTGTGGTGCTTGCTACCGAGGCGAAAGATCCTCAAGCACGCACAACTGCGGCCGTTCTCAAAAAAGAATTTGGGAGCCTGTTTGGTCATTTTATCGTCACCCGTCACGTGCTTCGCTCAGGTGAAATTGCCGGCAAATCCTCAAATATGGCCTGGGCTGCGCGGCAAACAGAGCGATATCTTCATACAAAGAATATCCCGCTTGAATGGACGACCATAACCTCGTGTGATGCGGACGCGCTCCTTCACCCCAAGTACTTCTCTGCTTTAAGCTTCCAGTTCATAAAAGACGCAAACCGCTATGACCACTTCTATCAGGGGAGTATTCTCTTTTACAATAACATCTGGCGTATTCCGCTCCCCAATCGTTTCTTAAGCACACTAAACAGCATGTGGAACCTGGCATTTCTTTCACAACCCTCGAGACTCATCAACTTTTCTACCTACTCGCTCGCATATACAACCGCTCGGGAGGTGGGATACTGGGCTGTCGATGTCATACCGGAGGATTACCACATGTTTTTTACAGTCTTTTTCACCCGGGGCGAAAACGTGTCTGTCCGGCCTATTTTTCTCCCGGTACTCGTGGATGCTGCAGAGTCACATGGGTTTTTCAGCACGTTTGTCAACCAATACGAGCAATCGAAACGATGGGCGTGGGGCGTATCGGATATCCCCTTTGTCATACGACACATGTTCCTTCGTCCGGAGATAAAACTTGTTACCCGGCTCGGGCGGGTCGCCGGGCTTTTGGAGCATCACATCCTCTGGCCTACCAATTGGTTTATCCTCACCATTGGGAGCACCATCCCGCCGCTTATCAATCCGCTGTTTGGCCGCACAGTACTCGGACACAACCTCGCGCGCATTTCCTCCGGAATTCTGACCCTTTCCACCATCTTCCTTCTTGTCGTGTTTATCATCGACTGGCGCATCAAACCCAAAGCTCCCCTCGGGTACCCCAAATGGAAATTGCCGCTTCTTTACCTCCAGTGGCTCACCCTTCCCATCATATCTTTCTTCCTTTCTGCTCTTCCGGGGCTTGACGCCCACACCCGGCTTATGCTCGGCAAACGACTGGAATACCGTGTGACGGAGAAGATATAATGACCCTATGTGGAATATGTTGCTCACCCACACCCCCATTCTCTATTTCGTCCAAAGTTTTTGGCGGGACGAAGCGTTCTCTGTGCTTGCCGCACAAAAACCATTATCGTTTATCATCACCAACTTAGGTTTCGAACCGCCAGTCTACTACACCCTTCTCCACTTCTGGATCCGGCTTTTTGGCGATAGCGAGGTTGCGACGCGCAGTTTGTCATTCTTAGGATTCATGCTCGCCACCGTTGTTGTGATCGAATGGGCCGGAAAACTTTATAAAAAACACTGGCTCTCGTGGTACGTCCCTCTCTTTTTTGTCTTGAATCCCATGCTTTTATACTATGCATTTGAGGTACGAACCTACGGGTGGTACACGTTTTTTGCTACAGCGATGCTCTTTGCCTACACAAGCAAAAACTGGCGATGGTTCACTGTTTTCTCTACGTTGGGATTTTATACGCACGTCTATCTTCTGCCATACATTGGCGTACTTGGACTTCACTACCTTTGGCAGATGAAGTTTTCATTCCGGTCGCTCCGCCTACGATTCATACATGATCGGGGAATCAAATCGTTTTTCGCTATATCCCTCCTCATCCTGCCATGGCTCATCAAAATCGGTTCGGAGGCAACGAGGCTCAAGAGTTCCTGGTATTTCCCGGTAGACATACAGCTCGTTCGATCGGTACTCGGAAACATGTTTGTCGGATATGAGGGGACGCCGTGGTACGGATGGAAATACACAGCGTATCTCTCGCTTGTTATCCTCGTGAGTGTCCTGGCTTCACTCCGGAGCAAATCACGCGCAGCTCATGCAAAACTCATTACATTATTTGGCCTTTTGCCTCTTGCTGTTATCGTCGGTATATCATTTCTCAAACCGCTATTTGTGAACAGATACCTGATCCCCACCACCGTTGCCGAGGTATTGATCGTGGCTTCTGCGATTGCTTCGATCCGAAGTCATACGCTCCAAAAGTTGGGGGCTGCGGTAGCGCTTGCCGGTGTGATTTGGTTTAACTGGTGGTATCCGCCGGAACACGCGAAACTACCCATCCGCACCACGTTTGAACAGGTCCACACTCTCGTTAACGATGGCGACATATTGCTTGCGGCAAATCCACTCATTTACCTCGAAACGCTCTATTATGCCCGTGACCGGTCACGCGTATATCTCTATAATCCCGAAAATCTCGCCTTCCCATGGTACATCGGCGATGCGCTCATTACACCGGATCGAATGATCCGTGATTACCCGACGTATCCACTCCGGGCATTTCTTGTCAAAAGTGACGCAACGTTTGAAGTCATCTACCGTATGCCGTTATGAAATTTTTTCGCTCCTTACAACAACCGGGGGAATATTTACATCATCTTCATTTGCTTCAGGGGACATGGGAAAACCGTTATGCAACGATTGCGGTTATCATGCAAATGCTTGTTTCGGTACTGGTTCTTGCATGGAGTTGGCGTGATCTACCACCCAAAGTCCCGCTTTGGTACAGTAAGCCTTGGGGGGAAGAACGGTTGGCATCTCCTTTTTTCCTGTTCCTTGTGCCGCTTTCCGCCCTCATCACCTATGTGATCAATCGCACGATGCTTACCCGAACCGCCGCGGATCATCCGCTGTTCGGTCGGGTCCTTTCGCTTACGTCACTTCTCATCTCCGTCTTAAGCAGTATCATCGTTATACGAATCGTTACACTCGTGATCTAATATGATCGCCCTTCTTTCACCGCTCCTCATCTCTCTAACCGTAACTGCCCTCGTCACGCCGGGCGTCATCCGTTTCGCCCGTCGGCACGGACTCGTTGATGATCCGCGCGTACGCTTCCATCCCGCGCACACGCATAAAGGTGTCATCCCTCGTGCGGGCGGACTCTCCATATTCTTGGGCATCACGACTGCGATACTTCTCTCTTTTCCGATGACGACACAGCTCCTCGGTATCGTGATCGGAAGCGTCATCCTGACTGCTTTGGGTCTTCTCGATGACAAAAAAGATGTAAGCCCCTATGTACGACTTCTCATAAACCTCGCGGTTGCGATCCTCGTCGTAGGAACTGGAAGCGCCATTTTGTTTATCACCAATCCTCTGACGGGCGGAGTCTTGCGCCTCGATCACATACACGCCTGGTTACCCCATATCCTGGCTGTTATCTGGATCGTCTGGACCATGAACATTATCGGGTGGAGTGCGGGAGTGGACGGGCAAATGCCGGGGTACGTCGCTATTTCCGCATTTGTATTGGGGCTCCTTTCCCTTCGCTATAGTATCTCGGATCCCAGTCAGCTCTGGGTCACCATGTTGGCCTTCATCGTCACCGGCGCTTTCTTAGGATTTTTGCCCTGGAATTTCTATCCGCAGCGCATTATGCCGGGATACGGCGGTAAAACCCTTGCAGGATTTTTTCTAGCACTCCTTGGTATTCTCTCGTTTGCCAAATTAGGAACGGCCCTTCTGGTCTTGGGCATCCCCATGCTGGATGCAGTAGCGACACTTCTTCGGCGCATCGGCACCAAAAAATCTCCTGTGCGCGCCGACCGGGGACATCTCCATCATCGGCTCTTAGATGTGGGATGGAGTAAGCCAAAAATCGCCTTGTTTTACTGGGGGGTCTCGGCTATACTGGGGCTGGTCTCACTCACCGTTACCAGTACGCTCAAGGTGTTTACCTTTGTCGCTGTTGCGGTCGCGCTGACCATGTTTTTGGTATGGCTCAAGTACTTTACGCAATTCTCAAAGCCGCCCGACCCCGACAGTGGCTAAAAAACATAGCGCTTTTCACCACTATATTTTTTACCGGTCAGCTATTTTATGCACCGCTTCTCACTGCAACTTTTTTGGGATTTATCGCGTTTTGTTTCCTCGCCTCTTCTAATTACATATTTAATGACGTCCTTGACGCGCCCGCGGACCGCAAACACCCCTTCAAAAAATTCCGGCCGGTCGCAAGCGGTAAACTCCCGATCAAGACGGCACTTCTCGTGTCGCTCCTCCTGCTCTTCGCGGGCTTAGGTGTCGCAGGTGCCGTAGGACAAACGTTTTTTTTGTTTTCGCTCGTGTTTATTCTGCTTCAGTATTCGTATTCAATCGTTTTGAAACACATATCAGTTATTGATATCATCGCGATCACCGCGGGCTACGTACTGCGGGTCTACGCGGGCGAGGCAGCAAGCGGCTATCATATCTCCATATGGCTAGCTCTTGCCGCACTCTCGCTAGCATTGTTTTTAGCCATCGGTAAACGCCGTGCGGAACTCACCCTGATCCAAAGCTCCGGCGTTACCTCCCCCAAAGACACGAGAGCCGCCCTATCCCATTATTCAGAAAAATTATTGGATGCTTATACGTCGATGTTTGCGACGAGCACATTTATCTCCTACACATACTTCACATTTCTCGAACGCCCGACGACTCAGGGGTTGATATTCCGAAATTATAGCGACTTTATAATCGGCATCCCGGACCGCAAATGGATGATGATGACGATTCCCTTTGTCCTCTACGGCATCATGCGCTATATGCAGCTTATTTATCACGGGAAAGGGGAATCGCCGGAGCAGATACTCACAACAGATTTACCGCTTCTTTCTACCGTGGTCCTTTGGTCCGGAGCCGCTCTCTTTGTCATCTACGGAATAGGAGGGTAGCGCAAAGATTGCAACACGCGTTACATCGTTACATCGAAAAATACGTCGAAATACGATGTAACCGGCCTTGCGAACTAACGATTATTCGACCTTATCTGCATACTGGCCGGAGATCCAGCCTTTGTTGGTGCCATCGAAGGAGATCTGATACCAACCTGTTTTCTCATCAAAAATGTGATACTTCTCCCCGGGATTTACTCGTGCCGCCTCAGTTGCCGACGTAGAGGCCTCCATGCGAACGCGTAAAAATCCGGTCGGAGTGTCTTTGATCACCACGTATGGTTTTTGCGGGGTCGCCGATGAAGTCGCCGTCGACCCTGATTTAAGTGACGGTGTCGGGCTTGAATTTGCTCCTTGTGTCGCTTCTGGTTGCGGCACACCGCCTGCCGAAAGCGCTAATTTCATACTTGCGATGAGTTTATAGCCAGACGTAAGTTTTACCTTCATGGTCCGTGTCAAAAACCCCGGAGACGTAACAGTGAGCGTATGATCGCCGGCTGTGACGTCGGATATGGTAATCGGCGTTATCCCCTTCGTCACATCATCTAAAACGACTGACGCAGCATCCGGATTGGTGACGACAGAAAGTTCCGGTTTGCCGGCAATACTTTTTTCTAGCCACAACACGTCAACCGCGGAAGAAAGTTCGGATTCGGATAATACTGCGTTGACGAACGTCAGAAGGTTTGCACCCACCGAAATCTTGGCCTGCCAGGGTGGCATCTCACTCGTCGTAGACTCGGCAACGAGGTGTATCGTATATTCTCCTGCTGTCACTTTTTCCCGAAGCGGGGTACGCCCAAGAAGTTTGTTGTCTAAAAATACGCTCACAGTAGGGCTTGCTTCTACCCGAAGTTCCCCTTCTTTTGGAGAACGCGTGGCTACGAGCTTAATAACGCCACCGATCACAAGAAGAATGATAATGAGAATGAGGAAAAATCCGAATTTTCGCTTCATAGGCCTTCGTGGCCTCGATCATACCACACCTTTTAGCTTGGAGGCAATGCAGCGAGGTGGTATATCCCCAGGTCTTCACCTTTGTACGGCACTTTGAATGCGGCGGCAATCTGGGCATCCGGTTTCTTATCAATAGACGTACGGGTAACAACCGGACGGATATCCTGTAATGTATTCCCTACCGCCACAACGCGTTCACCCAAAATAGCCACCCACTTCCCTGCAAACCGGTTCATATATTTGGTTGAAACATTAACCTTTTTCATACAACTCTATTTTATCATGGCGGGTCTACTATAATGTCAAAACATGTTCCCGCGTGAACGCAGGTAGATACAACGAGAGTATATTTGCATCTTTTCCTCCGAATCTTTTTCGAAAATAGCCTGCTTTTTCAAATCCTTTTCTGAGTAAAAACCGCTCGAGAGGACTTTGAATTTCGGTATAGGTATATATATTCTTAACCTTTTCTTTGCGTGCGACAGATATCACGTGCTTGAGGAGTGCTGACCCGACTCCCTTTCCTTGATAGTGTTTATCGACAACAAAAAAATGGATGCGCTGCCGCACTACGTCAATGTTTATCGATACAAATCCAGTCAGTTCTTGCTTATCGGTAAAAGCGCCATAAAATTGCTCGCCGTTGGAAAAAAGTTTATGGATACGTTCTTTCGTCAGGTAATAAGCATGTTTAAATCCATCATTCTTTTGAATCTTAATACATCTTTCTGCAAACGACGGATCTATGGTTTGAATTATGAAATTCATAAATTCTGTTGAAAAAATGATGCAATTGGTTGATTCACAATCGGAAATAACGGCGGTAGATGCCCATATTTATGAGGGAGAGTATCTATAAGTATCCATTCCTTCAAACATATAAGTGCATCAAATATCTTCTTCGTTTCCTCCCAGGGAACTTCTGTGTCGGCAGCTCCGGCAATCACCAACGTGTGCAAAACCTTCGTGCGTCGCGCGGCTGTCAACACATTAAATTTTTGTTGCTCTACGTCCGCGATATACGCATACGGAATACGGATTGTTTTTCCGTCCCTGCCGCTTACTTTTTCAAAGTATCCGTTCCGTTTCCAATCAGGAAGAAGTTTTGCATAGGACGTGCGCCGGAACGTAACCGGCGTGGAAACGATACAGAACGCTTTGACCACATGATCCCGGGCAAAAAGAACCGCGAGTTTTCCGCCCATACTGTGGCCATAGACACCCAATCGTGCTGTATCGACATACGGCAGGTTCGAAACATACGTATAGACAGACTCTGCATCGCTGAGGTAATTGCTGAACCGGTAATCATCCTGAAGTGTTCCCTCACTGTCGCCAAAACCTGACGCGGTGAACCGAACCGATACGATCCCGTTTTCCGCGAGTCGCTGCGCAATATCCACAAGCGCCGGATTTTCCTTATATCCGGTAAATCCGTGGAAAAGGAGTACTACCGGCATTTTACCTTTGCTTTCCGGTTTATAGATTTCCGTTGCCAGCCGGAGGCCTTTTTGGTTGGGGATTGAAGCTGCAATCGTCTGGTACGTCATAGCGAAGAAGCCCAAGAAACAACCTTTTCCACAAAATCCGTCTCTTTTCCTTCAAAACTATGCGTTGCATCAGGAACGATGATGCTTGTGTAATCGAATGATTTCGTGTACGCATCAAAAGCCTTTTTGATAGTCTCTACCGGTCGGTCGGCAACCTCGTCGTTACCGGAAAATATCATAAGCAACGGCTTTCTTATTTTCGAAAATGTCGTGAGAATATTTTTAGTGTCAGCATAATTGAACACGTCTTCTTTTGTGTTTGACGCGAGTAAACTTATGATGCGCTTCGGCGTAATAGGGAAAAAATGTTTTCCTTGCAGCAGTTCGTCTCCCCGTCCCGCTGAAACAAGTTCCCTCGCTTTCAAGAGATTCTTTTCATAGTTCACTTTATCCGTATTTTGACTCAACCGATCGCTCATAGGCCCGGCAAGCACCACGCCGGAGATTCGCAGATCGTTTTTTGTTGCCGCATAATAGCAGACTTTATTGGCGCCCGTACTGTGTCCAACCAGAATTATTTGATCAAATCCCTGATGTAAAAGAAACTCGATGCTGGCGTCGATATCAAACACGCTTTCCTCAAAGTTCTCGTAAGCCGCCCCGATCGTTTCCCGGTCATACCCGCTTTCTTTCCGGGGATTGATACGGCGCAATCCGGAAACCATATCATGACCTCGGTTATTAAACGCAGCAAACCCCATACCGTATTGGTCACACATTTCGGCAAACATATTCATAAGCTTGGGATCTCCATAGAATCTTCCGGTTAACCCATGCACCCACAAAAGTGCCCGTTTCCCCACTCGTTCCGGGCGGTGAAAAATCCCCTGATGCACCAGCTTATCTTTCGTCACAATCTCTACCAGTTCAAATTTCATAATATTCAAACGCCTTCACTTCAATTAATCGATTAATTGAAGTGATTATACCTATTCCAGTTATTCTCTAAATTCGTAATTCTCGCAAGATTTTCTGCTTGAACCGATGGATCCTTCGAGGCCGATTGCCAATCACCCAAACTTTCCTGTCCCTGGGCTTTTGCAAACCGATCCCGAAAAAATCGGGGACACCCAAGCTTTGTATCAACGAGGCCATGTCCCTCTCCAACGGAAAAAAACAAATACTGGCCGCGTGTTTTATATTCCGATTGCACGTCTTTCATGCTTTGTATGGAAGTCATATGTTCGCTTCCTTCCGAAATAATATCTTCCGGCTTACCGTCAAACGGGAGTATGTGGACATGCGCGTGATATACGGTTTGGCCGATTTTCCCGTGTTCAAAGGAACTTACCGATCCATAGGTGGCCTTTACAAACTCACTTGTCGAATCGTAAAGTTTTATAAATTCTTCAAGCATTTCAGGTGAGAACTCTCCAACGCAGGAAATGTGTTGTTTGGGAATGATAAGAATATGTCCTTCTGCAAGTGGATGCACATCACAAACAACCCGAAATTGTTCTGTAATAAGAAGCGGGTGCTTAAGGGCAAATAATTGATCATTACAGTGCGGACATGACGGATCAATCGGATATGGCTGCATGCCCGTAGTATACCAAAAAGCCCCGGTTGCCCGGGGCTTTTAATTTTTGTCAATTTGTTATGTAGCTTCGCTCAATAGTCCATTCCGCCCATTCCGCCCATGCCGCCGGGCATGCCGCCGCCGGCTGGACCGGCTTCTTTCTTTTCGGGAATGTCGGTGATCAGCGCTTCGGTGGTAAGGATCATCATGCCGACCGAGACGGCATTTTGGACCGCTGATCTCGTCACCTTGACCGGATCAAGAATTCCTGCGGTAAGCATGGATCCAAACTGCATGGTCATGGCATTAAAGCCAAAGTCCGCGCCGTTTTTGGATTCCTCGATGGATTTGAGCACCCATCCGGCATCAGCTCCGGCATTGGCCGCGATCATTCTGGTCGGCTCGCCCAGCGCGCCGTAGAGAATATCCACGCCCGTCTGTTCATCTTTAACCGTGAGCGTTTCTTTAAATTTCAAAAGTGCCGCCCGGGCTTTGAGAAGTGCGACACCTCCGCCGGGAACTATCCCTTCTTCAAGGGCTGCTTTGGTAGCTGCGACTGCATCATTGACGCGCTCTTTTTTGTCTTTCAGCTCAATCTCTGTTGCAGCCCCGACATTGATGACGGCAACCCCTCCGGCAAGTTTTGCAAGCCTCTCCTGCAGTTTCTCCCGATCAAAATCACTGGTCGTTTCGTCAATCGCCCGCTTGATGTTTGCGATTCTTGCTTGCACCGAAGCTTTAGCGCCCTTGCCGCCGATGATCCGAGCATTCTCTTTGTCCGCCCACACCTTGTCCGCCCGACCGCAGTCATCCACCGTTACGTTGTCGAGCTTGCGGCCGGTGTCTTCTGAGATCACGGTGCCACCGGTAAGTACCGCAATATCTTCAAGCATTTCTTTCCGTCTGTCACCGAATCCCGGCGCCTTGATGGCAAGGACATTGATCGTACCGCGAAGCTTGTTGACCACGAGTGTTGCCAGTGCCTCACCATCGATCTCATCAGCAATGATCACTAAATTTTTACTGACTTTGACGAACGCTTCAAGAAACGGCAACATATCAGCAATTGCCGAAATCTTTTTGTCCGTGATTAAAATGTACGGATCGGAGATCTCCGCTTCCATCCGCTCCGAATTTGTTACGAAATAGGCAGATGCATACCCTTTATCAAACTCCATACCTTCTTTGTATTCAATCTCCATGGTAAGCCCCTTGCCTTCTTCGACCGTGACGACGCCGTCTTTGCCGACTTTGGTCAGCGCTTCGGCGATAAGTGCGCCGATTTTTTCATCCTGTGCCGAGATTGTTGCGACTTTGGCAACATCAGCGTCTTTGATGGTCTTTGCCATTTTCTTAAGCTCGGAAACGACCACTTCAAGTCCTTTTTCCATACCGGTCTTGAGTATCATGGGATTTGCCCCGGCAGTAACATTTTTAAACCCTGCATTGACGATGGCCTGGGTAAGAAGTGTGGATGTCGTGGTTCCGTCTCCTGCCACATCATTGGTTTTGCTTGCCGCTTCTTTTACAAGCTGCGCGCCCATGTTTTCAAACGCATCCTCGAGATCGATCTCTTTGGCGACAGTCACCCCATCATGAACGACGTTGGGAGCACCCCACTTTTTATCAAGCGCCACATTTCGTCCTTTGGGGCCTAAGGTCGTAACCACTGCTTTTGCTAAAATATTGACTCCCCGAATAAGAGCCTGCCGTGCATCTTCTGAAAATTTAAGTTGTTTTGCCATAAAAACCTCCTTCGTCGGTAAATTCTAATTTCGAATATCGAATTTCGAAATAATATTCAAATTCAAATATTCAAAATTTAAGATTTTTTATACATTCATTGTTTGTTTCGTATTTCGGATTTCGTGCTTCGTGCTTACTCGACCACGGCGAGAATGTCTTTTTGCTCGACGATCATCCACTCCTGTCCTTCTACTTTGATCTCATTGCCGCCCCACTTTTTGTACATGACCTTTTGACCGACTTTAACGACAACCTTTATAGGATTTCCTTTGTCGTCCGTACCTCCCGGACCAACAGCCATAACCTCTCCCATTTGTGGTTTTTCTTTGGCTGTATCCGGAAGCACGAGGCCTGAGGGTAACTTTTGTTCCGCCTCAAGCGGTTTGATGAGTACATTATCAAATAATGGTGTGATGGTTTGTTTTGCCATAACAGCCTCCTTTATATATAAAATGCGACTACCTGATTTTTTTCGAAAAAACTAGCAGTCTTTTGAAGTGAGTGCTATTTTAACGGTGATAAAAAAACTTGTCAAGGGGGATGTTCCACCGCCCGATACGCTTGGCAAACTTTTCCCGCACCCAACCCCTGGCATCCCGAGGATGAAACCGTATCATACCAGATCGAATCACCTCGTTTGTCCGTTTATTTCGCATGTACCAAAGTTGTAGGTATTTTGCTATAGGTTCAAATAACCGAAGTATTACGGTCATCGTATTACGTATTATGGAACGAGGTATTTTTTGCCCATGATACCGAATTCGAATCCCCTGATACGCTTCTTTATAGGCGTTTGGCAAGAAATCCTTTACCCATCTGTTCGCTAAGAGAAACGTGCGGTATGCGTCTCCCCTTTCCCACAGTGGCACCATCTGAAGTACCTCGTGTGCCGAGAAAAGATCGCGTTCACTCGCAGGAAGGACGAGTGATTGTTCGGAAATGAACATGTTGAGGCAAATTTTGTCTTTCACCCAACGGTCGTTTGGGCGACGCCTGAGGCGTAAACATTCGGCAAAGAGCGTCGTCAGCATCCGGGTTATCCAAAGCGTACCTCGTCGGGTGATGAAAAAGAGATCGATATCATCGCCAACCCTCGCATTATTCATGGCGAGCCCACCTGTTACACCCACCAGCATCACCGTGGGAATCAAGCGAAAGATCCGTGCGAGCTTTGTAATCCGTTTCCATTTCGTTTTAGCAAACCGTTCTCTACTTCTTCGAAGCGTTATAATTCGCTCCCTTCCTGATAGAACGAAATAGCCTTCCTTTTCCACGACACCCTGGGGGAGCACGCGACCTGCGCTGTTACCTATGAACCACCGAGTGAGTTCTTCCCGCATCAGCGGATAATCAAATACGTCCGCATACGCCACAGTGGCTATGAATTGCTGATCTAGTCTTTGCATCATGTCAGGTGCCACTACTGGGCGGGAGTTGTCTGTGGCGAATCATCAGAGGATATACCGTAGGTCCCAAGTACTTGCCGAAACCCTTGCGATACTGTCGTCAGCACCTGGGTTGGCGCGCTACCGTTTATCATGCCGTTGACGCCATCAGTCAAATATTGGATGAGCTTGTCGTTTATCCCGTTATCAAACGTCCGGGAAGCGAGAGGAAACGACCTGGCATTCGGCGCCTGTTTGACATAGGCACCCAAATACGGATCCTCGGTGATCGTACTAGCAAGATCTACTCTGGCATACGGCTCACCGAATAATCGGGAACTTGATGCGGTAGTAGAAAATAGTTTGGCTGCACCCTCTTTGCCTGTTAAATATGTTATAAATTCCCAACTCGCTTCCTGATACGTACTTTTACTGGACACCCCCTCCACCCAGTACGACGCCCACGTTACGCTGTTTCCTTGTAATTGTGGGATAGGTGCAATATGAAACCGCAAGCTCGGAGCAATCTGCGCTATTTCATGCGCGCGCCATGAGGGAGCAAGTATCATCGCCACTCGACCGGCGGCGAACGCGCCTACTGAGTTATCCATCCCGTCGCTCCACGTATAGAGGGGATCAGATGGATCGGCAAATTTGCGATAAAAAATGAGCGTACCTTCCGCTTCTTTGCCTATAGGATTTTTGAGGTTTGCCCCATTTTGGAGAAACATGACTGCCAAGATGTCGCTGAAATGCTCGACGTTATTGGCCGTTCCCAGTGCGATGGCGCTGGTCACGATCGCCGTACCGTTTTTTACCGTCAGCCGCGGGATAAGGTTGATAACGTCCGTCCACGTGGTTGGAGGCGTCACTCCGGCGGTAGCAAAGAGCTCATCATTGATATAAAGGCCCAATCCGTCAAACATGAGCGGAATACCAAAGATGGAAGAGCCTGCCACGAGATCGTTATTGGCCACCGGAAAAAACGTGCTCCCAAACTCATCCGGCGTCATAACTGTTACCGGCACGGTGGCAAGCTGCGTCCGAAGCATCGGTAGCCACGTATTGTGGAACCGAAATACATCGGGTCCTTCTCCCCTGTTGATTGCCGACTGCAGCCGCTCCCGATATTGTTTGGGCGACTGCTGAGTGTACTGAACTTTTATCTTGGGGTGCGTACTTTCAAAATCTGCGATAAACTGGCGAAACAGTGCATCATTTTCCCACAGTCCCCAGTATGTAATGGTCACTTCTTTGGAAGGTATGACCTTCCCACCGCTTAACATTTTAAATACGAGTTGGACGACGAATACGAGTACGACGATTCCTCCGAGAAGTAGGAGTAAGCGGACGATCGGGCTTTTTCCTTTGGGGGGAGGTGCACTATTTCCCGCCCCTTCGATAGCCGGAATAAATGGGTTGGCTGGCGGAGGCGGAGGAGCTGCTGTATCGGCAGGCGGAACAACGATCGTATCAGTTCCCGGAAGTGATGTTTCCTGGGGGGTGGGCGGCTCCGGCGGGTTTTCTTGCCCCGGAGCAGGAAAAACTGACTCCGCAAGACCGATCCCGCCTGATGGAGTAGGGGCCTCTTGTGGTAATGTCGGGTCTTTTGGATCTGTCATACTCTACGGTACAATAGCATCATAACATGAGAAAGTCGACCGCGGTAAGATCATGGTTCTGGACGGGCATAGCCGGCATTGTATTATGTACCATTATCACAGCCGTCAGCCTATCTGCCTTTGACGCATACTATGAGGGGAAAGTGTACCCCAACGTGCATATAGATGGTATGGCGATCGGCGGAAAAACTCCAGAAGAAGTCAATGCGTATTGGCAAAACCAAAACATCCCGTTTGCCCAAGCGCAGCTCGAACTCAAATTTGAACAGGAAGTTGCGACTATCTCAGGCGCCGCCCTGGATTTGGGGTATGACGCGACGCTCTCGGCTACCCAAGCGTACGCGGTTGGGAGATCCGGACGGTTTCTCCAGGATCTGACGACCAAATTTTTCCGAGGCAAAGTCTTGCTCACGCCGTATTTCCGCTGGAAATCCGATATCGTTTCCCAAACCATTGACGAACTTGCCTCTCGCATCGATATTCCAGTTGAGGAGGCATTGTTTCAGTTTGAAAAGGGTAGAGTCACCGCATTCCGGGCATCCAAAGAAGGACGAGCCGTTCAAAAAGAAGAGTCTCTCGCACGATTTGAAGAAGCAGTGAAGGCACTCCCACGCGCACCAACAAATTATATAGTCATCAACCTACCGGTCTACACAATAAAACCCACGGCAACAACGGATAAGGTAAATACATTCGGCATAAAGGAACTTATCGGCAGAGGCTATTCGGAATTTACCGGCTCGATACCAGGAAGAGTTCATAACATTGCGCTCGCCGCTTCGCGATTAAATGGGATATTGATCCCGCCCGGCGAAACATTCTCTTTTAACGGCGCTGTCGGTGATATATCGGCCGCAACCGGCTACCAATCCGCCTATATTATCAAGGAGGGACGAACCGTCTTGGGTGACGGCGGCGGCGTGTGCCAGGTGAGTACGACGCTCTTCCGTGCTGCACTTGCCGCCGGACTTCCTATCGTGGAACGACACGCTCATGCATATCGCGTCAAGTATTATGAACTCGCTGGATTTAAACCCGGATTAGATGCGACAGTATTTTCGCCAACGGTAGACTTCAAAATCAAAAATGACACACCGGCCCACATACTTATCCAGACAAAAACTGATACGAAAAATCAAACCCTCACGTTTGAACTCTACGGCACACACGACGGGAGAAGCAGCGAAATCAATAATCACAAGGTGTGGGCGGAAACGTCGCCGCCGCCGCCGCTTTATCAGGATGATCCGACGCTCAAGACGGGGGTAACCAAACAAGTCGACTGGGCAGCATGGGGGGCCAAGGCGTCATTTGATTATCGCGTGACGCGCGGCAATGAAGTCTTGCAAGACACGACATTTGTCTCGAATTTCCGCGCCTGGCAAGCAGTCTATCTGAAAGGCACAATGCCATGAAGACCGTACTCGTCGGTGGGTGTTTTGATCTCCTCCACTACGGTCATATCAACTTTTTGGAGGAAGCCAAAAAGTTGGGCGATCATCTCGTGGTTGCCCTTGAGTCCGACGAAAATGTACGCCGGATGAAAGGTGACGCTCGTCCGATCCATACGCAAAAACAACGAAAGGCCATGCTCGAAGCACTCACTGTTGTTGACGAAGTCATCTCACTTCCTTCGCTTAAAACCGATGCGGAGTATGAA
>Ga0209542_10006880_pt1 | contig 21918 bp, 19 predicted proteins | sample RifCSPhighO2_01_FD_184028 | JGI IMG/M metagenome (GOLD analysis project Ga0209542, IMG submission 184028) | Soil microbial communities from Rifle, Colorado - Rifle CSP2_plank highO2_0.1 (SPAdes) (version 2) | ecosystem: Environmental > Terrestrial > Deep subsurface > Rock core/Sediment ... | reverse complement strand
GATTTAGAAAAATCCGTTAAGTAAAGTATTTGTACAGGCATAAAAATCTTTTAATACTTCTAAATTATATATTTTAATGCCAAAAAAGAGGAAAAACCGTAATTTTAGTCCAAAATCAAAAAATAAAAGCAGGTATAAATTATTAAAATATATACTCGTATTTATTATAAGCTTTATAGTTTTATTTCTTTTAGTTTATTCTATTTCAGCTTACTTATACAATATTGATAATAAAACTCTTGAAGAAGCCCCTAAAAATCCTATTGCCCGTCCATTTTTTATTTTGGGAAGAATTATCTCACCAATAGGATATTCTAGCAAGGAATCAACTAAAGAGTCAGTAAAAGAAAATAAAGAGAATTTTTTTGATAAGACTATTAATTTTTTTAGCAGTTTATTTAAAAGTGAAGAAAATGTAACTGAATTAAGCTCATTAAAAACTCAATCTGAAAACCAACAAAGTCAATCAGACGAATTTGTAAATGATAAAGATTGGATTACATTTGAAAAAGACGGCATTAATTCAAAAATCGCTGATTATAATTTGTCTCTTCCATTAAGATTAAAATGGATGTATGATCTTGGTGATGATCTTGGTGACAATATTCTTTATACTTATTTTTTGTCTAAAGATGGACTTTTAGTTGCTATAAATGGTGATCGCGGTAGTGGAGTATTTTCCTATTCTTATAGAACTGTTTTTAATTCGAGCACTGGAGAAAAATTATGGAGTGATGGGCATTCTGGAGAATTTGGCGGCTATTTTAGTTATATGAAAGATGATGCTTTAATAAAAGAATTTATTGTAGGAACTGATTCACATCGATTTCAACCTGGTAATGAATTAGAAACAGGTTTAACTTCCCCAAGTTTATCAAGTTATTCACAAACAAATTATGATCCTATTAGTTCTATACTTGTAACTACTGGATGGCCTAAAATTGATGGCACTGACTATTGTTATTTTGCTAGAGATATTTCCAATTTTTCAATTGCTCATCCTAATACAAATGGAAAATTTAATGGAGCTTATGAATTCCATAAAATTAACCGATCAACTAGTAAAATCAGTTTTGAATATATTGACTTAGGAAAAAGGGAAAAACCATATAAAAGAAATGATTTGATAAGTGAATTAAATCCAAAAAACCAAAACTGGACAGTAATGTTGTGGTTTAAATGGGATGGTAACATTTACCCAGTCGATCATAACAATGATAACTATGAATATCTTTTTGCTAAAGAGAGTTTATATGGAGCAAGACTTCTTAATGGCACAGTAAGATATGGTTTTAATGTTGGAAAATATAATTCCAATCTTTATGGAAATGATAGCTTTTATTGTCCGCCAAATGAATGGTGCCATCTTGCAGTCACTTATGACCATCAAAAAGAAAAATTATATAAGGATAGTCAATTAGTATTTGAAAGGAATAATACTTTAGATATAGGAAGCAATAATAATAGTTTGTATGTTGGCGGGCTTCCTGGAGACTGGGAAGTAGGTTTTGGCGGATTAATTGATGAATTTGTGGTATTTAACAGAAGCTTGACAGAAAATGAAGTTAACAATATTTATGGACAAGAAATTATTCCTGATGAAAACACTGTTTTACTTTTGCATTTTAATAATGATTCAAATTTTTTGGAAAATGAAAGTTTTATCCATGATTTTTCAGGAAATAATTTTAATGGAAAACCTGTAGGACACCACTATGCTATTGAATTGTGGAGGGATTGTAATGACCTATACTTCAGTGGACAACTACCTGCATTTCCTTTGATTCAGAAAGGAATTATTTATGGAACCCGTGGAAAATTATATGCTTACAATGAAACAACTGGAGAGATATTATGGGAAAAAGGTGTGGATAAAGATTATTTAAATAGCCTAACTATAGGTGAATTAATCTTTGCAGATAATGTTATTGGATCAGAATCTTTAGCATATTTAGATGGAGTTGTTTTTGCCTATGGTCGCGAATTTTATGATGGCCCCTTTTTAAATGTTTGCGATATTTCTGGACAAATGGGATGTGATGATTTTTCTGATATTATTAAAAATTATACTAAACCTGTTATTGTAGGGTTTAATGCTACTAATGGAGATGAGGTCTTAAGAATTGATCTTGTAAATAAATTGAATATCTCTAATTTCGATAATACTCTTTTATTTGATATGATAGTTAATAGTAATATTTTATATGTGAGAATAGGAGATTATTGGGTATATCCTCGTTATTCTACTCATCCTATTCTTGGTCGCAAATACCAATATCTAAGGAGTAACAAACTAGCAGCTATAGACCTTTCTAATGAAAATTTGTTGTGGGTTGTTGATTTTTTATATGACTCAACACTTCTTGCCGGAGAAGGTGCTTCAAAATATCCAATACAACATCTTGTAATGTCCGGGAACACTTTATTTGTAACTTTAAATGACTCTGTTATTGGGCTAAATAAAAATACAGGAGAAAGAGTATGGCAGTTTGATAATCCATATTCAGATTCGTTAAGATTTTCAGGTTTAATTATTGATGACAATACTTTATTTTTAGGAAGTGGTGACGGAAGAATATTTGCATTTGAGCAAGGTTATGACACTCCAGATATATCTAATATTGAGAGTAGCTTGCCAGTAAGTCAGGTTGGCAATTCTTATTCTAATAAAATTACAGTTATGAATGGGGAAGGGCCTTTTAATTGGCAGATTATATCCGGCAGTTTACCAAGTGGTTTAAATTTAATTAATGATTCTAATATAATAAGCAGGATTATTATTAATGGAACTCCTACTTCTGCTGGAGATTATAATTTTACTGTCAGAGTCACAGATAAAAGAGGAAATTTTGATGAGGAGCAATTTAATTTAAGAGTTTTACCTGCTTCTGGTTTATTATCAAGAGATTTAAAAAATGGTTTTGACAATTATTCTGGATGTGTTGATAGTTATATTCGAGGTGGAAGTAATAAAAATAAGAATTTTGGAAAACAAAATGATACTTTAGTATATGAGAATCCATATTTTTATAGAGGATTGATGAGATTTAATAATATATTTGAAAGAGAAGGCGGACCTATTCCTGATGATGCAGTTATAGTAAATGCAACTTTAACTCTATATAAACAGGATGATAAAACTCATAGGGATATTTCTTTTTATCAAGTATTAAAAAATTGGAGCGAGACAGAAGTTACTTGGAATCAGGCAAAAAACGGTGTTAATTGGTCAGAAGCTGGCGCAAATGAAACTTATACTGACAGAACTGAAAAATTGGGAAGTTTTAGTATAAGTTGTCCATTTCCATTTTGTGGAAAGGCATTTTATACTGTAGATATAACCCCTGTTTTAGAAGGATATGACAGAGGATTAGAAAACAATGGCTTGTTATTATCAAAATCCGAAGGCGAAGGCAGTATATTCAATTTTTCCAGTTGTGATTATATTAACCAAACAACAGGAGATATTAGTTTAAGGCCTAAACTAACTGTTAATTATAAAAGAACTCTTATTCCAATTGATAATAAACCCCCTGAAGTTGAATTATACATGAATCCAAGCATTGTTTTAAATGGTTCTACTCATACAATTTATGCAAATATTAAAGAGGATTATTCAATTTATAATTACTCTTTAAAAATTTTAAACTATTCTTATAGTATTAATACAGATGTAAACCTAAGTTGTATTCCAAATCCAAATAATAAAAATTTATTATGTGAAACTAATAGAACTTTTTTGCCTATGTACTATGCTACTTACTATAATGCAAGTTTAGAATTAATAGTTATTGACGAATATGGGTTTAATTCCAGTATTAGTATACCAATTTCAGTAGTTCCACCCTTTACTAAAACTACAATTACAACACTAGTGTTAAGAAAAGGGAATGTGAACCAGGCTTACTCTGACAAAATATTTGCAGAAGGCGGGAGCGGATATCAATGGAGCATTATATCTGAAAGTTTACCTCCAGGTCTTGTTATAAATAGTGCTACAGGTGAAATCTCTGGAACTCCTACTTTAGCTGGAAGTTACAACTTTACAACCAGGGTTAATGGAGGAAGCACCAGTGACAGTAAAAATTTAAGTATAAATATAATAAATGAATCAGTAGAATTAACTATTTGTAATTCTAATACTGACTGCGGTAATGATGCATTTGCCGGATTTATTTGTGGAAATGGAAATAGCATTAACAGAACTTATATTAATTATACATGCATTGATCCAGGATTAACTTCAAGTCTCTGCATTAGTGCAACTAGTTCATATTTTTATCAGAATTGTTTATCTGGACAGACATGCTCCAATGGAGCATGTGTGAATGTTGCATGCAGCTTAAATTCACAATGTGGTACTAACTTCAATAGTTCTAATTATTGCTCTGGAAATCAGGTTAGAGTGAATGCAACAACATACACTTGCAATAATCCTGGATTGCCTTCAAGCTCCTGTAGCAATTCAACAAGTCAGAACCTAATACAAACTTGTCCTGCAGATGTTAACAGCAGCAATTTCTGCAGAACTGCTAATACAACTGTTGTTTATGTAAATGTGACTGATAATGGATGCAATAATGGAGCATGTACTTCAAATGTTTTGAATAATCAGATAAAACAGGTTTGTGCGGCAGGAAATATCTGCTCTTCAGGAGTGTGTGTTCCTGTGGCATGCTCTTCAACCTCACAATGCGGAAATACATCAGCTAGTGGAGGCAGATTCTGTCTTTCAGGCAGCTTATACCAGAACTTTACAAATTACAACTGTATTAATCCTGGATTGCCTAATAGCTCTTGCAATGTTACAATAACTAGCTTATTAAATCAGACTTGTCCTAATGACTTTAATTCAACCAACTATTGTATGAATGGAAATGTAGTGTTTGATTTACATGATTTTTCATGCCCAACTGGGCAGGGATCTTGTAATGATACAATAACAGTTAGGTTGAACAAGACATGTGCAAATGGATGCTTGAATGCACAATGCATTTCATTAAGCTGTGTTGATTCTGATGAGGATGGAATAATTGATTACAATTTGACACACTGCCCTGAAGGAAGAGATCAATGCATAGAGAGTGGAATGAACTTTAATCCTATGATAAATTCAAACCTGATTCCAAACTCAACCAAGTTTAATTTCACTAATCCATTGAATTACAATGACTTGAGGAGAATAAAAGACTTTAATCTTAACTTTTCTGATAGAGAAAGAATAACATTCATGGAGAATATAAGTTTAATCAACCTTAATGATAGCAATTGCTTCCAGATTGAGAGGATTAATCTTGATTTGGTGTTCGAAGTGAATTACACGAGAATAGCTGTAAACAGCATAGACTATAGAGTATTCAACAAATCTGCAGTTATTTATTTCTATGGAAACTTCACTAATCCTAAGATATTAAGGGATGGTGTTGATTGTGATTTGACTGTATGTAAGATAATAAACAATTCAAACAACAAAATAACTGTGAATGTAACTTCTTTTAGCATATATGATATTGTTGAAAATGCAATAGTTGACATAGGAGATGCAGGAGATGATAATAATCAAGGTTCAGGAGGCGGTGGAGGAGGGGGAAGCACTGTCGGTGTTGAAATTACAAGGACAAACAATAGCTTGAACAATACAGTTTCACCAAACATAGAAAAAACTGATTCAGTACAGAATGAAACTGCAACAGAAGAGCCGGCAGGAGATGATTACAAATCTATGAAGATATTCCTTATTTCAATTATTGTTATTCTAATTATTGGAGGCTTTATCATAATATGGAGCATATTAAAACCTAAAGGGGTGAAAAAATAGAGAAAGGGGTAAATTAATTATTAATAATGTTTCTAATAATGGTAAAAAAAGTTATATTAATTTTATCTTTGGCAATTATTTTATTATTCTTCTTATTTATGATTAATTTTAGAAACTCTTCTGTCAATATATCTGCTTATTCTGTAAAAGAAATAGGAGAAGATGAAATTATTAACAATAGTGATATACAATATTTTAATAATATGAGGTTTGCGAGAAAAATTTTGGGTTATAGAATAGATTCTTCTTGTGATGATTTTAGAAAAAATAGAATGAAAATAGCATTTGATATTCTAAAAAATAGAACTGGAATTATTAACTTTGTTGAAACACAAACAGAGAGTGATATTTTTATTGACTGCAAAGGATATTATGAAAATATTTCTGAGGGATTTATAAAAACAGGAGAAGGGGGAACTTATTCAGTTATTAATGCAGGAAAGTTTCATATTATAAGAAAAGGTAGAATATCTCTATATAAATTCTCAGATAATTGTAATACTCCAAATGTTGAAGTCCACGAATTATTACATGTTTTAGGATTCAAGCATTCAGACGATAATAAAAGTATAATGTATAATACATCCTCCTGCGACCAAGATATACCTGCAGATATCACAGATAAAATAATATCTTTATATAACATACAGGAAATTCCTGATTTAGTTTTTGAAAACTTAAGTTATAATAAGGGATTTTACTATACTGACTTTTCATTTGATGTTGCAAACAAAGGATTAAGAGATGCAAAAAATATTACTGTAAACGTTGATTATGGAAATTCAATGGCTTTGGAAATTGAGCTTGGAGATTTTGATATTGGTGGAAAGAAGACAATTAGTGTAAAAAACTTACGTGTTTATGGAGATAGAAAAATTAAGTTAGGCATAGATTCAATAAATGACCTTAATCATACTGATAATAACATTTACTTCTAGACAAGTTAATTGTTTATTTTTGATTTATTTAAGTTTTTTATCTTCAGAATAAATTTTTATATCAGAGGTATTTAGCTTTTTCAGACATTTTCATGCGGAGATGCCAGAGTGGTCAAATGGAATACGTTAAGGCCGTATTGGCTTAGTGCCTTCAGGGGTTCGAATCCTCTTCTCCGCAGGGATATAGAAGAGGATTCGGGGGAAGTTTTTTAAATAAAGAAATTCTTAATATCTTATGAAAAAAGGTGTAATGATTGCTATTATAATCATAATTCTTTTAGTAGCTATTAGTGGATATATTTTAATGAATAATCCAATTATTGAAAAAGATAGAGGTATATATTCTCCTATTATATTCACAACGGATAAAGGCACAGAGATACCTCTCTTTCAGGAATTACCTCTAACTGAAGTATTTGCAAAAGATTTGGCAATTGAATATGTAAATAATTCTAATTTGACATATATAACTGTTAAGAAAGATAATAATATTTGGACTGTTTATCTTAGTAATGAAATTTGTAAAGGGAGTTATAATCCCCTAGAAGGATGTTTTGGTGGGATAACTGTATTAATAGATGAAGATAATAAGAAAATTAGTAGTAGTGTTGTTCAGTAGAAATAAAAATTTATTTATCTAAAATTCTCCACTTGAACACCTTTATTCTGTTCTACTATGGATTTATGCTTCTTCTCCGCATGATGGATATAGAAGAGGAATAATTAGGATAATACTTATAGACTAAACTATATTATAGATATAATCTTTTGTTATAACTTAATACTTATAAACCATTTACAGATAGAAATTTTATGGTGTATACTGAAAAGAAAGGAAAAAATTATGTTAATAAATCAGAAGGTTTAATAGAAATCAAAAAGGCAACTTTATTCAAATATTCTATTTACTTAATTGTTTTAATCTTATTTGTTTCAGTTTTATTTGGTTCATTTTATCAAATTAGTGCAGGAGAAAGAGGGGTTCTACTTACCTTTGGAAAAGCGGATTCAGAAACTAAAGGGGAAGGACTACATTTTAAGATTCCTTTTGTTCAAATTGTTAAGAAATTAGATATAAAAACTCAAAAATATGAAGCTGATTTAACTGCTGCTTCAAGAGATTTACAGGATGTTAATACAGAAATAGCTATTAATTATCACTTAGCTGCCGAAAGAGTTCCAGAAGTTTATACAAATATAGGGATAGATTATGCTGAGAAAGTAATACATCCATTAGAACAAGAAACAAACAAGGCAATAACTGCTCAATATACTGCAGAAGAACTTATAACAAAAAGGGAAGAGGTAAGAGAAAAAATGAAAAATAGTTTATATGAAAAGTTACAACCTAGAGGGATAATAGTGGAAGAAATATCTATAGTTAATTTTGCATTTAGTTCTTCTTTTACACAAGCTATTGAACAAAAAGTAACAGCAGAACAGCTTAAATTAAAGGCTGAAAGAGATTTAGAAAGAATAAAAATTGAAGCTGAACAAAAAGTTACTCAAGCAAAGGCGGAAGCTGATTCTATAACTATTCAGTCTCAAGCACTTAAACAAAATCCAGATATATTAAAGTTAAGAGCAATAGAAAAATGGGATGGTGTTCTTCCAAAGGTAACAAGTGGTGCTATTCCTTTTGTCCCTATAAATGAATTGGATTAATAAATTAATATTTTCTTTAGGAATAAATCTTTCATAAAAACATTTATAAACACATATTTGCTGAGGAATTTAATTTACCTGCGAGTTAATCGCGTTAGCAGGAGTTCATATTTACTTCTGTTTATTTGTGCGATATAATAATATAACATAAAATATGATAAGCAAAACAAGAATTGAAGAAAGAATTGCAAACAAAAGAAATCCGGAAATAGTTGAAACAATTATACTTGCAAAGAAGAATAATTTACTTGATCTTGCAAAAAAACTTTCATACCCCAACAGTCATTATGTTTCTGTAAATATTGATAAGTTAAATGATATAAAAGAGGGTAAAGTAATTGTTGTAGGAAAAATTTTGGGAAGTGGTGAAATTAGTAAAAAAATATCAATTGCAGCTTTAGGTTTTAGCGAAAGTGCAAAGGAAAAATTAAAGAAAGCTGGTTGCGAGATGAAAACAATAAAAAAGGAAATATTAAATAATCCTAAATTAGACAAAGTGGAGATAATTGGTTGATTAGAATGGTTAATAAAGAAATAATAATTGATGCGAATGGTTCTGTTTTTGGAAGAATTTGCAGTTATGCAGCTAAACAAGCTTTACAAGGGAACAAGATTTCTGTTATTAATTCAGAAAAATCCATTATAACTGGAAATAAAAAGGATATAATTGAAAAATATAAAGATATTGTAGAAAAGGGCGGGCATTCATTAAAGGGCCCGAAATATTCAAGAGTTCCCTATAAAATGCTGAAGAGGGGTATAAGAGGAATGCTTCCTGACCATAGAGAAGGAAGGGGGAGAAAAGCATTTTTGAGTATAAAATGTTATGACGGGGTTCCTGTAGAATTTGAAGGAAAAGAAACCGTAAAAATAAAAGGGCCTAAATCTAATAAATTCATTGAGTTAAAAGAACTTTCAGAAAGATTATAAAATGATAGAAAAAAATCTAGTTGTTGGCGGCAAGAGAAAAACATCAATTGCAAAAGCAATGATAAAGGAAGGAAAAGGAAATATAACAATAAACAAAATCCCTTATGAGAACCTTAATTTTTTCAGTAAATTAGCTATAGGAGAACCAGTAGAAATAACAAAAAAAGTTATCGGGCATTTTAATTTTGATATAGAAGTAAATGTTAATGGTGGTGGAAGCGAGAGTAGAATTGTTTCATCAAGGCTTGCTATTGCAAGAGCGCTTGCTAATTTCACTAAATCAGAAGAATTAAAAAAAGCTTTTAGCAGATATGACAAAAATTTATTAATAGCTGATACAAGAAGAAAAGAACCTAACAAACCTGGTGATAGTAAAGCAAGAAGCAAAAGACAGAAATCTTTCAGATAGTTTTTTATTCTACGGCTTAATTAAAATTAAAATCCAGAACTCTTATATCCGGTGAGAGAAGATAAACTTTATCCTCTTTTGATCTTAATCCTCTATATACTCTCTGCAGGATTTCTCTTTTTGCCTTATCCATATAAAATGGCATGAAGCTCTGGGGATGTACATTTTTTAGGGTTTTCCAAAATATTGAAGAAATATCTGGATAAGGGAATCTGGAAATTATTATACTATTACAAGTATCCCCAGGAAAATCTATCCCTCTTGTGCATTTTGTTGTGAATAATATATCTATTTTCTTATTTTTAAAATCAATTATATTTCTTCCTAATTTATCCTCTTCCTGCCCCTTTATTATTTCATTTTGAGATGGAAGATTATCTATTTTAAAATTTAATTTTTCTAATTCTGTTGGGAGATCTGAAAAGCTGGTTAAATGAACCAGTGTTGGCTTTTTTGCCAATTCTACACATTTTGAAAAAGCTGTTAAGTATTGCTCCCTGGATATTTTCTGTGTTTTAAAATTAGAATGCTTGCAGTCAATTTCATATCCATTTTTGCATTTTATCAATTCCCCCTGATTTTTTGTTTCAGCTTCTATTATACTGAAATTCTGTATGCCAAAAATCATTCTTAAAACTGATTCGCTATGGATTGTTCCACTCATCAATATTATCACCTTGCTTTTTTCCTCTAATTCTTTAAATTTGCCTGCAAGATTCAGACTTATTATATTGATTATTATATCCCTGTCTCTTTTTTCAACAGAATAAAAAGATTCTTCTATTATATTAATAAAATCCTGAGATGTTTCATATAAATAGGTTAAGTAATTATATTCATCTAATTCCTCTAACAATCCTTCATCTTTATTTATAGTAGTTAATAATTCTTCAATCAATGTATTTTTTAGTTTTTGTATATCCCCTATTGGCTGTTCATTATATCTTCTTATTAAGGTATTTGTAATATCAATTAATTCATTTATTATTTGTTTTAAATTCTCTTTTTCTGGTAAAATTGTATTTAATGAGTAAATAAGTTTTGAAAGATTTATTTTTCTCTGATTTGCAAAACTATCCAAAAACTCATCGCACTCATCAATTATTTCTATATCTGTTTTTGGCCTTCTATTCATTAAAGTCTCAAATTTATATTTCAAGCTGTTAAATATTATAACTTCTGAATTGTCATAGGCAAGATATTGCCCATAATAAGGACAACCTTCTTTTCTTTGATGAATTATATAATTTCTATCATCTATCCCTACATATTTTATCTTTTTTACATCCTTGAATTTTTTTATTTCAAAATCTTCTTGGTATATTGGAGACCAGTATGGACATACTGGTGCTATAGTCATTCTTTTTACATCTTTTATGGATTCAAAATTCTCTATTTTAACTGAAGGGTTTAATCTAATATAATCCTTTATTTTTTCTGAATTTTTATCCTTTATTTCCATCTTGCATGGCAAGAAAATATTGTCACAAGAGTCGTCATTGCTATAGTTAATGCTTGGTCTCTTATTGAAAACTTCAAACAATCTTAAATTCCTTTCTTTCTTATTTTTATCATCAAATTTCTCTTTATTTTCCTCTATGTATTTACACTTGAAATTTGATCTACCTATAATTGAACTTATCTTTAATTTCTCTCCTTTTTTATTTAGAACATATTTACGGTCTGTATAATCTTTAATATATTGTTCTTGCAGAGATTTTATTGGAACAACTATTGAAGTTCTTTTAAATTCTTTTGCTATATTAAGGGCTATTGCACTTTTTCCTGTTCCACATATGCCTTTTATAAAGATAATTTTTTTTCCATTTTCTATTTCTTTCATTACTTCTCTTACTACATCTTCCTGGTTTTTTCCATTAGAAAAACAAAGAGGTTTTAATTCATTATTATTTTCGTAAAGATTCCACATATTGCTAATTTATTATCAGAAATTTAATTCTGCCTGTTTTTCCCTAAAATTTCTTTTGTTTTTTACTGGACAATAACTCTGAAATTCACACCAATCACATAAAATTGATGGATGTGGCTTGAAATCATGTGTTGTCTCTATTTTTTTTATTAATTTTTTTATATCTTCTTTTAGTCTCTCTAATTCTTCATCAGTTCTTTGCGAGGTTATTTTTTCATTAAAATCAAGAAAATGCCATACTAAACTAACTTTTGAATCTTTTCCGAATAACTCCTTTATTCCTATAGAGTATAAAGCTAATTGCCTATCTTTGTCCAATTCTTCCTGAGATTTTAATGAAGAAGATGTTTTGTAATCGTGTATTTCAAAGATATTTGAATTATTATCATAAGTAAGTCTGTCTATAAAACCTATAATACTATAATCTTTTTCCTTGTCAAAATTTATAAAAATCTTTTTTTCTATATCTATAGTATTATCATTAAAAGGATAATTTTTTGTATAATAATTTATAAGAAATCTTAATCCTTTATTTAGATAATAATCTTTACTATTTTCTTCTTTTATTATTTTTATATCAAGATTATAGTCTCTATTCCAAAATTCTGCATAGTTTTTTATTACTTCATCTAATTCAGGTATTTTGCCTCTTGAAACTTCAATATATAACCACTCTAGTACTTCATGAACCTTTTTGCCAAGAAAACTTTCTATTGTATTTTTTATATCTGGCTCAAGTTTGTCAATATACTTAAATTTAAACTTAAGCTGACATTGTTCAAATGTAGATAACTGCGAATGAGAATATAATTTCATTTTCTCTTTTTTCTATTTACAAGATAAAAAATTTGATAGTTTTAAAGTGTTTCTATATTCTTTTGTATCTTTATTACTCATAAAAAGACTTAATTTTTAAAGGCTTATTTAAATATTAATAAATTTATTGTTACTTCAGAATTACTTGTGACTACTTTTGAGATTTTTTGTATATAAATATAATTCCACTAGAATATATCTTTTTTTTTGGAATTTTATATTTAAACAAGTATTAACTATAGTTTATCAGGGGGTGATGATGATAATTGAATTAACATTTGCCATTGTTAATGGGGTTAATAGAAACCTTGAAAAAGAGCATTCATGGAGAATCATAGAGAACTTAATCAAGAGATATCCTGATGCGACTTGGAAAAGGATTATTAACCTCAAACATGGCATTGGAAAATATATAATACAAATAGATTAATTTTTTGTTTTTATATTGATAATTCATTTATATAGAATCATTTAGCTTCTAGAAAATTTCTGCTTAATATCAAAAGGTTTATTTAGTATCAATAACTTAAACTATTAATTTAACAAGAGGTATAAAAAATTCGAAATATACAATGAAAATAGAGCTGAAGCATATAATCTTTTAAAAGAATTAAAGGTAAAGGGATTTTCTGGGGAAAATATAATAAAAAAAGTTACTGAAAATTTTAATATTCCTAAAAGTACATTATATGATTGGTATACCAATAGAAAAACTCCTTGGAAATGTAAAGAGAAAATTGAGTATCTTGAATACCGAAAAGAATTATTTTATATTTTGGGTGCATTATTGGGTGATGGGTGTGCCTATTATTGGAAAAATAAAGAAGTATATTTAGTCTCAATTGTTGGAGAGGAAGAATTTATTGAAAAATATGCATTAAGAGCTTCACTTTGTCTAAGAAAGAAAATTAATCCTTATTATAATAAAGGCCGTTATAAAAAGTTTGGAACTCATCTTTGGTTTTCAAATACAAATCATAAAAAATTATTTACTTTATTTAAGAGTGTTAGAAATGATTTAGATTCTATATTAACATTAATGAAAGAAGGGAACTTAAAGGAAAATTCTCTGCAGTTTATCGAGGGATTTTTTGATGCTGAAGGATGCGTTAAGATAGTAAAAGGAAAAGAAAGAAAAACTCCTAAAATATGCTTAGATCTTTGTTCAACTGATTATGAATATCAAGAACTGATTAAAAATTTATTGAAAATACATCTTGATATAGAGGCTAGATATTCTATTCAGAAATCATTTATAGGCAAAGATGGTTCTAAAAGACAAAAGATATATCATTTAAGGGTATACAAGAAAGACTGCATAAGAAAATTTTTTAATAATATTAAGACAACAAAACTAAAACCAGAAAAAATTATGCATGTAAATAATTGGTTAAATAATGGTAAGTAATTGTCTTACTTTTTAGCTTTTATAAGACTCTCATTAACCTGATCCCAGTTTATGACATTGAAAAATGCTTCAATATATTCTTGTCTTCGGTTTTGGTATAGAATATAGTAACTATGTTCCCACACATCTATACCTAAAATAGGTATTTTACCTTCTGATAAAGGGTTACCCTGATTCTTTGTCTTCATTATTTCCAATTTCCCTTTATTTAAAACAAGCCATGCCCATCCTGACCCAAAAACACTTAAAGAAGTATCTGTGAATTGCTTTTTGAATTCATCAAAACTGCCAAAAGATTTGTTTATTTCTTTTGAAATTTCTCCCTTAAGTTTTGTATCTTTTTTTAATATTTTCCAGAAAAAAGTATGATTAAAATGTCCTCCGCCGTGATTTCTTACTGCGGTTCTAATGTTTTCAGGTATTGAATTAAGATCTTTTAATAGTTCTATAACTTCTTTATTCTCATATTTAGTTCCTTCAATTGCTTTATTTAACTTATCAACATAAGTCTGATGATGCTTTGTATAATGAATTTCCATTGTTTTTGCATCTATATATGGTTCTAAAGCATCATATTTATATTCTAACTTTGGAAGTTGATGTACCATTTTATTTTTTAAATGATGATATAATTATAAATCTAACTATTTCGTTTTTTATAAGTTATCTAAAGGATTAGAAATTTTCTTTAATTCAGAAGAGGTAATATGAGTATATAACATTGTCGTACTTATAGATTCATGCCCAAGAAGGGTTTGTATCTTCCTTAAATCCACTCCTGCATCCAGGAGATGGGTTGCAAAAGAATGCCTAAAAGTATGAGGATGAATTGATTTATTTATACCTGATTTTTTAACTGCGTTTTTTATAATTTTTTGGATATTTCTTGTTGAAAGTGGTTTTTCTTTTGAGAAAAGGTATTCCCAATCCTTATTTTTTTCTGAATATTTTTTTAATTTAATTGAAAGTTTTTTTGAGATGATAAAGATTCTGTCTTTTTTTCCTTTTCCAGCCCTTACCCACCCTGTATTTTCATCGAAATTTATATCTGCTTTTTTTATATTAACAATTTCAGATACTCTTAAGCCTGAAGAATATAATAATTGTAGGATTAACTTGCTTTTTATGTTATTCGCAGAATCTATTAGTTTTGTGATTTCTTCTTTGGTTAATACTACTGGGATCTTATTCTCTTTTTTTGGTCTTTTTATTCCTGTTGTAGGGTCTTTTGCAAATACAGTAATATAAGCAAATTTTATTGAAGCAAGAAATAATATTACTGAACTTGAGGATTTATCAGACATTTTATCTGCCATAAAAGTTTTGATATCTTGAGTATTAATTATATCTGGATTTTTATTTGAATATTCTAATAATTTTCTATTAAAATCAAGATAATTTCTCAAAGTATAATCTGAAAATTTAGATATCTTCAACTCTGTTTGCACAAGTTTCAAAAATTCCTCTTTATCCATGTTGTAGATTGTACGAACTTATTTATAAAGTTGTTTATATAGAATTTATGGAGAAAGTGTTGTAATTATCTTCTTTTTCTTGCAATTAAATAATAAACTATAACTGTAATTAAGGCTAAAACAATTATTATTCCTATAATCCAGGTGTTTTTATTTTGGTTAAGGGAAGAGTCTGCCTTAACCTGCTCTGGCACTACATTTCCTTGCGGTGCTTCTTGAACTGGTTTTTCTTCAGGAGTGCCTGCTAATAAAGGCACTTCAGGTATTTTTTCATTTATTGATTCTATCGATATACTTGCTTTATTAGTTAATATTGAATTTAGTTTTACAATTAGATCATAATATCCATTATCATCTACATCAAACTTCTTATTTTCACCTACCTTTAAGGTTGCTTGTTGAGGAGTTGAAGTCACTTCTATAACTGCATTAGACAAACCTAATGTAATAACACCAACAAAATGTGTTTTAGCGTTAATTTTTAGTTTTATTCTGCTTTTAGCTGCTAAATCTCTTGTTATAAGTCCTTTAACAGAAAATTCTGCATCATCTGCTAGATATGTATTTTTCCATATTCCAGAGGTAGAACCTCCGCCACCTGCACTACTGCCTCCAGTTGAACTTTGTTCTACACTATAGGATGTTTCAATTGACGCTCCGTTTCCAGAATAATCACTTCCTGTACATGTTAATGTGAATGTTCCTGCACCGGCTGTAGATGGATTTGAAGTATAAGAAAGGTTTGATGAGTTTACCCCTGAAGTTGAGTCTGTTCCAGAACAAGTACATGTAACTGTTTCTCCAGGCAATGCAATCGACGGAGTACATGAGTATGATAAAGAAGGGGAGACTGTATCTAAAGTTATTTGTCTTGTCTCTGTTATATTAGTATTATTAGCCAAATCATATACTGTGACGTTATAATAATAAGTTCTATCTCCTAATCCAGTCCAGTTTATGGTTCTATTTGAAGCTGAATTTACTGTATAGTTAGTTGAATTAACTAATGAAGAATTATTATATAACACAAAAGTAATATTTTTGAAATTAGTTTCTGTTAAAGTGACATTAACAAATATCCAGTTTCTGCTTACATTTGAATTATTAGATTCTGTAGAAGCTACAAATTGAATTAGTGAATTAGTTGTATCTAAAGTTATTGTTAAGGTACCTGAAGAGGTATTTACATTGTTTGAAGTATCGTTTGCAGTTGCGTTTACATAATAAACTCCATCTGCTAAATTAGTGAAATTAATCAGGGCTGGATTTGAAGTAGAATTAGTATTATTTACTAATCCTGTTGAATTATATAAATACAATCTGATTGTACTAATACCTACATTGTCTGTAGAGCTTATATTTACTGTTATATAATTTTGAGAAAGATTAACACCAGTTGATGGAGTTTGATTTTGGAAACTTATTGCAGAAGGTGCAGTGATATCAGTAACAGTAACAGAAATATTTGAAGAGTAACTCGAAGTTATATTAACTGTTGTGACAGTTATATTATAAGTTCCTGGAGTTGGGGCAGTTGCATTAATCCAGAAATTTTTAGCTTCACTTCCATTTATAAGGTAGGTGGTAGTATTAGACCAGCTTGTAGTCCTATTGTTTATAGTAAAGGTATAATTTGAAGCAGAAAGACTTGTTCCATTTGTTGTGTTGTCATCAAAAGTGAAGCTTACTGGTATAGTAATATTAACTACAGTTATATTTGCATTTTGCTCAGCGTCTGTATTATTAACTGTTATATTTATTCTGGTGGAAACATCTTCAACTAAGATAAGACTTGTTCCCCCACTTGTGTTGGTTATATTATGAACTGCAGAAACAAGTGATATAGAAAAAAGAAATATAAATATACAACTAAGTAAAATAAAACTAATACCTTTGAAATCCTCTTTATTTTTTGTTACCATCTCTTTTTCTGCTAAGATTTATAATGTTAGTACTTATATAAACTTTATTAATGTTAAGGGTTATATAAATATCTAATATTAAAAATATGAAACATAAAAAAATATTTGGTTTTAAATATCCAAAACTATTTTTATTGTTATTGATGATTATTTTATCTTATATAATTTTTCAAAATGATAAATTTGTGAGTTTTCTTTCTATTAATCAGGTAAGTTATCCTTGGATATTCATTTTTGGAATTCTTATATCCTTTGGTTTTACAGCTCCTCTTGCAATAACTTACTTTATTTTTTTGAATCCGGCAAATATTTTTTTAACTGCATTTATTGCTAGTATAGGCTCAGTTATTGCAGATTATTTAATCTTTCATGCCGTTAGAATATCTTTAATTGATGAGTTTGAAAAATTTGAACATACAAAACCTTTTAAAGAATTTCATAAACTCTTTAACACTCACCATCCAACCAAAATAAAAACTTATATTTTTTATGTATTTATTGGAATTGTGATAGCTTCTCCTATTCCTGATGAGATTGGAATCACAATGCTTGCCGGACTTAGTAAAATAAAACAGTCTATATTATTGCCCTTGAGTTTATTACTTCATTTTGCGGGCATATACCTTATTCTTTTATTGTAGAATTGTTGTTTATATTATCCTGACTTTTTATAATTTCTAACATTTCATTTGTTATGAAATAAGTTGGTTTTTTTCCAGAATAAGTAAGATATAAATTTTCTTTTGCCCTAGAAATACCCACATATAATAATCTTTTTTCCTCTTCTTCTTTATCATATTCTTCTATTTTTATCATTTCTACTAATGGATGATCAGAGGTCTTACATGGAAAGTTTGATTCATTGCAACCAATAATAAAAACTGTTTTTGCTTCTAACCCTTTAATTGAGTGTATTGTTGCAAGCGTTATTTCTCCTTTTTTTGCTGTAACTTCTGAATTTATCTCTTCTGTTTTTAAAATATGAAGTATATTCTTTTGTTTCATTAAATTTGAAAGTTCTCTTAATTGTCTGTTTGTTCTTGATAAAACAAATATCTCTTCTTTTGGTATATTTGAAATTAATATTTTTTTGATTATGAAATCATATTCTCTTTCCTCGTTTGAGAATTCAATCAATTTGATATTTTTTTCAAAAATTAAAGAGGTTTTTAGATCTGGCAGATTCATATCTTTTACTAATGTATTCATAAATTTTATTATATATTCTGAACTTCTATAATTTGTTTGGAGTATAACTATATCAGAATCAGTATATTTATTCTTAAATTTTAATATATTTTTTATATCAGAGCCTCTCCATCCAAATATTGACTGCCTTGGGTCCCCTACACAAAATAAATTTTTTGGTTTTAGTATATCAAGCAACTCCACCTGAATTTTATTTACATCTTGATATTCGTCAACTAATATATATTCAAATTCAGGGATATGTTCTTTGCTTTTTTTTAAAAAATTTATTGCATCAATCATCTGATCAGTATAATTCCTTAAACCATTAAATTTCATATATTCAGTTAAATGTTTACAAACTTCATTGATCATCCTTGCTGATTTTTTGTTTTTTAAATCAACTTCTATTGAGAAGTCATATAACTCCTTATTTTTTATTTTAAAATAGTCTATTATAAAAAAACAGTCATTCATGAACAAGTTGGATAGATCTTCTTTAGTTTTGTTTCTTTTTTGATTTTCTGTAAAATATAGGTTAATAGCTTCACTTAATTTAAATCCGGATTTATTTAGGGCCATAGATATTGCCATTGCCTTATTTCCATAATTAATAACGTTCATTTGCCTTCCATAAATTTCTTTTTGATATTTCTTCAATATTTTTTCTGAAAATGAATTGAATGTTTCAACATTTACATTATTAATATTCAATTCATTTAATCTTCTCTGCATTTCTTCTTTTGCTTTTCTTGTGAAAGTTACTGCAAGGATTTTTTCAGGTTTTATGGATTTGTATTTAACCAAAAATTCTATTCTCTTGATTAAAACAGTTGTTTTTCCAGAACCTGCTCCAGCAATGCATAAAATTTTTGAATTTTTAGATATTATAGCTTTTTTCTGAAAGTCATCATATTTTTGCAGGAAATCTTTTAATTCATTGAAAATTTTTATTTCTTCTTCAGTTATTATAGTATCATAATTTTCAATATGATTTTTGATCTTCTTTTCATGGAATTTTGGATTTTTTATTTCTAATTCTCCTTTTGTGGTTATCCTTATAATTCTCAAAAATTTATTTCTTTGGCTTTTTGCAGTTTCTATAAATTTATTGCTTATGAGATTATCAATAATTTTTGTTATATATTCCTCAGATTCAATTATCATGCCAAAATTTGAAAGAGCATATAACCTATTTTTTTTAATTGATTTATTTTTTGTATTTCCTTTTAAAAAATCTATTAATAGATTTTTTCCGACAAAGAATGGTATTTCTTTTAATGTTTTGAGTATTATAAGATAATCTTTTGATTTGTCTCTTTCGTAATCTTTTATTAACTCTTTTTTCTTATCCATTTATTAAGTTATAATAGAACATTATTTAAGATTAATCATTAAACAAAAAATTATATATAATTCCTTTACTTGTATTTGTTATGAACAAAAAAGAACTGATTAATAGTCTAAAAGATCAAAAATTTCCATTACATATACTAAAAGCTTTTGATAGGGTGGATAGGAGCAAATTTGTTCCAATAGAGTTTAAGAAGAAATCTTATCAGGATATTCCATTACCAATTGGACATAATCAAACAATTTCACAACCTTACACAATTGCATTTATGTTAATGCTTTCAGGTATAAAAGATGAACAGAATATTTTAGAAGTTGGCTCTGGTAGCGGATATGTCCTTGCTTTACTCTCTAATCTATCTCCAAATGGAAAAATTGTTGGATTTGAGATAATAAAAGAATTAGCAGAAAATTCAAAAAAACAGCTTAAAAATTATAAAAATGTTGAAGTAATAGAAGGAAATGCTTTGAGATATTTAAGTGATGGAAAGGAGTTTGATAGGATAATTGTAAGTGCTGCATCACAGGATATTCCACAGAAACTTTTAAAGAAGCTTAAATTTGGAGGCATTATGGTTGTTCCAGTAAAAAATTCTTTAATTGTTATAGAAAAAAACATCGGAGAAAATAAGTTAATTGAATATCCTGGATTTTCTTTTGTTCCCCTTATTGAATGATAATAAAAATATATTTTATATACTTCATTAGTATATTTCTTTAAAAATAAGAGATATTTCTATTATAACTAATATAATTTATTCAGTTTTTAAGGGGGGTGATTAAATTGGATAATGAAGAATTGTTAAAAGAGAAGATCAAGAAAAATCCTCTTGATCCTATGAATTATTATTATCTTGGTAAAGAATTAATGAACAAACCATTAAAAAATGTTAATTCTATAAAACAAATCGAGGATTTATTCAAAAAATCAATTGAACTTGGTCCTAGTTTATGGGCGCCAAAAATTCTTCTTGGGGAATTGTTATACAAATTAGAGAGGTTTCATGAGGCAGAACCTTATTTTAAAGAGTCATTGAAAAATGCTCCTGGATCTTTATCTGTAAAAGAATACCTTGCAAAATGCATCTCAAATAAAAATACACCAAATGGAAATTTTCATGATTATTCAAAAAGAGATTCGCTATATTTATTTGAAAATAATGTGAGAGAATTTATACAGATATTATTAGAAGCAAATTATGGAGAGAATTGGTGGAGTAAGGGCGTTCCTCAAAATGTGAGGGCAAAATGTGCTGCAAGACGTGAGGAGGCTTTAGAAGAAGAAAGAAAATCTGATTTGATATTATTTGCAGATTTTTATAATTACAAATCTATAATAGAAGAAAATAGAACCATTTTTTCATCTTATATTGATGTTAAAGAATGGTGTAAAAAATTAAGTGATATGGAGCCTATAAGAAATGCTATCGCTCATAACAGACCACTCCAAAATGCCCCTGTAAGAGTAGGAGAATATTATAAAAAATTCCAGAAAGTGCTAGATAAAGTTAAAGGTGTTTCTGAATAAGAATAATATTAATAATCTTCTACTTCTGAATTTTCTTCTGAACCATTATTACTGTCTTCTTCTGGTTCTTGAGGTATAGTGGATTTTAGATCTGCGTCATCTATCTTGTTTATTAATTCTTTAAATTCCTTAAAGGACTCTGCAGGGATTCTTGTTCCTGATTTTGTAAAGCCTGTATATCTCTCTGAATTAGAATATTCTCTTATTGTTAATCCTGTTCTGCCACCAAAATCATCGATTCTTATTACAATATCAGTGAAATCATTCTTTTTTATCTTGCCTATATCTTTTTCCATTTGAAAGATAAAAAATCAAGCTTATTAAATATTTGGGTTATTAGAAAACACTTACTCAGATTCAGTTTTGCATGTCAAGATCCTAATGTTTTATATTGGACTACTGGAAAATGTCCAAATTACCAAAAAATATCAGAAAAACCTTTCGTGTACTCCACATTAAACAGGCTGTCCCATAATTAGTAAAATATAAATAGTAGTTTATCGTCGAGATATTAATTAAATTGTTATTTTCTTTTCGA
>Ga0209542_10006876_pt1 | contig 21931 bp, 26 predicted proteins | sample RifCSPhighO2_01_FD_184028 | JGI IMG/M metagenome (GOLD analysis project Ga0209542, IMG submission 184028) | Soil microbial communities from Rifle, Colorado - Rifle CSP2_plank highO2_0.1 (SPAdes) (version 2) | ecosystem: Environmental > Terrestrial > Deep subsurface > Rock core/Sediment ... | reverse complement strand
ACGGGGATTTGTGCGGATACGGGGAATCGAACCCCGATCTCGTCCTTGGCAAGGACGCGTTCTACCACTAAACCATATCCGCAATGCGTTCCTACTTCAAAAATCTCGAGCCTCGCAGCAATCTGGAATTGGCATCAGTACCATCCACCGAAACCGTTATCCGCGAATGGCGGGTGCCGATGATTATACAGAAGAACCCTTGTGGAGCAATTTACTTCTTCGCTCCGGGAAGGTTGATGATTGTTTGGGTGCTCACCGGACCTGTACCGCTGCGCTCCCAGAAGGCTACCGATAGTCCGGCAAGAGCGATAATGGTAGCGATAACTGGTACCCACGGGCTGGTGCGGCAGCTCTCCGCGAAGTACCAGAGCCCAAAGAGAAGGAGGAACGGCACGACGATGGCGGCCGCCGTCCATTCCTGGGTACGCATCGAGGGTGGAAGCTGCGGTTGTCCGAATGCCGCGAATGCAACGATGGCAGCGAATAGTGCGAGGAGGATAAGCCACAGGCGGGCGGCTCCAGCACCGATGCAAATGTCCTTTAGAATATTTTGCGTCGTCGCGAACGCGGCACTTGTCGCTGTCGTCGTCGGTCCTTTTTCACCACCTATAGTGCTCGTGGATGGTTTAGTCGCACTTGGGGTGGTCGGCTTCGGTTGTGGGGTTACGGTCGTGGGCGTCGAGGGAGTCGGTGCTAGTGTGGAAAGAGGTGCGGGAGGAAGTTGGGTAAGTTCCTCGGCGGTAAGTTCAACGATGGTCGAAATGACGGAAATACAAACAGGCTCACTTCCCCCTTTCGCAGAAAGCATCGTCACGGTGATCGGGAGACTCTCGCGGACGGACGTTGTCTCCATGTCTGCATGAATGCGAACCCCTTGCGGGCTCACCTGCCGGGACATCTGATTGAACGGTATGTTGACGGTTCCTGCCGAGGCCGCGATCGCAACGTACGAACTGTCCCCCACTACGAATTCAAACGAGTGTAGTGATCCATCGTACACATACGGAGTGAAGCCAGAGACCACCCCTGGCGCGCAGGTATTGACACCAGGTGGCAATAGCTGTGCAGTCTGTACGCGCACTTCTGCCGCACGTGCCTGCGAGGGAGAAAGTAATCCGAGCAGTACAATGAATGTGAATAGTGTAGCCGCAACCATTGGACGGATGCCGTACGTTGTTCTCATGACCCGCACGCTAGTATGGGTCGGATATTTCCGTCAAGCAAAAATTGTGTTGCAGTATTGACACGTGTCCGATGTTGTTTCATAAAGGACAAATCCAATCGGACCCTCTGTCACCTTCTGAATGTCTCATTATGTCTCATTACCCAATAAATGTAGGTTTATAGCCATATTACTACCGCATGGGGATAAGTCTGTGGATATGGGGATAAAGGACACATTCGTTGTGTCCATTTCTGATATGTAGATAGAGTTCTTTGATGCATCGCACAGTCCCCCTTGGCGAATCATGGTCAAGGACCGGAATACTTCTAGAAGTATGCTAAGTAACGTTTCAAAGCACATTTCACGTGAAATCATCCCCCTGTAATATGGGATATGCCGAGAGCCGAGATGTGCCTCTCGTGTACAATGAATATCGTGATCGACGATGAAATGAGGAAGAATGTGGGGAGGATTGGCGAAGGCATAGCCTGTCAGTTTCTCGTGCGAAGGGGATATCAGGTGCTCGAAAGAAACTATCGACGAAAGTGGGGTGAGATAGATATTATCGCAGAGAAGGGTGGGACAGTACGATTCGTTGAGGTTAAGGCGGTCACCATTAGGGGTACCGGGGACTTTTCACGTGAAATGGATCGACAACCGGAAGAATTGGTTCACAGGACAAAACTAAGGAAAGTCGCTCGTACGGCGGCCCTCTACATGGAGGAGAAGCGAGATGTACGGGAGTACCAGGTCGATGTCGTTGGCGTGATTATGAACGAACGGACACGAACAGCACGCTGCAGGCTATTTGAGCAGGCACTGGAGGAGAATTTATAAAGGACAGCTTTTTCTCGTTGATGTCCTTTAGATTTTGTGTGATAACATTCAAGGCTCGCGGGGCGTAGTATACCGGTAGTACGCTTGCTTTGGGAGCAAGTAGACCGAGTTCGATTCTCGGCGCCCCGATAGATCTAGCGCTGTTGTCGTTTGGCGATCTCACCGATGAGAAGGTCTGCGAGGCCAGCTGCCTGCAATCTCGTGAAGTTTTCAACAAGTGCGTGCACGTCTGTTCCAAGGATCGCACTCAAATTCAATCCTGTTTGGGCAGTGATATCACGGTCGATATAGCTAAGCGTAAGGGCACGCAATTCCCGGTCGGCGGTCGTTGCTCCCTCGCTCGTCGTTGTAATGATACCGATGAGGCGTCCCCACGCATTAACAACGGGCCCACCAGAGGAGCCACTCTGAGCCTCGGCGACGCCCCCGAGCGAAAGAAGGTCGACAGTATCCTCACCAAAAGTCAGGAGTTCTCTGACTGATGTTATCGACGAGGCGGGGTGCAGGTTGAGCTGTGTTGCCGCTGGACCGACGAATTCTGCAGGGTAGCTCGCAGCCAAGACAGAGTCGTGCGGAAAACCGATGGCTTCGCGGGTATCGATGGGCAGGAAGGGAAGGCTGTTTAGTTTTGGTGCGGATGGATCCAATGGCCCAGTGATAACGAGAAGCGCATAGTCATGTTCGCCTGTCCCCGTTGGATCAGTGGTGGTGATATCGGCCGCATGTTCCTGTACCCAGATGGAGGGTATGTACAGTACTTTTGCAATCCAGAGGGCGTGCGCAGGGGCTCCAGAGCGGATGGTGCATGAGAGATTGACCCGCTCGCTTTCTGCGAGCAGAACATACTGTGCGACGTGTGCATTCGTGAGGATGACGCCTCGGGGATCGATAATGACGCCGCTTCCGGACGTTGGCAGGAGAACGTCACCCTCCGTGGTGCACAGAATGTTGACGAGGGCAGCTCGCGTACTCTCGTTGACTGTGAGGAATGATTGCGGGGGAAAAGGATACGGATCTTGTATCCTGACTACCGACGAGGCTTTCTTTTCCTCGTTTGAGGAGGCGGCGGGTAGCGCCGCTTTTTGTGGCGCGGGTTCTTTCGAAGGAGCTGGTTCTGTCCCTTCCTTATTCGCCGTGGGAGTTGGTGAGGGCGCAATATTTGCCGGAGCGACGCTCGCGGTCTGAGCGGATTCGGGGATAGTTTCTGGAATGACGGCAGGGGATGGGGATGTGTTGGTGAGTACAAAAAGTGCAACAATGAGCATGCCGAGAGCGGCGACGTATGCAAAAGGTGATTGGGTTTCGTGAGACATTTGAATACTGAATATACGCGCTCCCGCGCATCGGTTCAAGTTTCTAATTTCCGCAAAGGAGGGAATTTTGATACGATTCGTCAAACCTACTGCCGTCTTCTTGCGGGCTTGCCCGCCGAAGCCCGTGGCAGCGGGCGAAGGCGGGATTAGTTTAGTGGTAAAACATCAGTTTTCCAAACTGAGGTCGGGAGTTCGATTCTCCCATCCCGCACACGACCCCGACCCCCCGTCTGGGAAACCTCTCGGTTTCCCAACATTGCGCTTCGCGCAATCCTTCCTCCACGGGGTCGTGTGTTGCCCGGAGTGCTTGCGCACTGCGGGCGATTCTTCCCATCCCGCACCAAAAGCAAAAATCCGCTCGCGAGCGGATTTTTGCTTGCAAGCCGAGGGCTTGTTCTTACTTGAGCGCGTCCTTAAGTGTCTTTGATGCGCGAAATTTAGGGACTTTCATCGCCTTGATCTGGATCGTTGCCCCGGTGCGAGGATTGCGGCCCACGCGGCCGGCGCGCGTCTTGGCCTCAAAGATGCCGAGACCTGCGATCGAGACTTCCTCACCGCTCTTGAGTTTGTTCGTGATCATGTCGATGATAGCCTCCACTGCGCGCTCGCCATCTGCCTTCGTGCAGCTAATGGTTGACGCCACCCTTTCGACCAAGTCCATTTTATTTGCCATAGATTTGTGTGAAATATTGTTAAGATACGGGCGTTTTCGACCCTGCCTACCGGCAGGCAGGCTTCGTGACCATTTTGAGCCATATTTTAGGCCTGTCAACTGGACGCAGGATTTGAAGTCAATCTTGCCGCCAAGTCAAAAATGGCTTGAAATATAAGCTTCAAATTCTCTTTGAAGAGATCCAGAGTAACTCGAAAATCGAGTTGAGTGCCGTATGAATTGGCTTGCTGCGGATGATGAGACCGATTCCGTCGCGGAATGACGTGATGGCAATAGAATGTTCTGGGTACAGGTCTATCTCTACCGGCATCGGAAAGCGTTTGGCATCGATAAATCGGGATTCGCGCAAGTCGCCCTTGTTGTACTTGGTGTACTCTTTTTCGATCAGCGGTGTTTTTTGCATGATTGCGCGCATCGAAATATCTTTTTTCACCCGCTTGCGGATGTATTCCTTCACCTTTCGATCTCCTGCAATTGCTACTGCCTCATCAGCAGGCACAAAAGCCTTTACTTCATACCCCTCACCCCGAATAACATCCTCATAAGCACGCCACACGCCGCTGATGCCCTCATATATTTCAATTTTTGGTCGCTTGCTGTTGCCCGCAAGCACATGCGCGAGCGTCGGCACAATGGCGCGAGCAAGTGAAGCGGTCTTTTCGATGTTTCCGACGAGTTGGTCTGGGTGTTCGACCACGTACACGGTTTTTTTGCCGCTCCGCGTCGTGGATACGAGTCCTCGTTTCTGTAACTCTTCGAGGAGGGGATAGCAAGTGGTGCGCACGACACTTGCGCGCGAGGCGATATCCTGCACCGTGCCACTTCCAAGCTGTAGAAGCGCGAGATATATTCCCGCGGCCTTTTCCGAGAGCCCGACCTCTTCAAGCTTGTGCCGAATGGAGTCCATACTTTGTCGAACATTTTAGACAAATATATACAAAAATGACCGAAAAGTCAAGTGTCTAGATACTTTCGCAAATAAACTCGACCATATCTTTAGACAAATCCAGCAAATCGTTGAATAATCTTGCCACTTGTTCATTGACACACAAAGGAGGAAAGTAATGGGGAAACTTACGTATCGACGCATCGATCGCGTTCACTACCCGTTATCAGCCGATCAGCTAGAGAAGCTGAAAGCGGTACCGAAGAGCGATGTCTTCACCGTTGGTTTTCTTCGCGGCTTCCCAAAGCTGTGCGGGGAACTGACTAATCGTCACCTGGCCTCGTACTGCAACCACTTGAGCGGGAGTCTTCGCAAGTATAAGACATTCGGCGAGATCCTGGATTTGCCTTACTGGGAAATCCAACAAAAGGTTAGTACGCATTGGGTTCGGCGCCCGTCCGCGCTTATCTTCTTCGAGGACATGATGACTGCCTTCGGCATTGATCTCGAAGGCGCTCCGCCGCTACCTTACGTTGATAGTAATGGCAATTCGCGTGCCATCACTCTCGCGAAAGAGATCGCAAAAAGTTTCGAATGAAATACGTGCCGCCTGCGGGCGGCACGATTCTTCACGAAATCAAAATAATAGATCTACAAAAAATCAAAGGAGCTAGACATGCTGAAGAGGCGCAAACCTCTGAAAGTCACGAGCAAAAGGTGTTTTGAGACCTGCTCTTTTAGGAAGGAGATTGAGCAGCGGAAAAGTGAAGAAGAAGCTCGTAAGCAATACATCGAAGATCGGCGGCCGAAAGCTGGTGAGGCAGTTCGATGCCACTTGCGTAGCGATACTATGCCTCCGAAAGTGGGGACTTGTATCATCGTCGGGGTAATGGAATGGCTCTCATTCCCCTTCAGCAGTCACTGGGAATCTGGGATAAAGTTTCCCGCCATCGTGACATCCGAACCCGCTGAAATGGAGTTCGAAACGAAAAGCGGCCGCCGTTCATGGAAGGGTCAGGGTATTCTAGTAATCCCTAAAACTTCTCCTGTTCCCAGCGAAGTAGACCACTTCTTCTACGATGAAAATCTGTCCGCGCTGTTCAGGTAGAAAAAACGCGTGCCGCCCGAAGGCGGCATGTTCTTCAATCAGCAACGGAGATTAAAATGTGGGTCATCGGCATCATCATAACTGGATTCGTGCCACTGTCGTTCATGCTCGGTCTGTGGGTCGGAAGAAGAGAGTGTGCATCGGGTCGAGCGGCGCAACGTGTATTGAGTGTCAACCGTGGTATCTACGGCACCTTCTCCAAAACGGGCTATACGACGGAAAAGGGTTTCGGTTTGCTTGGAGCCGACTCACTCGGAAAGGCAGTTGAGCAACTCCTTCGGTCTGATTCCGGAGTCATACATCTTCACGCGACCGACAAAGAAACCGGAGTTCGGCGCTACGTCGGCGTTTCGAAGAGTAAAACCGGACTGACCGTCCGTGTTTAATCCAAAGGCGCCGCAAGAAGCGGCGCCTTTACCTTATCGTGCGTACTCGATAACACGCGTTTCGCGGATGACGGACACTTTTATTTCGCCGGGGTATTGGAGTTCTTTCTCTATCTTATCGGCGATATCACGAGCCATTTTGCGGGCCTCGAGGTCGGTTATCTCTTCGGGCTTGACGATAACGCGCACCTCGCGGCCTGCCGCGATAGCGTAGCTTTTCTCGACGCCGGGCTGTCCATTGGCTATCGCTTCGAGTTCCTCCAAACGCTTAATGTAATTCTCCACGGAATCGCGACGTGCGCCGGGGCGGCCGCCTGAAATGGCATCTGCCACCTGCACGATCATCGATTCAGGTGTTTCGTACGGATATTCCTCGTGGTGCGCCTGCATTGCCTTCACGACCGCCTCGTCGACGCCGAATTTCTGTAAGATCCTACGACCGATCTCGACGTGCGTCCCCGGCACCTCGTGGTCCACCGCCTTGCCGATGTCGTGGAACAGAGCTCCGGCGCGCGCGGTCGCCTCATTGGCGCCAAGCTCGGAAGCGAGCATGCCTGCGAGGTGTGCGACCTCGACCGAGTGGTCGAGGACGTTTTGCCCATAGCTCGTGCGGAAGTAGAGGCGACCGAGGATCATGAGGAGCTTGGGATCGAGGTTCTGCACCTTCGCGTTGTACGCCGCCTCGGCACCCTTCTTTTTGATGATAGTGTTTATCTCTTCCTCGGCTTTCTTCACCATTTCCTCGATCTTCGCCGGTTGTATCCGGCCGTCGAGGATAAGGTTCTCCAAAGCGATACGCGCGATCTGGCGGCGGATCGGATCGAAAGATGAGAGCGTGATGGTACCAGGCGTGTCGTCGATGATGACATCGACGCCGGTCGCGCGCTCGAAGGCGCGGATGTTGCGGCCCTCTTTGCCGATTATCTTGCCTTTGATCTCATCGGAGGGGAGTGAAATAGTCGTTGCCAAGACGTCCGAAACGACGGAGTTGCCGAGTCGGTGTACGGCGGTCGTGAGAATTTCCTTGGCGCGTTGCTCCAAACGCTCATTGCCGGATATCTCGAGCTTTCGCATCCTGCTTTCAATATCGGCTTCTGATTGCTTCTCGACCGACTTAATGAGTTCTGCTTTTGCCTCCTCGGCCGAAAGGCTCGCGACGTTCTCCAGCTTTTCCTGTTGGGCGCGAATGAGCTCACCCGCTTTTTCTTTCGCAACCTGCACCTCCTCGCCACGCTTCGTGAGTGTTTCGGCTTCAGTGTCGAGCATGCCTTGCCGTTTGTCGAGAAGCTCTTCTTTGCGCACGAGCCGCTCCTCGGTGGCCTTTAGTTCGTTGGCGCGCTCTTTGAGCTCACTCGAGAGTTGTCCCTCTTTTTGTTTGGCACGAGCTTCAGCCTCCTCGACGACGCGCTTCGAGCGCTCCTCGGCGTCGAGGCGCATCTTGCGGATCTCGAGTTCCATCGAGCCGCGTTTTCCGAGGGAAATAATGAGCCGGAGAAAGTAGCCGACCCCAATGCCGGTAATCCCCGCGAGTGCGAGGAGTAAAAGTGTGGTTTGTATTGACATACGCGTGGATTATCCACGCGCGAGTGATTATGTACGGACTGCTAGCATTATTGAGAACACAAGAATAGGAACTGCCGGCGCTTTCGCGTTCATGAATTCATTCGCACGCGTGAGATTTGAAGACATAAATAGTAAGGTGTGCTGCGAGTATATCATCGCAAATGGAAAAGGGAAGGACCATAAGAACTAGGAAATAAGACCTTTTTGAGCCTAGGTCCTACGAGGGGGGTGCCGTTTGGGAATACGCAAAAGAAAAAACCGAGGCGCGCTCGCACGCCCCGGTCCTTGTCGGTACGGTTTGTTACGTACCGATATTGCCAAACCCTTGCCACGATACCTCTTTGTCCGAAGTCGCAAGGATCTTCATCTGCCAGTCCGACACCTTCTCGTAGTTCATGAACTTCGTGTCCGCGCAGGCCGTCCAGAAACCACCGAGGATCGCTGGGTCGGTAAAGCGGAGCAGGCCGGATGCTTGCAGTTGGGCCGTCATCACCGTCCCCGGGATGGGTCGCACTGCAAACGGAGTTACTTTGAAGACCAATCGGGGATTTACTGACTTCAACATCCCCTTCAACTCGATCACCGCGTCGAGCAGGCGCGATAACGAGTCGTCGCTGTCGTTCGGCAACCCCACGATGACGCCGTAGGAAAGATCCGGTACGCCGGCACCAACGATTGCCTTCACCAGTTCAACATGACTCCGCCATTCGAGCAGCTTTGCGTAGTCTTTGCTGCCTTGGAGCGGTCGCTCGGCCGGGATGTACGCTTGTGCGCACCCGACCTTGCCGTCCCAACCCCAGAGAGCATCAACAAGTTCGCCATCTGGTCTCGGGTCGCCGTTCTTGCTACCGTGTCCGAGCGTTGCCTTGGAGATTTCGAGGCCGTTGCCCCAGAGCACTGGGAGTCCCAGTGCTCGGAAGCCGTTCGTAATCTCGAGGATCTCGGACTTTCCACCTTCCCAAAGGATCCTTCCGAGGAATTGATCGGAAAGGCAGATGAACGAACGCGCGCCGGCTTCTTTTTGTAAAGCGACCCACTCTAGGGCGCGCTCCGGCGACATGTGCTGATAACCCAGTTTGTACGTCGGGGTTTCGCAAAAGTCGCAATGTCGGTCGCAGCCGTGGTCGAGCATAGCAGCACCGATGGGCAACATCTCGTCGGAGATACGACCTTCCCAGTACTGCATCCCGAGTGTTTGTCGGACGAATTCGACGCTCGGCAGGTTCCATTCTTCCGGGCGTAGACGTGGGGTGCCGGACTTCAGCACCTTCTCCTGCGTTTTCAGGAAGAACGGTCCTGTCGGGTCGACGCCGAGCGCGATTTGCATCGCCGCGACGTTACTTCCACCGGATTTGTCCAAGATGACCAATGTGGCTCCGGCGTCGAGGTACGGCTGGGGCTCGGCAAACGCATCTGAACCGCCCGCGACCACTTTCACACCTGCCGAAGCGAGATGCTTGATGATCGCGCGGGCGATATCACGCTCTTGAAGATAGTTGGTCGTGATGCCCCACGCGTCATAACGCGTTGGATCGAGCGTTCGCCAGTCAGTCCCGACCGCAACCTTCTTTAGTTGCATTCCACGCCATGCCACTTTGCCCATCTCGATACTGTCCTCGCCCCGCTTAAGGTTGACGAGTTCAATGTCGAAGTGTTTGCGAAGTGAGCCAGCGACGATTTGTTTAGAACCGAGCGGCTCATGCTGTCGCATTGCCGTCCAATTCTTTCCATTCGGGTCTAGCAGTATTGGGGCGGGCAGCTCGAGAAGTCCGATCGATTTCATCTGTTTACCCTCCGGTTGGCCGCCAATAGGCGACGCAGGTGTCAGTTAACGTGCTTCATTTCCGTAGACTGGCAGTATTATTGACGATATCTTGACAAGATTCTATTGATTTATCATAATATATTGGTTCTTGAAGCTTATTCCGAACATCTCAGTACTATAATAAGTGTTATAATATATGACACATTATGGAAATCAGTGAAAATCTACTCACAACGCTCGGGTTCGATCATATGCAGGCACAGGTGTACCTTGCGGCGCTTGAGCTTGGTGAAGCCACGATGCAGGCGCTTGCGCGGAAGAGCGGCGTGAATCGTTCGACGATTTATACGTTCATAGACGACTTGAAAGATCGTGGGTACATTCTTGAGACACCGAAAAACAAACGTCGTGTCTACAGCGCCGTTCATCCAGAGCATCTGGTGGGAATGCAAAAAGCCCGCTTGGCCGAATTGCAAAACGTTCTGCCTGAATTACTTGCTGTATACAACACCTCTACAACGAAACCGCGCGTCACATTTTACGAAGGGATACAGGGTTTGAAGGAAGTGTATGCAGACATGTTGCGCGAAAAGAAAGAGATCGTTGCGTATGAAGATTTGAGCAACCTTACGCCGGAGGTACGCAGCCATATTTTCGAGTGGTTCCCAAAGGAACGAGCGCGAAAGGACATTCTTATCAAAACAATCTCGCGGGACAATCCGTTTACTCGCGAATTTGTAAAACACAACCGCGGATTTCTACGCGAGACGAAATTTGTCACATCATCCGAGCTAAAAACCGACGTCAATATCTACGGCGACAAGGTTGCGCTTATCGACTTGCAGAGCAAGCCGCCTTTTGCGGTGCTTATCGAGAACAGCAATCTCGCGGAGACACTGCGCACGGTGTGGCGGCAGTTGTGGGATAAGCTCGGCCCTGTTGTCGGCTAGGTGAGGACTTTGTCGATGATGCCGTACTTGACGGCTTCGTCGGCGGTCATGAAGAAGTCGCGGTCCACGTCTTTCTCGACCTTGTCGAGTTTCTGGCCGGAGTTCTTCGCGAGTATCTTGTTGAGGCGTTCGCGCAACTTCAAGATCTGTTTCGCTGTGATCTCGATGTCGGTCGCCTGACCCTCCGCTCCACCGTGCGGCTGGTGGATCATGATCTCGGCGTTGGGGAGCGCAAAGCGTTTGCCCTTTTCTCCGGCGGAGAGAAGGATGGCGGCACCGGAAGCGGCGAGCCCGACGCAGTAGGTGGCGACCGGAGGGGAGATGTGGTTCATCGTATCTACCATCGCAAGCGTGGAAGTGACGGCGCCGCCTGGGGAGTTGATGTAGAGAGAGATCTCCTTTTTCGAGTCTTCCGACTGCAGGAAGAGAAGCTGCGCGATGATGAGGTTGGCGACCTCGTCGTTGATGGGACCACCCAAGAAGACGATGCGCTCCTTCAAGAGGCGGCTAAAAATATCATACGCACGCTCGCCAAAACTGGTCTTTTCGACCACCATCGGCACGAGCATCTGTGTTCTTGGAGTGTTCATATGCCAGCCAGTCTACAAAATTCCGAGCATTTTAGCAAACCGCACTATTTACTTTTTATCTAATGTATGTGATAATACCAAGCAGTTAGTTGCGTTTGTTGCGTTTGCGTTCCCCGAAATCCTAGGAGAAGGGAACCCACGTGGAAATCAGCAGAAAAGATGTCGATCTTATGGTCGACAATGCGGGGGCGTACCTCCGCAGCGTTGTGGCCGAACTACCGGTCCGCGAGGACCAAATCCTTGAGGCGGCGGAGAAGTACAATCTGCCGATTGGCCTCGATGTCGCAAAATGCCCGGTCGCGCGCACCATCTTCATCGCCGGCTTCGCCGGCGATGCGACGGGTCCGCTTGAAGTGGGCAAGGTCGCCGTGTGGCGGAAGTTCCAGCAGCTTGCATGTCTCGAGCATCGCAAGCGTCGCGGGAATCGGCCGCACTGAAGTCAGTTGCGTTTGTTGATTTGCGTACAAACAGTATTGCGTCGGGGGCGTCCATGTTGGGCGCCCTCTTATTTTTGCGACTCCAAGAATTCGAGGACTTTTTCGTTGCGAAGCGCATGGGCGATGTGGGCGCGGAGTGCCTCCGGGTCAGCATTGGGGACGTGTTTCCTGGCGTGCTCCAGCTCATGCTCGAGTCGCTCTTTGTCTGGCTCGATATTTTCCTTGCGAGCGATCTCGGAAAGAATTAATCGTACTTTCGCACGTTTGTCAGCAACATCCTTCCACTCTTCGCGAAGTTGTTCGCGCGTCTTTTTTGCCTGCGCGAGATATGTGTCGAATGTCGTGCCATTTTCTTTCAGGTCGTGCGTGATGCGCGCTTCCATGTCATTGAGCTCATACTCGCGCAGGCGCGCGGGATACTTTATTGTCGATCCCTTCACGAGCTCGTCGAGTATTTCGGCGCGCAGCTTCTCTCGTGCACGCAGCTCCTTCTCTGTTTTGATGTTCTCGCGCACGACCTCGGAGAATTTTTCCACGCTCTCAAGCCCCAGCGAGCGCACGAACTCCTCATCGAGCACTGGCAACTCCTCCATATCAAGAGCGCGCGACTCCTCATGCGCTTTTTGCGGTTCGAGCCCCGCCTCCATCTTCGTTATACGTGCCCGTTCGCGCCGGAAGTGCGCGAGCGCCTCTGCGTGCTCTTGGTCGGACACGCTCACTTCCTCTTTTTTCGCATTGCTATTCGCCGCTACTTTCTTGTAGTCGGGGAGCACTACTTCCGGCGCGAGCGCGGCGCGTGCCGTGAAGGCGAGTGGTTTTCCTTCCGCCAGCTGGCGGATCGGGTCTGCCGTCTCGACGCGAGGTGATTCGATAATGAGGAGCTTTTCGGACGCGAGAAGTTCTGGTAGTTCGTGCTGAATTGCATGCTCTGCCGCTTGTCTCATGATCGCCGCTTCTCCGTATATCTGAATGATCCGTTCGACGGGCGCTTTCCCTACGCGGAAACCATCAACAGTGGCGCTTTTCTGAATTTCCTCAAGTGCTTCTGCGCGGTAGTACGCAAAACGCTCCGCGGGTATCTCGGCTCGTATCTCAACTTCCCACGCGCTCTCATCACGCGAGACTTTTACGCTCTGCAAATGATGGGACATTGGGCGAGTGTACCCTGTAGTAGAATTTCGGCAAAATGAATTAACAGTTTTTCTGCATGCCGAAATTTCACCACAGGGTGTAGCTTATCCCTGTTCTGTCGTCGAGGAATCCGAAGGAATGAGGGGGAGTTGGTCGACAGAATTCTTATTGTTCAGGTATGCGCCCCAAAAATAAAAAGCACCCAAGATGAGGACGAACACGATAATGACGATCCCGACGACCGGTCCGACTCCTGAACGCTTGTGTGGCGACAATAGGTGACTCGTATCGCGACTCACCTGCGTATCGAGTTGTGCAGGAGAAGGAGGCATGCCACCAGTATAGCTACGAGGTGCGAGCTTCGAGCTTCGAGCGAAGTGGATAACTTGCGATCCAGCCTGCCTCGTAGCTTGTAGCTAGAAGCTCGAGGCTATTTTGCAAACTTCTTCTGATACATCTCGATCGAGCGCCGTATCGCTGTAAGGGCTTCCGCGCGCGGTTTGAAGCCGTGCACCACTATCTCCACCGGCTTTTCCTTGAGTTTCTTGTTCTGCTCGAAGAAGTGACGCAGCTCTTTGAGTGTGTGTTTGTTTATCTCTTCGAGGTCGTGCACGTGGTTGAACCGGATGTCTTCCGTCGGCACCGCGATGACTTTGTCGTCAGACTCGAGACCGTCTGTCATCTGCATGATGCCCACCGGACGCACCGCCACAAGGATGCCGGGCGGTATTGGGTTGGTCGTGAGCACGATGACATCCAAGGCATCGCCGTCATCCCAGAGCGTGCGCGGCGCGAAGCCGTAGTCGCAAGGGTACTGGGCGGCGGAATAGTTGACGCGGTCGAGCTTGATGAGGCCGCTCTCTTTGTCTATCTCGTACTTATTGTGCGAGCCGCGTGGTATCTCAACGACCACGTTGAATTCTTCCGGAGCCTTTTCACCGAGCGGAATATCGTGCCACAAGTTCATAAGGATAGTTGTTAGCCACTAGGGTTTAGCCAATAGGGAAATGCAAGCAATACAAAAAGAGTGTAGCAAATTGACACGCATCACGGAAGGGTGTTTGCTGCTCATGGAGGGCATTCCGCCCTGGAGGATTGGTCATGAGCTCGACCGAGACGCCTGATGTGCCGAATCTCACTCACGAACTCGAGCAGGCGCAGGAGCGCCTTAAGTGGGAAACGTTCCAGCAGCAGCTCGAAAAACGCCGCAAGGTCGACCTTCTCATTCGCATCCCAGCATTGTTCATTTTCATCGTGCTCATGTTTGCGGTTGCGGCGGAGCGGCCAGAAGTGAATCGGTTTTGGGGAACCGTGGTAGCCGTCGTCGCGCTCGTTATTGCACTGGTCAACCAAATGTGGCCGCAACCGCGGATGGCTTCTGCCAAGCCATATGACGGACCGATTGGGCGCAAACCCCCGCCGTTCTAAATTAGTGTCAACGGCAATACGCAGGGTGCGCATCCAAAAACAGCGAGGCGCGTCCGGATAGACGCGCCTCGTTGAACCATTTTATGGGGCCCTATTCTTTCGACTCCTCCTTTTTTTCTTCTGTTTCAGCGGCCGGTTCGGCGGCGTCCATCTCGTCCTCCATCTCCTCCTTCTTCTCCGCGACATCGGCAAGTTTTTCCTCTACCTTCTCGAGCGATTCTCCCGGGACGCCACGGTCTTGTTCACCTTCCCCCTCAATGTCTTCGTCTGTTTTCGGAAGGCTCGTTGTTGGCGTTTCACCCGGTGGCACTTTCTTCTGCTCAACACCCACACCGCCCTCCTCCGTACCTGCAATTTGTTGACCTTGAGTGGAGCGGATGTCTATCTTCCAGCCAGTGAGACGCGCGGCGAGGCGCACGTTTTGCCCGCCGCGGCCTATTGCGAGTGATTGCTGGTCCTCGGCCACCTGTACGACGGCGCGGTTTTCATCCTCAAAAAGTTCTATACCGAGGACCTGCGCGGGCTTCAGTGCCTCCTTCACATACTCGCCCGCCTCTTCCGACCACTCGACGACGTCTATCTTTTCGCCACCAAGCTCGGAGGTGACGACCGCCACACGCACACCGCGCTGGCCCACCAAGGCGCCCACCGGATCAACATGCTCGTCGCTTGATTTCACGGCGATCTTCGCACGACTGCCGGGTTCGCGGACAATGCCCTTCACTTCCACGACACCGCTCGCAAGCTCTGGTACTTCGGCTTCGAAGAGTTTGCTCAAAAAGCGCGGGTGCGAGCGCGAAAGGCGGATGAACGTGCCGCGCACTCCCTCATCGACGCGCAAAAGCAGGGCACGAATGCGCTCGCCTTGGCGGTATCGCTCGCCGGGGATCTGTTCGTCGTAGGGGAGAATGGCGGTCGCGCGGCCAAGGTCGACGTAGAGGTTACCGCGCTCGAAGCGCTGCACATGGCCGGTGACAATGTCTCCTTCGCGCTGGCCATATTCAGAGATAATAGAGGCCCGCTCTGCCTCGCGGACCTTCTGCATGATGACCTGCTTCGCGGCCTGTGCCGCGATGCGGCCGAACTCCTCACGAGTTTCCAGAGGGAAGGAGATCTCCTCGTCGAGCTGTGCGTCCTTTTTGATGCGCTTCGCATCCTCAAGCATGATGTGCTGCTCGGGATTGAAGCGCGAGCGGTGGTCCTCTTCTCCGCCAGCTGGCGGACGCGGCTCCTCACCCTCCATGCGCACGAGCGAATCGTCGACGACGATCTTCGCCTGCCTAAATTCCATGTCGCCGGTCGTAGGATTAAACGTGGCGCGGATTATCTGCCCGCGCTTGCCGTATTCGCGACGGTAGGCGGCAGCGAGAGCTGTCGCAAGCGCATCCGTCACGCTCTCGCGACTAATACCACGCTCTGCTTGCAACTCCTCAAGCGCGCTATTGAGTGATTTGAGGTCGAATAGTGCCATACGATTAGATTTTCTTAGTGAGTGAAACGAACTTTAGAAAATCAATCGTCCTGAGCGAATGCGAAGGATGAACAAATTTTCAAGCGTTTACTCATTCTTTTTACAGTCTTTTAAAAAAAGTGTCCGCCAAAGGCGGAACTAATGCGGGCAGTATAGTCACGCATCCCAAAAAGTCAAATGCAGTGAGGTGACACCTCACTGCATTCAGGATCACTAAAAATCATTCGCGCCCGACTTGCATCAGCAGGTCGGGCGCGTCTTCGTCGCTTGGCTCACGAGCTCATGATACGCGCTGGTCTAAAGGATTTGCCCATCTTGGCCCGAGCGAGTGCAGTGACTGCGCGCAGGAACCCGATGCGCGCACAGTACTCATCGCGCTTGGCATCCCAAGTCAGAATGCTCCACTGACGAAGGTAGTCGCGCGCCTCGGCGACGGTCGCGACGTAGAACTCCTGAGAACCTTCCTCCAGAAATTTACGGTCTTTTTCCGAGTCTGGAACACCCGACAAGTGGTCGTCAATCAAAGGTTGTATGACCGGATGAGTCGGCATGACTTCCTCCCTAGAATCAGGATGGTGCGCCGAAGCGCAGGTTGAACTCTTTATTCCGTTGGATTGATAGCACAAAGCAACTTGCGCGTACAGTACTATCGTTTCCCGTATTGTTCCGACGGGGACCTACTGACTTCGAACACGTTTTGGTCTGCCTGGAACTTCACTCGATAGCTTTCGAAGAATCCTTCGTGTCCGAGAAGTAAAGCGGTTCGCAAGTTATCGACGAATAGTACTGGTATCGTTATCACTTCGCGGAGGTGCTTCACGGAAAGATTGACCTCTTTTACGAATCCTTCCGTCTCGCCACTGATTCCGGTCACGGGCCTTTTCGGGCAGGCAGCCCTATCGATTTCGAGTATGTTTGCAATGTCTGAATGCGCGAGCGTCATGTACGCACCTGAATCAACAAGCCCTCTCGACGGGAATCTTTTTTGTCCCAGTATCAGCTCCGACTCAAGTAGCGGGACACGCGTAATGCCTGATCCGTCTTTCTTCCACAACGGTGTATAGTCGAATTTGATCCAACTCACAAAATCACAGGAGCAAAAATTGTGTCTGCGGGCAAGACTTTGTAGTAAATGACTTTTTTACCCCCGATTTTCTTATGGAGTACGGAAAGCTCTGGCGAATAGTCTATGATTCTCCCGTAGTCTGGAGAAAAAGCTACCCACTTATTCTCGTGGACTTTTCCAAGGAGCCTCGACAGGTCGGGAGCTTTTATAGCAGTATCCATATGTTTTGCATGGTATCGCGTTCGGTATTGTTGTGCAACCTGCTATAATTTCTTGGAAACCATGTACATCTCCGACACACACCTCAAATCATTTCTTGCCGATGCGGGGCTTGTCTCGCAGAAAGATTTCGACGCGGCCGAGGCAGAAGCGAAAGAGAAGGGAGTGCCGGTGGGGGAGATACTCACCGCGCACAACGCCATCGGCGGCGACGAGCTGCGCCGCACATATGCGTACATTCTCGGTATCCCCTTTGTTTCACTGGTAGGTACGAAGATAAAATACGACACCCTCGCACTTATCCCCGAACCGGTCGCGCGTCGCAACAACATCATCGTGTACGCGCACAAGGGCGATGAGCTTGAGGTGGCAATGTTGGATACCGACGACCTCGCGGCGATCGATTTCATCAAGAAGAAAACACACCTCAAAATTTTCCCACGTCTCACCGACGTCGCTTCCATTAAGCACGCCCTGAAGCAATACCAGCAGGGTTTGCGGGACAATCTGGGTGACGTGATACAACGGGAGACCGCTGCGCTGGAGAGTGTGACGGGTCCCGACAAGGATCTGCGGCAAGTCGCCGAGGGTGTGCCAGCCGTGCGCATCGTCGACACTCTCTTGCGGCACGCCAATGCGCAGAATGCGTCCGACATCCACATCGAGCCGATGGAAGAAACACTGCTCATCCGCTACCGCATCGACGGTATCCTGCATGATGCGATGGAGTTGCCGAAGAGCGCCGCTCCCGCGGTCACCGCACGCATCAAGGTCCTTGCAAGTTTGCGGCTCGACGAGCACCGCCTGCCGCAAGACGGGCGTTTCGGCACCGAGTATGGCAGCGAAAGGATATCGTTCCGAGTTTCCATCCTTCCCACCTACTATGGAGAAAAGATCGTGATGCGTCTCTTGCGCGACTCGATCTCCGGCTTCACGCTGGAGTCGGTCGGTTTCCACGGGCTCGCTCTGGAGCGCATGCACGAGGGAATTCGCGCGACGACCGGCATGATCCTCTCCTGCGGGCCCACAGGTGCCGGAAAATCGACGACCCTATACACGCTCCTCGATCTCGTGAACACCCCCCACGTTAATATTTCCACTATCGAAGACCCGATCGAATATCAGATGAAGCGCATCAACCAGACGCAGGTGCGTCCGGAGATCGGCTTCACCTTCGCCAACGGTCTCCGTTCCCTCGTGCGCCAAGACCCGGACATCATCATGGTCGGCGAGATCCGCGACAAAGAGACGGCATCGCTTGCTATCAACGCCGCACTTACCGGTCACCTGGTGCTCTCCACACTCCACACCAACTCCGCCGCGGGTGCTATTCCGCGCCTCTTGGACATGGGCATCGAGCCCTTCCTGCTTGTTTCGACGCTTCGTGTGTGCATCGGGCAGCGCTTGGTGCGCGTGCTTACGTCGAGCAAAGAGAAGTACGAACTCTCGCGAGACGAACAGACCCAACTTGAAAAAACAATCGATGCCGGATCCGTTCTCAAAGCGCTGAAGGAAGAAAAGGTCGTGCCGAAGGATGCCACATGGAAAGATGTGCCGTTCTACAAACCAAAAGAATCCACCGATTCGCCTTCAGGTTTTGCTGGGCGCAAGGGGATATATGAAGTGTTGCCCATCACCTCGACCATCAAAGAGCTCGTCATGAAGAACGCGACTGCCGATGAGATAGGCAAACAGGCGAAGAGTGAGGGCATGCTCACGATGAGCGAGGACGGAATATTTCGGGCGGCCCAGGGACTTACTACCATCGAAGAGGTCTTGAGAGTCATCACTGAATAGTACTCCACACGTTTGAAGTTCGTACGCGTGTTTGGAGCGCTTCGTCATCTATAATTGAACGATGCGTTTTAGTTACACCGCTGAAAAGGCGGGCGGGGAGATTTACACGGGCATCGCGGAGGCGCAGGACCGCTTTGAGCTCTATTCGGTCGTGCGGCGCGAAGGGGGAAAGATCGTCGCACTCTCGGAAGAGAAGTCGAATGACTGGTTCAGCCTCCAGTACTGGAACAATAAATTCTCGACCATCAAGGAGTACGACAAGGTCCTCTTTGCGCGCAATCTCGGGGCCATGCTCTCCGCCGGCCTCTCGCTCTCCCGCGCATTTTCGGTAATGGAGCGGCAGACCAAGAACTCGAAATTGAAATTCGTCGTTACCGAGATCGCGAGCGACGTCCGGCGCGGAGCGACTCTTCACGATGCGCTCGCGAAATTCCCTCATCTTTTTTCGAGACTCTTCGTGGCAATGGTACGCGCTGGCGAGGAGGGGGGAAGTCTGCCGGACGCTCTCTCGGTCATCTCGGAGCAAATGGAGCGGGGATACAGTTTGAAAAAGAAGATACGCGGCGCCCTGATCTATCCGGCGGTCATCGTCGTTGCGATCGTCGGTGTCGGTATCGTCATGATGATTTACGTCGTGCCGACCCTGGCGCAGACCTTTGCCGAGATGAACGCACAACTCCCGACGTCCACGCGGATCGTCATTGCTATCAGCAATTTTTTTGTTGAGTACACGATACTTGCGATCGGCGGCGGGTTCGCGTTCATTGTACTCTTTCTTATGGGGCTAAAGACAACGGCCGGCAGGCGCGTGACGGACCTTGTGTTCATTCACACACCCCTCATCGGTGCAATGGTACGTGAGGTCAATGCCGCACGCACCTCGCGCACGCTCTCCTCGCTTCTTTCTTCCGGCGTTGACGTCTTGGGATCACTCGAGATAACCGGTGAGGTCGTCCAAAACTCGTACTTTCGCGAGGTCGTCACCGACGCGGCGCGGAGCGTTGGCAAAGGAGAGCCGCTTTCGGCCGCATTTACGCGTCGCGAAGACCTCTATCCGGCATTCGTCGGGGAGATGATGGCGGTCGGCGAGGAGACGGGCGCCTTGGCGGAAATGTTGAAACGTCTTGCCACATACTACGAGAGCGAAGTGGACCGCAAGACAAGGGATCTCTCCACCATCATCGAGCCTTTTCTTATGATCGTCATCGGCGCGGCGGTCGGTTTTTTTGCCGTCTCTATGATTGCTCCGATCTACTCATTGTCGGAGATCATATGAGGACGAACCGCATGTATGCACGGGTTGCATGAGCAACGAGGCGTAACCTTGATCGATACGCTCGTTGGGAGCGCATTGATGCTTCTCGTGTTCGTCGGTATTGCGGCGGCGTTCCGGCTCTCGGTCGAGGTGGTGACGAACAACAAAGCGCGCGCCGGCGCTATTGCGCTTGCGAACGAACGCATGGAGTATCTCCGTTCGCTCTCCTACTCGCAGATCGGAGTCATCGGGGGTATCCCCGCGGGCAATGTTTTGCAGGAGGAAGTGGTCGCGTACAACGGGATCGATTATACGCGGCGCACGATGGTGCTCTACAGCGACGACCCAGGTGATGGGCTTGGCGGGGCCGATGCCAACGGTATCGTCGCCGACTACAAGACCATTCGTGTCGAGATCAATTGGGTCTCAAAGCAAGGAGAGCGCGGTCTAACGCTCGTGGGGCGCGTCTCGCCCTTCGGAATCGAGACCGCGGTTCCCGGCGGGACCCTCACCATCAATGTGGTGAACGAAGCAGCGGCGCCCGTGGTGAATGCACAGGTGGATATCGCAAATACCGGCACAACGCCCACGATCAACATCCGTACCTATACCAATATCGATGGCTCGATCACCTTTATCGGCGCTCCTGCGGCAAGCGGATACCAGATCGTCGTCTCGAAAACGGGATACTCGAGCGCACAGACATATCCCGTGACCGTCCAGAATCCGAATCCCGACCCGCGGCATCTCACCGTGGCGGATAATCAGACGACGTCGGCGAATTTCACGATCGACTACGTCTCGACAAAGATGGTCGAGACGTTCACGCAGGTGCGAGAAGGGACGTGGACGGACCCACTCACGGATACGAGCAAGATCGAAATAATGGCCTCGACGAGTGTGAGCGCCGGAGTGGCGAGTCTAGAAGCAATCGCCGGCGCGTACGAGCCGTATGGATTCATCCGGTCGGTCGCGGTCAGTCCCGCAATTCTTTATCGATGGAAGAGTTTCGTGGCGGCCACCTCGACTCCTGAAGCGACCGGCATCCTTTTCCGATTTTATGACAATGCACTCGCCCTCATTCCGGAAGGTGTGCTACCGGGGAACTCTGCCGGTTTTGCGACCTCTACCATTGATCTCTCCGGCATCTCGACCACGACCTACCAGACGCTTCGCGTGGTGTCATTCCTCACATCCGGCGACGCAAACGTAACACCCTCTATCAATTCCTATTCGTTCGTCTATGAATACGGCCCGGAACCATTCCCGAATCTCTCGTTCACGATGCGCGGCGCAAAAACGATCGGCAACAGCCCGACCGTCTACAAATACAATCAGACGCACGTAAGTGACGCGTCAGCCCGCCTCACACTTTCGAATATCGAGGCGGATACGTATACGCTTGGCATTGCTGCTTCCACCGGATACGTGCTTGCGGAGAGCTGCAACCCGCAACCGGAAACACTTCTCCCCGCTTCTTCCCAGACCACCAAGCTCTACGTGCTGCCGCTCACTACCCACACGCTTCTCGTGGACGTGCGCTCGAACGCAGGTGCGTTGCTCCAAGGTGCCACGGTCGAGCTCTCGAAGACCGGGTACGACGAAATGCTGACGACGAGCTCATGCGGTCAGGCGTTCTTTGAAGGTCTCGAGAACGACATCTATACGGTGACAGTGAGCGGGAGTGGTTACCAACAGTACACGACGAACATCACTGTAAACGGGGCGACCACTCTCTCTGCCGCTCTCAACCCACTATGATGCACGCACGCGGATTCACCCAATCACTGAAATTCGCCTTAGGCGGGCCGAATTCGGATTTTATGCTGACACGAACGTCTGGAATAGATCCGTACAGTGACTTTCGTCACTCGCCGCGTCGCGCGGAGCG
>Ga0209542_10006875_pt1 | contig 21932 bp, 21 predicted proteins | sample RifCSPhighO2_01_FD_184028 | JGI IMG/M metagenome (GOLD analysis project Ga0209542, IMG submission 184028) | Soil microbial communities from Rifle, Colorado - Rifle CSP2_plank highO2_0.1 (SPAdes) (version 2) | ecosystem: Environmental > Terrestrial > Deep subsurface > Rock core/Sediment ... | reverse complement strand
CGTATTTGGCAGAATGCGTTGGCAGCATACTGAATCAGACCTTTCAGGATTTTGACATTTTTGTTTTTGACGACGCCTCCCAAGAGCCGGTTGAACAAGAGCTTAAAAAATTAAATGACGGGAGAATACATTTTATTGGCAGTGAAAAAAATGTTGGCGCGGAAGAAAACGTCAACCGCATTTTGCGGTATCCGTTTAATTCCGAGTATCTGACGATATTTGACGACGACGACGCAATGCATCCTAAAATGCTTGAGCTGCAGGTAGCATTTTTAGACGGCAACAAAGATGTTATCTTTGCTTCTTCAGGATTCAATAGGGTTTACGATAACAACATATATAAATTTGGAAGTTTCGACGAAGCAAAAATAAAGCACGTTATTTATAAAAACAACGGTCGTGACTTCATGAAAGCCGTAATGTTGTGGCTGACGTTTCCCATTAGTTCAACTATGTATAGATTGCAAGCCCTTTCCGGCAGCAAGATGGAGCCCGAAAAATTTTCCGATTTTCTCGATGTGGTATTTCTTGTGAAAGTTTCAAAAAAGGGACATGGCGCTTTCATAGACGCCCCTCTGGTGAATTATCGTGTTCATGCGGGTCAATATTCAAAGGTGCCTAAAAAAGAATACGAACAAGGAGCGGTACATACCATCTCTTTTTTTAAAGAAAGTTTCCCCGCGTTTCTTAATAAAAAAGAACAAAAAATGTTGCGTAGGTATTCTTTGAACTTTTTACTCCGCGCCTACGCCGATATTAACCGGGGATTTTTTGATTTTCTAAGGTTTATCAAAAGATGCCGCCGGGAGAACCTGATTACGTATGGCGATTTCAAATACATTGATACGCGGGGTCTTGTTTCAATCATAAGCGCCGTATTTAAAAATAAAGAAATAATAAGTACAGCTAGATGGATGAAAGATTTGTTACGGCTATAGTTCCTTGTTTGAACGAGGAACGGCATATTGCGGAATGTTTGGATTCGATTCTTGCGAATGATTATCCCAAAGACAAAATGGAGATTTTGGTCGTGGATGGCTATTCCAAAGATAAAACCCTTGAAATCATTAAAAGTAAAGGAGAACAGTTCTCCGTCATTCGGTTGCTTGATAATCCAAGAGTGATCACGCCTGCTGCAATGAATATCGGAATTCAAAACGCAAAAGGGGATATCATCATCAAAATGGATGCTCACTCTGTGTACGCAAAGGATTATATCTCAAAGTGCGTGGAGCATTTGGAGGAGTCTGGGGCTGACAATGTTGGGGGAGTGTTGGAAAGTGTTCCCGCGAAAGATACGCTCATGGCAAAGGCAATTGCCATTTGCCTTTCTCACGTGTTTGGGGCGGGAGGATCCTATTTCAGGACAGGAACAGATGCGCCAAGAGAAGTAGATACAGTTGCTTTTGGCTGTTATAAAAAAGAAGTCTTCGATAGGATTGGATTATTCAACGAAAAAATGGCGCAGATCGAGGATTTGGAATTCAACTACCGCTTGCGAAAAGCAGGAGGCAAAATTATGTTGTTCCCTGATATTAAGGCTTCATATTACCCCTCATCTGACACGTTGGGAAGTTTTTTTAAGCACAACTTCACCGACGGCATTTGGGCAACTTTGCCCTTGAGGTATGGCTTTACGGTTGGCCTTCGGCACTTCATTCCGTTGATTTTTGTTGCGACTCTGCCCTTGAGCATTTGGCCGTATATCCCAATTTCTTTATTTTTCTCTGCTCAAGTTGCTCTTGGCGAAAAAGATTTTCGATTGTTTTTCGCAATGCCTTTTGCCTTTGCCGCTCGGCATATTGGTTATGGTGTGGGATCCCTGGTTGGGTTATTAAAATTATTAAAAAAATAATGGAAGAGAGAAAAAAAGCGGAAATTGAATACTACGATACGCAAGCGGCTCGCCAGTTGGCTGACAAGGGAAAAGATTTCGAGGGATTTTCTCCCTCGGTATTGGGGAGTTACCGGTTTTTATACGAGGTGGCAGCTCCCTTGTGCGAGGGCAAAAAGGTATTGGATTACGGTTGTGGAAACGGCGTGCACAGTGGGTTTCTCACAAAGCACGCAAAAGAGGTGGTTGGTATAGATTTATCTGAGGGATCTCTAGCGGTAGCGAGGGAAAGATACAAGATACAAAGTACAAGATACGATATACAGTTTTTAAGAATGGACTGCGAGGCAATGGAATTTGCAGATCACAGTTTCGACGTGGTGTTCGACGGGGGCACGTTTTCTTCCCTCGATTTTCAGAAAGCAGTAGGGGAGATTACGCGCGTATTGCGGCCCGGCGGTGTGCTGGTAGGCATTGAAACCTTTGGGCACAACCCATTTGCCAACGCAAAGCGGGTGCTAAATAGGATTACGGGAAAGCGTACCGCGTGGGCGGCTTCCCATATCGTTACGAAAAGGGAAATCGAAATATTACGGCAGAGTTTTGGGCAGGTTGAGGTGTATTATTTCCACCTTATCTCATTATTCGCCTTTCCGTTTTTAAGCTTGCCAGGAGGGAAGTTTGTGCTAGAATTAGCGCAATTGTTAGATAAGTTAGTTTTCGCCATACCATTGTTTCGGACATACGCCTTTAAAGTGGTATTTGTGGCGAGGGATGTTAAATTAAATGTCAAGCATTAAATTGGTTAGCGTAAATATAGAGTTAGATAATCACTTAGACAGGGTGGGCGGGTTTTTGCGGCAAGAAAAGCCAGATGTGGTGTGTTTGCAAGAGGCGTATCAAGAACATATAGAAGATTTTGCAAAGGAGCTTGGAATGCATTCTGCGTTTGCGCCCATGAGCAATATAGGAAAGGGCGAACGCGCTCTGTACACTATGCCTCCGTTCTTTCCATATGGGGTGGGGATACTTTCTGCATTACCCATACAGGATATCCAAACGCCCTACTACAGGGGGACTGAAGAGGATGCAAAAACAAAGCCATTTAGCGGCAACTCAAAAGACGATGCTCATCCATTGTTGTATGTTACGGTTCAGAAGGAGAGTAAAGATTTTACTATCGGAACTACCCACTTTACATGGAGTCCAGATGGGAGGGCAGATGACGTCCAGAGAAGAGATATAGAAAATCTACTCTCTATTGTAGAAGGGATTCCAGAATTTATTCTCTGCGGTGATTTCAACGCTCCTCGTGGCGGAGAGATATTCGACGCCATAGCTCAGAAATATACAGATAACATTCCAGCAGAATATACCACAAGCATCGATCTTGAACTACACCGTGATCGTGAGAAAATGCGCCACAAACCCTTGATGGTTGATGGCCTTTTTACTACACCGCAATACGAATGTAGCAATGTTCGCTTGGTTCGTGGAGTAAGCGATCACTGTGCAATAGTAGCTGAAGTAAGGAAAGTTTCATGAACCAGCACGTCCTTGAAATACAAAGAAAAAGATGGTAAACTTTTAAAGAAACAGATCGAGAAGAATAAATGAAAGTCCCCTTTTTAAAACTCAAATTAGAAAACGCCTTTGTCAAAAAAGAAGTTTTTAAAAAAATTTCAGAGCTGGCCGATAGCTCTACTTTTACTTTAGGGCCTCCTGTCCAAGAATTTGAGAAAAACTTTTCTCGTTTTTGCGGGGCTACATATTGTTTAGGAGTCGGCTCTGGTACCGACGCCTTGCGGACCGCCCTTCTTGCGTGTGGTGTAGGCGTAGGCGATGAGGTTATTACCACCCCCATGACGTATACGTCAACTTCTTTGGCCATTGCTCATTGCGGAGCAAAACCGGTATTTGTTGATGTTCTTGATGATGGGAACATTGACCCTTCGAAGATAGAAAAAGCCATAACAAAGAGAACGAAAGCGGTCCTGGTGGTCCACATGTATGGCAATGTCTGTGATATGGACAAGATTAGGGCCATAGCCAAGAGTCACGGGTTATTTTTAGTTGACGACTGCTCTCATTCACAAGGAGCATCTTATAAGGGTAAAATGGCAGGTTCCATTGCCGACATTTCCTGCTTTAGCTTTTATCCGACCAAAAATCTTGGAGCCTGGGGGGATGCCGGAGCTATTACCACAAGTAACAAAAAGCTTTTAGATAAGGCATTCTTGTTCAAGAATTATGGCGAGGTGGTGCAGAATTATTCCAACGTCATCGGCTATAACAGCAAACTCGACACCATTCAAGCTATCGTCTTAAATGAGAAGCTGAAACATTTGAAAGCATGGAACAAAAAGCGTTCGGACGCCGCTTTGAACTATACAAAGGCCCTGGGGGGTGTCGGCGATATTACAATGCTGCCTTTTTCCAGGGAATGTTCGTATTATAACTTCCCCATAATAACCAGCCAGAGAAAGAAGCTTATGGCATTCCTGGAAAAAATGGGCGTAGAAACCTTTATACGCTATCCTTTGCCTGTCCATCTCCAAGAATGCTTTGGATATCTGGGCTATAAAAGGGGCGACCTGCCTAAGGCGGAATCTTTTGCCGACTCGGTGATGTCTTTGCCCTTCCACCCTTTTTTGACAAGCCGAGAGCAGAATTTGGTGATTAGATTGATAAAAGAGTTTTTTGACAAGAGCAGCAAAAAGAGCTAATATAATCGAGCTATCTTAGACATTTTTTATGAAATTAACTGTAAAAATAAAACCCGAATTCGTAGATGACAGAGGCAGCATCACTAAGCTTTTGGATGACGGGAAAACTAATATAAAAAGCGTGCTTTTGATAACATCGAAAGCCGGCAGCATAAGATCTAACCATTATCACAAAAAAGATGCCCACTGGATATATATGATTACAGGCAGCATGGAATACTATGAGAAGCCGGTCAGGGGCAGGTCTAAAACTAAAAAAGTTATCGTAAACGCGGGAGATGTTATTTTTACACCTTCCATGGCTATCCACGCTGTAAAATTTTTGGAGGATTCTGTTTTCATCGCTTTATCACCAAAATCAAGAAACCAAAAAGCGTATGAGGCAGACACCAGAAGAGTTAAGCTCCTGTCATGAAACCATTAGTAAAAAGAAACACAAAATGCAGAGTTTGCTCCTCGAAGATAGAGCAGTTCTTGTCTCTTGGAAAAACTCCTCCGGCAAACGCATTCATAAAGAAGGAAGATTTTAAGAAAGAAAAATACTACCCCTTGCGAGTTGGTTTTTGTCCTTCTTGCGGATTGGTCCAGCTTTTAGACGTGGTTGATAAAAGCCATCTTTTTTCCCACTATGTTTATTTTTTTTCCGTTATGCCGTCTTCATCCAATCACTTTGGCGCCTACGCTGAAGATGTAAAGAACAGGTTTGTTAAAGACCCTAAAAAAGAAATGGTGGTGGAAATAGGGAGCAATGATGGACTGCTGTTAAAATCTTTCCAAGCCCAGGGATGTGCAAAGGTTCTTGGGGTGGACCCGGCAAAAAATATTGCAAAGTTCGCCAACGATAACGGCGTGCCGACCATAGCCGATTTTTTCAGCCAGAAACTGGCAAAAAATATCTCAAAAAAATATGGCAAAGCAGGGGTCGTGATAGGGAATAATGTGGTGGCCCACATAGACAACTGGCATGACCTGGCCAAGGGGGTAGACGAAATTTTAGACGATACGGGCGTATTTATTTTTGAAGCCCCGTATTTGATGGATATGTTCGAGAACCTTGCCTATGATTCCATTTATCACGAGCACTTGTCCTATTTATCCGTTTCGCCGTTGGTAAAATTCTTTAAGCAATATAAAATGGATATTTTTGACGTGCAAACATTCAAGAGGCAGGGGAATTCCATAAGAGTATTTGCTTGCAAAAGCGCCAAACATCCCATATCGACGAATGTTAAAAAGTTTTTGGATAAAGAAAAAAAGGCCGGGTTAGGCAACTTCCGGTCATACCGGGCTCTAGCGGCAAGAATAGAAGCTTCTAAAAATAAATTGTCAGCAGTTTTAGCGGACTTAAAAAGAAAAAAATTAAGGATAGCCGCGTACGGGGCGCCGGCCCGAGGAAATACCCTTTTGAATTACTGCAAGATCGGCCCCGAAACATTGGATTTTGCAACCGAAGAGCTAGAATCAAAAATAGGATTATACAGCCCGGGAATGCATATCAAGGTCAAGCATATTGACGAAGCAAGAAAAAATCCGCCTGATTACTATTTGATGCTGGCTTGGGATTATAAAGACCAGATACTCAAAAAAGAATCCGAATTTGTTAAAAAAGGCGGGAAGTTTATAATTCCGATCGGGGATAAGATTAAGATCATATAACATGGCCAGATCAAAGGAAACAAAAAAGATATTAATTACTGGCGGCGCCGGTTTTATTGGTTCTAATTTTGTCCGCTATGTTCATAACAAGTACCCGAAGTACAAAATATATAACCTGGATCTTTTAACGTATGCTGGAAACCTCGATAATTTAAAGGATATCAACGGTTCAAAAAGATACTTCCTCATAAAAGGCGATATCTGCGACCCCAACTTGATCAGCGAGCTTTTTAAGAAGCACAAGTTTGATATTGTTTTAAATTTTGCCGCCGAAAGCCATGTAGACCGGTCTATTTTCAAAGACCACCAATTTTTCAAGACCAATTTTTTGGGAGTTCACAACCTGATCGCTTTGGTCAAGAAGTATTCCATTCCAAGATTTGTCCAGATATCTACAGACGAGATCTATGGGGACGTCTTAAAAGGAGTTTCCAGCGAAAACCATCCAATTCAACCTTCAAATCCATATGCGGCTTCTAAGGCTGCCGCTGACTTACTGGTCCAATCCTATATGAGGACGCATAAACTGCCCCTCCTGATCGCAAGAGGGTCAAATAATTATGGCCCATACCAATATCCGGAAAAGCTTATTCCCCTGACAATTACCAACTTGATCACAGATAAACTGATACCTGTCCATGGGGACGGACAGCAGGTCAGGCGCTGGCTGCACGTTGAAGATTTTTGCCGGGCCATTGACCTCATCATGCACAAAGGGAAAGACCACAGCATTTATAATGTTTCGGGCAAGGAAACATCAAATGTGGATATAATAAAAAGAATAGCGAAAGCACTGGGTAAGGATCCGGAACGTTACATTTATTTCATCAAAGACAGGCCGGGGGGAGACCGGCGATATGCGGCGGATGACGCCAAAATAAAAAAAGAATTAGGCTGGGAGCCGAAATACCACATTCACAAGCACATAGCCGATGTTGTCAGTTGGTATTTGGACAACAACGACTGGTGGACGAAAGTTAAAAAGAAAAAAGATTTCCAGGTTTATTACGAAAAGCAATATCGTTCGGAGTATTAGAGTTAGGACATTGAAGTTAAGATATTATGGCGAAGCGCCTTTTTGATATTATTGTAGCTTTCCTCGGATTAATTCTCATATCACCGTTTCTATTGGTGATCGCTCTTGCGATTAAACTCGATTCTCCGGGTTCCGTACTGTACAATGGCGTTAGAGTAGGAAAGGGCGGAAAATCTTTCCGCATGCACAAATTCCGCACCATGGTGCCAAATGCAGACAAGATAGGCGGGCCTTCGACTGCCGGGGACGACGTCAGGCTTACCCGTGTCGGAAAGTTTCTCAAAAAGTTTCAACTCGACGAGCTGCCCCAAGTTTTTAATGTACTGAAGGGAGAGATGAGTTTGGTGGGGCCAAGGCCGGAAGTTCCATTTTATGTGGATATGATGTCTGAACGGGAACGGAGCGCCATCTTATCAGTGCGGCCAGGCATGACCGATTGGGCTTCGCTCTGGAATTTTCACGAAGGAGAAATTTTAAGAGGAAGCGTAGATCCAGAAAAAACCTATCAGGAAAAGATCCGCCCGGAGAAAATCCGCCTGCAGATGAAATATGTGAGAGAGAAAAGTTTTTTGGTTGACCTAAAGATTATCGGGCAAACACTATTAAAGATATTCCAATGACACCTGAAGATTATAAAAAGAAAGCGAACGATGTTCGCAAAACCGTCCTCAAGCTCATTTACGAAGCCCAAACCAGTCATATTGGTTCTAATTTTTCATGCGTTGACATATTGGTTGTTCTCTATAGTATCGCTAACGTAGATAAAGACCTCAAGGAGGATAGAGATAGAGTCGTTGTCTCCAAGGGCTGGGTTGCGGCAACAATCTATGCGCTCTTGGCCGAAAAGGGCATTATACCGAAAGAAGATTTGGAGACATATTGCAAAGATGGAAGCCAATACATTGGGCTTGTGGAGCCCTCGGTGCGGGGCATAGAGGCTGCAGGAGGTTCCATGGGGTTTGGTTTGCCTTTCGGAGTTGGGTTTGCTCTTGCAAAAAAAATCAAAGAAGAAAAGGGGAGAGTGTTTGTTCTTATGTCAGACGGGGAATTGCAAATAGGGACTACGTGGGAGTCACTTTTAATTGCCAAGCAGCACAATCTTTCCCAGCTTGTCGTATTGGTAGACAATAATCGCTGGCAAGCAATGGGCCGAACGAAAGATATACTTAATATAGAGCCTATCGAAGAGCGCATTCGGTCATTTGGTTGGAACGTCAGCAGAATCGATGGCCACAACTATGACCAAATTGATCAGGCCTTGCGAAACGAACCTGCAAACTCGCCGAGTGTAATCGTGTGCGATACGATCAAGGGAAAGGGCGTAAAAAAGTTTGAAGATAACAACACGTATCATTACAAAGAGCTTTCGCAAGAAGAGTACGAAGAAGCTCTGAAAGAATTATCTCAAGCCAATGGCTGAAATTATCCAACAACGAGATACAAGAAGAGAATTTATCGATGCCCTTGTCGCATTGGCAGAGAAGGACGACAAGATTGTTCTCATCGTCCCCGATGTGGGATTTAATTACATTGAAGAGTTCCAAAAAAGGTTTCCAGAGAGGTTCTTCAATTTGGGCGTTACAGAGCAGAGTACGATGATCATTGCGGCAGGTTTGGCGCTCTCGGGTTTAAAACCCTATGTGTATAGTATGATCAATTTTGTTACGTTCCGGCCTTACGAAATGGTGAGAAATGCCGTGTGTCTTCACAATGCCAATGTGAAGATTGTTGGGGTGAAGGGGTCAGAGAAGTATAAATTTTTGGGCTTTAGCCACAACCTTATTGTGGAAGACGAAGAGATACGTGTGTTGGAACATCTTCCCAATCTTAAAATATACACTCCTCCTGTTGGAGAGGTGCAAAAAACCATAAAGGAATCCTACGAACTGCCAAATCCTTGCTATATAAGACTATGAGCGAAATAACACTAAGAGGGAAAGTAAAACAAGGCTTGAGAATCGCATCTGGTTTGAATGCAGATCCCCCCATTAAACTTGGGATGAAACTCAACAATACGATTGCCTTGCAGAAGCCTTTCTTTGAAGAAGCGGGGATTGAGGGTATTTCTGAAATGTACAATGGGACAATTAATGTAGATATTTCCCCTCTGGAGTTTAAAATACAGAAACCCGATTACGAAGTAACATGCAAATGGTTTGAAGAGCTTATCGAAACATTTTGGTTTGTAAAAGTGCTTATTGACTACGAAGGAAAAGAATATAAGGGGTATATCTATTATCCGTGCCCTTCCGACGTGAAATCGCATGATGACGATACCATAGAGCTTTTAACTCAAAAAATTCCAGAAATGGTTTACGGGAAAGAAATTGTTATTCGGGTGCCAAGCGGAAAAATTACCGTAGCACAATCCTTGTAAAAAAAGACCCCGGTGCGGAAGAAAATTTCTCTTCTTCCGCCCGGGGATATTAGATGTTGAGCAACGCGTTGAGCGTAGCAGTATCTATTTTTGACCAATCGTCGAAGATCGCAACGGGGTTCTCCTTTTTGAGTGCTTCGATACTCGCTGGAAACATGTAGATTGGCATCGCGACAGCCGGTGACCCAGCAGAGCGAGCCGCTCTCAGACCAGTCGGTGAGTCCTCAAATACGAGTTGTTTGGACGGGTGGATTCCCATCCGTTGCGCCGCCACAAGGTACACCTCTGGGTCTGGTTTTACCTTTGTGACCGAATCCTCCAGGAGTATGCAGTCCTTTGGGAAGAGATTATGGACGCCTGATCGTTCGAACAGCACTTTTGCTTGGTTGGGCGGAGTCAACGAGGCAATTGCTACCTTAAGCCCAAGCCTGCGGATTTCTTCGAAAACCTCCAAAAAGCCGGAGCGAGGCTCGATTGTCGCAAGTCCTTCTATAATCTGGTTGTAAAAGAAGAATTTGCGCCTACCGATTTCCTCGACTGTGGATTTCCCGTCTGAAAGTTCCCAGATACCCCGGGAGTTGACGGTATTGCCGCCTCCAATCGCATTCGGAATTTTGCTCACGATGTCTGGCAACAGGTTATTGGGGTCAAAGTGTACGCCAACTTCCTCTGCCGCCAGTCGAGACGCCTCGAAATGGGCGAATTCAACATCAATGACCGTTCCCTCCAAGTCGAACGCAACTCCTCTGATTTCTGGCATCTCCCGGCCTCCTTTTGACCAAATTGGTCTATTGAAATGAACTCTCGGATGCTGGGTTGTTTATATCATTATTCCTACCGCTTGTCAAATGAAAAAAAGAAGCCCCGGGCGTTGGCTAGCCGGGGGCTTTTGCTGCGAAGTAGTGCTATGAGTTGAGGTATGCCAGGAGGTCCTCGTGGAGTACCGGATTTGCGGCCAGGATCGAAGGTTCTGCAATTGTCCATGCCCGGCCATCAAGAGTGGTGACCGCGCCGCCAGCCCCGATGATAATCGGAAATGTGGCAGCCATGTCTTCTGGCTGGAGAGATGTGGCAACATAGAAATCCCAGCCCTCGCGCCTGCCTCCGATTGCGACCGCGCAGAGTGACATCGATGTGGAGCCTATATTGTACGGGCACGTTACTCCGTCATCTGCAAAGAGCTTTTCAAGGTAGGGAATATGGGCGGTGCGATGGTGCTTTCCATTGTCGCAAGCGCCGATTGCCTGATTGCGTATATGGCAGTCAGAAACGTGTACCTCGACGGGTTCTACGCTCGGGTAATCGGGGGAGTATAGCGTTGGCTTTCCAGTTTGCCCAATCCAGATTCTTCCTCCACCTTGAAGGCCTGTTTTGAGGTCTGGAGAAAATATAACTCCTAAGACCGGTATGCTGTTCACCGCGAGCGCGATGCACACGCCGAGCGTTCCAAAGAGCGGGCCTTGGAGATTCAGAGTGCCGTCGATAGGGTCGTTGACCCATACTCTCCCAGAGGTTCCTCGTCGGAATTCGTTCTCTTCAGAAAGAATCGCGTCGTCTGGGAAAAAGCGCTGGATTTCCGTCCTTTGCATGTCGTCGATGTCCTTGTCGATCTGTGTCTTGACCTCGGTGTGGACTGCCGTGGTCCATCTGAATCGAGTTTCTTCTTGAGATGAGAGAGCTTCTTGAATCATCCCTCCGCCCCTCAAGGCGATTCGAGTTGCGAGCTGCAGTTCTTGTTCAAGCATGTGTGTTCACCTCGTTGTAAATTTGAGCTGGCTAGAGATTACCATCTTTTCCCATAATCGTCAACAAAAAAAGAAACGCCTGGCGGAGTGGATTCATTGTCCGAATCTCCGCAAGGCGCTGTTGAGGGTGCCGTACTATGCCCATCCGGTCATGTATCCCTGTACTCTGGTAGTGACGAGAACGCTTTTGGCGTCCTCTATGATTCCGTTCAGACACATGTTCCACCACTCGTGGAAGGAATAGATTTCGACCTCAAGGTATTCGGTTCCGTCCTCTTTGGTGCCTGCGACCTTTTCGCATTCAAGAGCGACGAAGGCCATGAAAGGAGTTGTGGTATTGAAGGGTTCAAACCATCCTTTTCCTAAAGGAATCAAGCCGCCCACCCGATAGCCGGTTTCCTCCAGGACTTCCCGCCTCGCCGCGTCTTCGAACGACTCTCCGGCTCGCGGGACACCGCCTGGCACTTGGAGCACGAAATCGTTCGCGGCTTGGCAGAATATTCTAATCGCGACGACCTCGTTTTGCTTCGTGAGCACCAGAACGATTGACGCTACTCTTTCAGAATGGAAGAGATAGTAGTCTTCCTCTTGGCCTTTGCGCGGATCCAGGAAAACCCGTTTGATCATGCTTTTTCCCCATTCGTTCGGCGGAGAGATAAACTCGTCTCTCAGAAACTCGGGTTGTTGAGTTGTCACTTCTGGCCTCCTGTTGTGAAATGTGCAACTTTTGCCGATAGGAAGAATATACTACGATTCGTAGGTTGTGTCAAGATTGCGGAATTGAGGTTCCCAGAGTATAATGCCTCAATATGCAGCGATCTGCTTTTGAGATTTTGGGTCGCGAGGTTCGGACCAAGAATATTTCCCAACGCGTACAGCGAATCGTAACGTCTCCTATTAAGGAGATGTCGATTTTGGCTGATGAATTTTGCCAAGAAACTGGTGAGGATGCTATATCTTTTGGCCAGGGCGTTCCGTATTTCGATACGGCAGAGTACATCAAAGATTCTATACGAGAAGCTCTGCAGGAAAAAGAAACTGCGCGCTATACTTTGGAGCCAGGTATTACGGAGCTTCGCGAGCTTATCGCGAATGATTTGATATCGCGCAAGGGGATTGGCAATATCAATTACAAGCGCGAGATTATGGTGAGTACTGGTTGTCAGGAGGCTATGGTGTGCGCGTTAGCCACGGTGATCAACGAGGGCGATGAGGTGCTTGTGCTTTCTCCTTCATTTGCTTCGTATTCAGAACAAATCCTTCTACTTGGCGGCACGCCGGTGTTTGTTCCTCTCGACGAGGAGAAGGGATGGCATCTCAATGTTCAGGCCTTACGCGAGCGGTTGAGCGCGAAAACAAAAGCTATGTTGTTTTCTCATCCGTCCAACCCAACGGGTACTGTTTTTTCCGAAGAAGAATTGCGCCAGCTTGCTGAAATCGCAAAAGAGCGCGATCTTATTTTAATTACTGACGAAACATACGATTTTTTGGTGTACGACGGCAAAGCATACGTTTCTCCGGCTTCTTTTTCCGACATTCGAGACCGTGTGATTCTATGCGGAAGTTTTTCGAAAAAATACGCGCTCACGGGATATAGGGTAGGATATGCGTTTGCGGAAGCCGGCATTATGGATCAGATGCTCAAGGTGCATGATTCTTTGGCGATCTGCGCGCCTGCCATTTCTCAGAAAGCAGCCATTGCGGCTCTGCGCGGAGGGCAGGAGAGCGTCGCGGAATTTGCAAAAAAGTTGGGAGAAAACCGCCAGTTAATGTGTGAGAAGCTCGACGAGCTTTCCGATTTTTTCGAGTATCAAAAACCAGAGGGCGCTTACTACATTCTTGCAAGGTATCGAAAGCCCCAAATGGCGTCGGTTGAGCTTGCGGTGAAAATTCTTCAGGAGGCCCGAGTCGTCACGATTCCTGGGGCCGCGTTTGGTCCGGCAGGCGAAGGCCATTTGCGCTTTTCATTCGCTTGCAGTCCAGAAGAAATCGTCGAAGGCTTCCGCCGCCTCGCCGTCTGGATCGGAACTTTAGGAAAATAAAAAAGCCCCAGCGATTGTTTGTCGTGGGGGCTCAAGGTGCTTTTGACTGATTCGGAGAAACTAGAACGCGAGTGCTACCGCCGTTGCTTCGGCTTGATTCATATAACTCGCCGCGGCAGTTTGTTCCTCGATGCCGCGAGCGGAGAGAAGAAGGCCGGCGAGTCCGCGGCGTTTAAACTCTGCGAGGACTGTGCGGCCAATCTCTCTATCGTTCGTGGATCTCATAACCGTCCAAGGTATCATCCCGTCTGATAGGAGTAGAAGGGTGGCTACCTCGTTGCGATGGAATGTACGTTCCCACAGTAGCTCTAGCAGTTCAAGTTGTCCGTTAAGGACGCCATAGCCGTGCGGACTTTCGCGGCGATTCACGTCTCTGAGGCGTGCTTCAAGGAGAATTGGCAAAAAGCGGTTCCACATCTCACCGCGTACCTGACCGCGGTCTGCATCTGGCACATCTTCGAGCGTGAGACTAAACAGTTCTTGCGCGACCTCACGCTGAATACGTTCAATCTCCTTTTGCATTTCGGTATCGTGAGCTCGGACTTGGTTGGGCGAGACGATTATCTCGCCATTCCTTAGCTCTATAACCGCCGTGCAATCACCCGCTTGTAATACTTCGATCGTGTCTTCGGTGATACGCGTAAAGGCGAGTGTTGCTCCCGGAAGCGCTCCTGTATTAGGCGGATTCATACGAGCGTCTATTTGCTCCCATCTAAGTTCGTTGCCAAGTGCGCTATTGAGCCCATGGATGGTATTACGGAGATTTTCACGAGGGTAGAAAAGAGGGCCATGGAAATAGGCTTCGCATAAGCGCGCTACCATTTCACCTCCGGTAAGGCCGTTAAACTTACGCATTGGATACTTAGGGGCGTACGGCTCGCTTATGCCGTCAAAGACCCCGAATAGTTGGGCAGTCATTACGAGCCCATCCTCGCGACAGAGAGAAGATCCTTGGCTGTAAATCGCAGAGACTTCCACTTTCTCATCTCCTTTGTATTGTTTCGCTTGATTTTGGTCCCCGATACTGGAACAACAATATCACTACTTCATTAGTTTGTCAAACTTGCGAGTGGACGGGTTTTTGTGTACTATTAAAAATATGGACTACAAAGTACGGTTTGTGAATCCGCAGAAGCAATACGCAGAACATCGTGAAGAATACATGGCAGTTTTAGACGACGTGCTTGCGCGCGGGGATTTGATTTTGCGTAAAGATGTGGAAGACTTTGAGAAAGCCATAGCTTCTATGGTGGGGACCCAATACGCCGTTGGCTTAAACAGTGGAACTGATACCATGTTTTTCGCGTTGAAAGCGCTTGGCATAAGTCCTGGCGACGAGGTAGTTACCGTTTCTCATACATTTATTGCTTCTATTGCCGTTATCGTACAAACTGGGGCAACGCCGATACTTATAGACGTAAAGGATGATTTCTTAATGGACGTAGATAAGATAGAAGAAGCTATTACAAAGAAAACAAAAGCTCTATTGCCAGTCCATTTAAATGGAAGAACATGCGAGATGGACAAAATCATGGAGATAGCCCAAAAGCACAATCTTTTTGTTGTTGAAGACGCGGCACAAGCCTTGGGCGCAAAGTATAAAGGCAAAATGGCCGGCTCTTTTGGAACAGCAGGATCTTTCAGTCTGTATCCGTTTAAGGTGTTGGGATGCTTTGGCGACGGAGGAGTGTTAACCACAGACAACGAACATATCGCAGAGCAGGCTCGGCTTATGCGAGACCACGGCCAAAAAACAAAAACAGATATTGTGCTGTTTGGCTGGAACTCGCGTTTGGACAACTTGCAGGCCGCGGTTTTGAATAAAAAGCTTGTACATTTTCCTGGTTGGGTTGCTAAACGGAGAGAGGTCGCGAAAATATATGACCAGGGCCTTGCGGGAGTTTCGGGTGTTGCCGTACCGCCCCAGCAAGATGAAGACCATTTTGACACCTACCAAAACTACGTATTGCGCGCACAAAAGCGCAATGAGCTTGCGGCATATCTCAAAGAACGAGGAGTAGAAACGCTTATTAAGGATCCTGTTGCGAACCACAAGCATCCAAAACTTGGCCTCGATCACTTTTCGCTTCCTTACACAGAGCGGCTCGCCGAAGAAGTAATTTCTCTGCCGATGTATCCTGAATTGACTGATGAGGAGGTACGGTACGTGATTGAGCAGGTGCGCAAGTTCTATGGATAAGAGAAATCCTTTGAGCGCAATCTTTCAGCGGACACAGAAAACGCGTTTCGCGTTTTTTCTTATTGCCGACATTCTTTCGATTGGAGCAGCCTTGCTACTCGCGTTTCTTATTCGTTTTGAGGGGGAAATTCCCGAGCAATATCTTGGAGGAGGGTTCCAGGCGGCTTTGGCGCTTGTGTTCTTTGCGACTATTCCAGTGTTTCTCTTCTTTCGCCTGTACTTGTTTACGTGGGCATACGTGAGTATTGGCGATCTTTTGCTTCTCGCGCGTGCTTTGTTTATAAGCGCGCTCCTCACGGGAACCATATTTTTCATTCTGCGAGAGGAGCCTTTTTTCGTCGGGTTTCCTCGTTCCGTGTTTCTGCTCACGTATCTTTTGCTGTTCATGTTTTGCGGTGGGCTGCGTTTTTCAAAACGAGTATATTTGCAATGGATAGTCGCGAGTAAAAATCGAGAGCAAAAAGAACGCACACTTATTGTGGGAGCGCGCGACGAAGGCGAGGAGCTCCTGCGGAGTATTCTGCAGTCGCAAAAGAGCAAATATCTTCCGGTGGGGTTTGTGGACGCCAATTCTTCTCGGGTGGGCGCTACCATCCACGGGGTGCGTGTGCTCGGGACAATAGACGATATGGTCAGGATTGCCCAAGAGCACGAAGTGCAAACAGTCATCATTGCCCTTCCCGCGCGTAATTCAAAAGAAATCAGGATGGCCGTGGAACTTGGGAGGAAAGCAGGCCTGCAAAATATCCAGATTGTGCCGCCGTTAGCCGAGCTCATCGGAGGGCAAATCTCCATACGAGAACTTCGGCAAGTGCAGGTAGAAGACCTGTTGGGGAGAGAGCAGGTGTCTTTAGACCAGGAAGCCATTAAAAAGTTTGTTGCCGGCAAAAAGGTATTGGTGACAGGAGCCGCAGGGTCTATTGGCGCGGAGCTTTCGCGTCAAATAGCGCGTTTCTCTCCTTCTTCTGTTATACTTCTTGATCAAGATGAGACAGGAATGTTTTGGATATCCCGTGAATTGCACGAGCGTTTCCCGCAGATTGAACGCCACGCTATCGTTGCCGACATTCGAGACGAGCAAAAAGTACGATCCATACTCGCGTTGTACAAGCCGGAAATTATTTTCCATGCCGCGGCATACAAGCATGTGCCGTTGATGGAGGCTCAAGCAGACGAAGCGGTGAAGAACAATGTATTCGGCACGTTTACTGTCGCGTCGCTTGCGATTGAGTGCGGGGTGGAGAAATTCGTATTTATTTCAACCGACAAGGCGGTCAATCCTACCTCGACTATGGGAGCCACCAAGCGAGTAGGGGAGATGATCTGCCAGATGCTCAACGCGAAAAACCACACCAAGTTTGTCTCGGTGCGATTTGGGAATGTGCTCGACAGCAGGGGAAGCGTCATCCCTATTTTCCGCGAACAGATCAAAAAAGGCGGGCCGGTGACCGTGACACATCCCGACATGCAGAGATATTTTATGAGCACTCCCGAGGCATGCCTTCTTGTGTTGGAGGCAGGCGCAATAGGGCAGGGCGGCGAGGTGTTTGTGCTCGACATGGGGAGCCCGATTAAAATTGTTGACTTAGCAAAAGAAATGATACGGCTTTCCGGGTATGAGCCAGACCGAGATATTCCTATCGTATTTACAGGCGAGCGGCCTGGAGAAAAGTTTTTTGAAGACATGTTGACTGCGGAGGAGGGAACGCAGGCTACAAAAAATCAAAAGATTTTTATGGCAAAATTATCTCCGGTTGCCGAAAACGCTGTGCGGGAGGGATTGGATCTTTTACAAAAAGCGGTTCCCGCCGGCAACAGAGAAGAAATCGTCCGCGCGCTTCAATCACTAATTCCCAACTACACTCCTTTCAGCCCTTCCCAGCGCGAACCTTGACTTTATCTATAGTTTATGGTAGAGTATTGGCATGAAAAAGATTGCCTTATTTGCGTTAGGCATTGCCATAATTGTGTTTATTCTAGGGGTGGCGTTTGGGCCAGTTCTTGTTTTCGCGCAGACAGCAGACGCAAGCGAAGAAGCGAAGATTAAGGAGCTTCAAGGGATTGTAGTTCAGCTTCTCAAGATTGTCGCGGATCTCCAGCGCCAGCTTTTGGCTGTGCGGCAGGCCCAGGCAATTGGCGCTCCTTTGTGCGGGCAAGCCGAGATAACATGGGCAAAAGTTTCTGGCGCCGCGGATTATGTGCTGTACCGCATGGGTGTTGAGGTGTATAGCGGCAAGAACCTGCGTTTTACAGACACGGGGTTGATGCCTGGCGCAACATACGCGTACACTATCCGCGCGAGAAACGCGGGTGGGTTGGGACCTGCTTCTCCCGTGCAAACTATTACAGTTGCTTCTCAATGTGCGCCTCCGGCTCCTATTGTTTGGGGCCAGGCAGGAGTGTGCGGAGGAAACGCGCAGATTTTTTGGAGCCGCGCTCAAAGAGCGGATTTCTATGAAGTGTTCCGCGGTAACACTCGCGTGTTTTCTAGCAATACCATTTCTTTCCTCGATAGAGGCTTGAGTATGGGAAAGAGCTATACCTATAAAGTGCGCGCAGGGAATACTGGGGGATTGGGAGTGTTTTCTCAAGAGACAAGCGTGAAGGCTTCTGTTGTTTGCCCGCCCGGGGCTCCCTTGGCGCCCACGATTGCAGGCCCTTTGTTTGGGAGTGCAGCCAAAGAAGCTTTGTTTACTGTTGCCATTCAGAAGAGTCCTTCTGGGGCTACAGCTCAGTCAGGAGAGTCTGGCGTGAACGTCTTGGCCTTTAAGGCGTCTGCAGATCTTTCTTCTGTTGTCATTGGCCGCGTTGATGTGCAATTTTCAGATAGGCCATGGCTCTTTCTTTCAAGTGTTGAAATTCGCGACGGTTCACGCACAGTCTCGAAAATCGATGTCGCGGAAAGCTCGTTCGTGAAGACAGAGGACCACACATACCTTTTGCGATTTACCAGTTTGGCTATTGCGGTTCCCAAAGATAAAAGCAAGACTATTTCAGTGCGCGTTGTCGCCAAAGACAATCTGTTTGTGGATCCGCCCAAACAGCTTACGGTTTCCATTCCCGCCAACGGCGTGCGCGCACGCGACGAGGCCGGCTTTTTCCACCAGGGTCCCGGCGTCCAGGAAGCGGCAATATTCGTAAAAACCTTCTTCGTGAAAAAGAAAGTCGTGAAACCTTGACAATTTTTACAGGAGGTGTATAATGATATCATGAGTTCAGTAACAGATTCGCTGTTCTGTTCCCAACGTGAAACGGCACAAGACCTCCCCTAGGCGAGGTCTTTTGCTTTCTTAAGGAAATTTTTCTATAATAGACTTGAAACTGGGGGCTGAACTCATTAAGTTTCACAACTGGGGTGACCGCCCCGGTTTCATGAAAAGCCGATCTTCCAGGTCGGTTTTTCGTTTCCCTTGAAAAACGATTTGCCATAAGATAAAGCAGAAGCCGCAAGAATTCTAGGAAGGAATGATGGGGTAAGGTGGATAATCGTGAAGATACCCCATAAAAACATACATTTTCACGATTATTGTTGACATAACCGTGAAAAAGAGGGTATAATCCTATCATAAGCAATATGGCTCGCATACCACAAACATTTTCCATAATTCAATCGCTTCGCGATAGGTATTACCGCGCGCTCCCAGGCAAGGAGGCGTTGGTAAAGATGATTACCGAGGCAGAAATTCCCGAGCAGGTCTACAATTCTAATGCTATTGAAAATAGCACGCTTACTCTTGAAGAAACGGAAAAAATTCTCCTCCAAATTGACCTTGACCGTTTTGTGAGCGAACGCGAAATCTTTGAAGCGAAAAATCTCGCGCGCGTTGTTGGGTATATCGAAACAAAAGCAAAAGAGGCGGAAATTTCTCTCCCACGTATGCTTTTTCTTCATAAGATGCTTATTTCCAACATTCGCGAAGATATTGCCGGCCGGTTCAGACAAGGCAATGAGTGGGTGCGTGTTGGAACTCATATCGGTGCAGATCCGAAAGACGTTGAGCGACTGCTTGGCGATATGCTTACCAAATACCACGCGAGTGCAAGTGAACACATCGTCAAACGTATAGCGCGCCTTCATTTGACCTTCGAGAGTATCCACCCTTTTTGCGATGGCAATGGACGCATCGGCCGCGCGCTCAACAACTACGCTTTTGTTCGCGAGGGGTATGTGCCGATTAACATCGCCTTTGTTAATCGCGCGCGGTACTATGATGCATTCAAAGAGTTTGAAGATACCGGCGGCAAAACCGGCGTGATGGAAGAAATCATTGGCCGTGCGCTCACCGCGAGCTATCACAAACGGCTCGCGTATCTCGAAGGGAAGCGCATCATTACTTTGGTGCAATACGCAAAAGAGGCCAAACAGTCGCATCCCAATCTCATCAACAAGGCGCACCGGCAAACTATCCCCGCGTTCATTGAAAAAGGGGAATGGAAAATCGGCGTTTAAAAATAGCACATACATGACAGAGGTAGTTTATGAAAATAAAAGATCTCCCTAAAGTAGAGCGGCCGCGAGAAAAGCTTATCGCAAAAGGTGCCGAGAATCTTAAGGACTCGGAACTTCTGGCTATTCTCTTGCGGACCGGCAGGGCCGGGAAAAATGTCATTGAGATTGCCTCTCAAATTTTATCCAAGTATTCCAAAAAGCGGCTTTTGCAGATGACCTACGAGGATTTACTGAAAGTAAAAGGGATTGATTCAGCCAAAGCCACAACGCTTCTTGCCACTTTTGAGCTTTCCAAACGCGCGTTGGAAGTCAACGATACGAATTTACCGACAATTATCGATGCAAAAGACGCGATGGCGCAGTTGACGGATTTACGGGAAGTTAAAAGGGAGCACTTCGTTGCCCTGTATCTCAACGCTAGAAATCAGCTGGTTCACAAAGAAACGATTTCAATGGGAACCCTAAATGCTAATCTCGTCCATCCTCGGGAAGTTTTTGAACCGGCTCTTAAGTATTCTGCGGCCAATATTATGGTTGCACATAACCATCCTTCAGGTGATTTGGAACCATCAAGTGCAGATTTGGAATTGACCAAGCGGTTGGCAGAGGCTGGCAAAATCATGGGGATTGGAATAGCGGATCACATTATTGTTACACAAAACAACTACCTTAGCTTTAGAGAAAAGCGTTTGATTTAAGTCTATGCCCAACTTTTCAAAAAAAGAACTTTCCGAGCAGGATATTTGTTCTAAATTCATACTTCCGGCGTTGATTGGAGCCGGTTGGGATTTGCAAAAGCAGATTCGCGAGCAGTATGGATTTACCGCCGGACGGATTATCGTGCGTGGCAAAACCGTTTTTCGCGGAGAGAAGAAGCGCGCGGATTTTGTTCTTTACCACCGCGGCCATCTGCCGCTCGCAATTGTTGAGGCCAAGGATAATAAGCATCCTGTTGGCGCCGGCATGCAGCAAGCGCTTGAATATGCTAAAGCGCTTGATATTCCCTTTGTCTATAGCTCAAACGGCGACGCGTTTCTTGAGCACGACCTTCTTGCCAAAACAGAACCCATTGAAAGCGAGCTAAAGTTAAAGGAATTTCCATCTCCGGATGCACTATACAGTCGATATGTTAAAGCCAAGGGGCTAGTTGCTGAACAAGAGAAAGTAATCAGTCAGGATTATTACCAGGAAATTGACGGCAAATCGCCCCGCTACTTCCAGCAAGTTGCCATTAATCGCGCCACCGAAGAAATCGTCAAAGGCAAAAACCGCCTGCTTTTGGTAATGGCAACCGGCACCGGCAAAACCTACGCCGCGTTTCAACTCGCCTGGCGCCTGTGGAAAGCCGGAGTAAAGAAGAGGATCCTTTTTCTGGTAGACCGCAACATTTTGGCTGATCAGCCGATTATGAATGACTTCCGGCATTTTGGCGACAAGATGACCAAAATTCAGCACCGCACAGTTGATAAATCTTACGAAGTGTACCTCGGACTTTACCAGGGGCTGACCGGAATGGAAGAAGAAAAAAACATCTTCAAGCAGTTCTCGCCGGATTTCTTTGATCTGGTTATTGTTGACGAGTGCCATCGCGGAAGCGCCCGCGAAAACAGTGCCTGGCGGGAAATCCTTGAATATTATCAAAGCGCCACTCAAATCGGCTTAACCGCCACACCCAAAGAAACCGCCGACATTTCAACGCAAACCTACTTTGGCGATCCGATATATACTTATTCATTGCGGCAGGGCATTGAAGACGGTTTTCTCGCGCCCTATAAAGTTATCCGTGTAACATTGGATCGGGACGCGGAAGGGTATCGCCCGACGGCCGGCGAGGTTGATAAATACGGCAATCTTCTGCCTGATCAG
>Ga0209542_10006874_pt1 | contig 21934 bp, 25 predicted proteins | sample RifCSPhighO2_01_FD_184028 | JGI IMG/M metagenome (GOLD analysis project Ga0209542, IMG submission 184028) | Soil microbial communities from Rifle, Colorado - Rifle CSP2_plank highO2_0.1 (SPAdes) (version 2) | ecosystem: Environmental > Terrestrial > Deep subsurface > Rock core/Sediment ... | reverse complement strand
AGGATTATAAATCCTTTTTATCATATCTTAAACTTTATTTAACTTTATCAAGCCTACAAGGTCCAACCTTGAAGGTGGCTCCCAGCAGAATTCTTAAAAATTACTTTGATCAAATCAAACTACTCGCCTATTGTCTGATGCCCAATCACTTTCATTTGTTTGTTTGGCAAAAAGATGCGAACGAGATTACAAATTTCATGAGATCGTTAATTACTAAGTACGCAATCTATTTTAACAAAAAATATAAACGAGTCGGACCGGTATTTCAGGGGAATTATAAAGCGGTAATGGTAAAAACCGAAAATCAATTTATTTACCTATCCAAGTATATCCATAGAAACCCTTTACCATTGCCTACAAGGTTGGACCTTGTAGGCTACAAATACTCGAGTTACGGTAATTATTTAGGAAAATTTAGCCAAGCATGGGTGGATAAGTCAGAAATTTTAAGTTATTTTTCTAAACTCAACCCGGAAGAATCTTATCAGAAATTTGTTGAGGAGATTGACGAAAGGGATTTGATTTTAATTAAAGATGAAATGTTAGATTTTGAGTTTTAAGCCTACAAGGTTGGACCTTGTAGGCCTGCTGGTTAGTAGCTTAGCGATAAAATTTCCAGAGCCAGTTTGGGGTTGACGTTGAATTTGAGGGCGGATAAGGCCCGGTTTAAGGCTTTGATTAATTTGACGTTGACAGTTTCCGGGTGAGTTCTGAGCCGGTGGTGTAAATAGTGTAGTTGGCCGGTGACAAACTGTTGGGCGGTTTCGGAGTTGGTGGCCTCGGCGGCGATTAAACTAAATCTTTGTGCCGTTCCCGCCCGGGATAATTGGCTATAGATCTTTTCCTGGGCGATCAACTCTTCTTTGGTTAAATTGACTATCGGCAATCTAGAAACCAAACAGCGGGAGACGATTGTCGGCAAGAGTTGATTCTCGTTGGAACACAGGAGAATTATTTGGGAATGCGCCGGCGGTTCTTCCAGGGTTTTTAACAGCGCCTGCTGGGCCGGCAGGGTCAGTTTGTCTGCCCGGGCGATCACTACGGTTTTTACCGGTTCCTGATAAGGCTTTCTCTGCAGGAATTTTTCCAAAAAGCGGACGGCACCGATGCCGACCCTTTTTTCCGGATCGATTACTAATAAGTCCGGGTTAGGCTCCGGCTTGACTTGTTGTAAGCGCCGCTGGTGGTTGCCGCCGGTGATGAGAAGAGATAGTGACATAAGCTAAGGCGTGATAGTATGATTATAATATAATCTATGCCTGCCCTGGATAACCAACTTTTAGACACACTTAATAAAAACGGTCAAATTAAGCCCGGGGATCTGCAGTGGCTCAAAACCGAGCTAATCAGCAGCTTGGAGCCGGTTGAGGCCCTGCTTCTAAAACACAACTTAGTTTCCGAAACCGAGATTGCCAAAGCCAAAGCCGCTATTTTAAAAGTCGAATACGTGGATGTGGCTACTGCCAGCGTCGTACCCGAAGCGATCAATGTTTTACCGGAAGCGGTCGCCGAAAAATATCTCTGTTTGCCGTTTAACCTTGATAAAACCAACAAAGTTTTGTCGGTGGCTATGGCCGACCCGGCCGATTTGCCGGCGATCGAGTTTATTGAAAAAAAGACCGGTTTAAAGATTAAGCCGTATTTGGCCGAGGCCTCGCTGCTGCTTAAAGAGATCAGCAGTCGCTACAGTCAAAGTCTGTCAAGCGAAGTCACCGCGGCGCTCAAAGAAACGATCACCGCTAAACCGACTTTCAGCCAATTAGACAGTCTGACTGCCGGCGGCGGCGTCATCCGCGAAGCGCCGATTTCCAAGATTGTTTCCACGATTCTGGAATTTGCCATGAAATCGCGGGCATCCGACGTCCACATCGAGCCGCTGGAAGTTAAAACCCGGGTCCGCTATCGGATCGACGGGATTTTATACGAGAAACTGGTTTTGCCTAGGAGCGTCCACGACAGCGTTATTTCCCGGATCAAGATTCTCTCCCACTTAAAGATCGACGAGAAACGGATACCCCAGGACGGCCGGTTTAATTTTCGGGCCGGCGAAGAAGAGGTGGATTTGCGTGTCTCGACCATGCCTTCGGTTTACGGTGAAAAAGTGGTCATGCGTCTACTTAAAAAAGCCATGAAAGTGCCGGACCTGCCCGAGCTGGGATTGCGGGGCCGGGCGCTGCTTAATTTACAAAACTCCATTCGCGTGCCTCACGGAATTATTCTGGTCACCGGGCCGACCGGATCGGGCAAAACCACGACGCTTTATTCGATTTTATCCAAAATCAACACCCCTAAAGTGAATATCATGACCTTGGAAGATCCGGTTGAGTACCAAATGACGGGCATTACTCAGGTCCAGATCAATCCCCAGGCCGGTTTGACCTTTGCTTCGGGGATGCGCTCGTTTCTGAGGCAGGACCCGGACATTATCATGGTCGGCGAGGTTCGGGATATCGAAACCGCCGAGTTGGCCATTCAGGCCGCGCTCACCGGGCACCTGGTGTTTTCCACTTTGCACACCAACAGCGCCGCCGGCGCCCTCCCCCGCTTGCTGGATATGGAAGCCGAGCCGTTTTTGCTGACTTCGTCGATGACCTGTATCGTCGGCCAGCGGGTCTGCCGCCAGATTTGCTCATTTTGTAAGGAGTCTTACGAACCGTCACCGGAAGTGGCCAGTGATATTAAGGCAGTTTTGGGTTCCCTGCTTCACGGTTCGATCAAACTCTTCCGCGGTAAAAAATGCCTGGAGTGTAACCAAACCGGCTACTCCGGCCGCGTCGGCATTTTTGAAGTCTTGCCGGTAACCGAAGCCATCGGCAAGATGATCTTGGAGCGGTCACCCTCCGGCGCGATTGAAAAGATCGCCAAAGACGCCGGCATGATTGACATGAAACAAGACGGTTATTTAAAAGTATTGGAGGGGCTAACGACGCTGGAGGAAGTCCTGCGGGTAGCCGAAACTTAAAAAACATATGACAGACATTAAACACCTGCTCAAAACCATGATTGACCGCCAGGCGTCCGATCTGCATTTACTTGCCGGCAGTCCGGCGTTTTTACGCCTTGACGGCGTGCTCCAGCCGGTTGATGGCGAAGCGGCTCTGACAGCGGAAACGGTTAGAAGCTTAGTTTTTCCGCTGTTATCACCGTCGCAAAAAGACATTTTCTTGGTGAACAAAGAGTTGGATTTTTCCGTCGAGCTGGGGTTGATGGGCCGCTTCCGGGTAAACACTTATTTCCAAAAAGGCTCGATGGCGGCCGCTTTGCGCTTAATCAGCGGTAAGATCAGATCAATTCAGGAGCTAAAACTGCCCAAAATTTGCTTTCAAATGGCAGAATTGAAACAAGGTTTGATTCTGGTCACCGGGCCGACCGGACACGGTAAAAGTACGACTCTGGCGGCAATCATCGAACAGATCAATCAAAACCGGGCCAGTCACATTGTCACCATCGAAGACCCGATCGAGTATGTTTACACTCCGGTTAAATCGATTATCTCCCAAAGAGAAATGCACGGCGATACCCACTCCTGGTCGGTGGCTTTGCGTTCAGTTTTAAGAGAAGACCCGGATGTGGTTTTAGTCGGCGAAATGCGCGATTACGAAACGATTGCTGCCGCTTTGACGGTGGCGGAAACCGGGCACTTGGTCCTGGCGACACTCCATACCAACAATGCCGCTCAGACGATCGACCGGATTGTTGACGTTTTTCCCGAAAACCAACAAGGCCAGATTCGGACCCAGTTGAGCAATGTCCTGACCGCGGTTTTGTCGCAGCGCCTGATCCCGGCAATCGGCGGCGGCCGGGTGGCGGCCATGGAGATACTCCTGGGAACGACGGCGGTAAAAACCAGCATCCGTGAAGGCAAATCCCACATGATCAACAATATTATCCAGACTTCAAGCGAGCTGGGAATGCAGTCGCTGGAACAGGATTTGGCCCGGATGGTCAAATCCAAATCCATCGAAATGTCCGTCGCTGCCGATTACGCTTTATCACCGTTAGACTTTAACCGCCTGGTGAGCAGATAATGGAAAAATTCGACTACCTCGCCGTTTCCAAAGACAAAAAAAAGGTTAAAGGCCAGATTGAGGCTTTGAGCCAAACCCAGGCGATCAGCATTTTGCGCACCAAGGGTCTGTTTGTGGTTAATCTGAATAAAATTGAGGTCTTGCCCGGTTGGCTGTTGTGGCTTAACCGCTGGCAGAGGGTGAAACGGCAGGACGTGGTCCATTTTACCCGGCAATTGGCGACGATGATCAAAGCCGGCTTGCCGCTAACGACGGCGCTGTCGATTTTAAAGTACCAATCAAATTTAGCCATGGCCAAAGTCATTGATGATATTTTGCGGGAAGTTGAGGGCGGCGGTTCGTTTTCCAAAGCGCTAACTAAACACACTAATATTTTTGGCCAAGTGTATTTGTCTTTAATCCAATCGGGCGAGGCCGCCGGAGTGCTGGAAAAAGTGCTGCTACGCTTAGCGGACAATTTGGAAAAACAGGCAGAGTTTCGGGGAAAAACCAAGAATGCCTTGATTTATCCGGCGATTATTAGCGTCGCGATGATTATTGTGGCCATTGTGATGACAATTTTTGTTATCCCCAAGTTAACCAGTCTGTACGCGGAGTTTGACGCCGAGCTGCCTCTAATGACCCGGATGTTAATGGGTGTTTCTAACTTTATGGTCAAATCCTGGTATTTATGGCTGGGTTTGGCTATAGTCGGCGGCTACGCCCTGGTTCAGTGGCGGCGGACGCCTTCGGGTAGAACGTTTTTTGATAAAATCTCTCTTAAAATACCGATTTTTGGGCCTTTAAAAACCAAAGCGATTTTAACCGAAATCACCCGGACTTTGGCTTTATTAGTCGAGTCGGGCGTGTCAATCATCGAAGCTTTGGAAATTACCGCGGGAACGGCGGACAACGTTTTGTTCACCGGCTCGATCAAGCGGGCGGCCAAAGAAGTGGAAAAAGGCATTCCCCTGGCCGTGGCCATCGGCCAGTATGAACACTTTCCGCCGATCGTGGCGCAAATGTTGGCCGTGGGCGAGGAAACCGGCAAAGTCGACGAAGTCATGTTTAATTTGTCCGGCTATTTTGAAACCGAGGCCGAGCAGGCGGTCAAAGGCTTGACAACGGCAATCGAACCTCTTATGATGATTTTATTAGGCGTGGGGGTGGCATTTCTGGTCATTGCTATTGTCCTGCCCATTTACAATCTGACCAGTCAATTTTAGGGGGAGTAATGAAAAAAGGTTTTACTCTGATCGAACTACTAGTCGTTATTACTTTGATCGGTGTTTTAGCGGTGGCGGTATTGTCAGCCTTAAACCCAATTGAACAGATAAATAAGGCCCGGGATGCGGCCAAAAGGGCCGATTCTTCCCAAGTGTTAGCCGGGCTTGACCGTTACTTTGCCTCCAACGAAAAATTCCCCTGGAATAACTTTACCGATCATTCGGCGAGCGTTGACGTTGCCTTTTCCGGCACCGGAGATATGATTGGGATTGGTGTTTGCGGCGATGCGGCCGAAGTGGCCGATGCCGAAGCAGTAAATTCCAATACCGGCGGTTGTGTCGAGGGCGGTTATTTGATCACTACTCAAGAGTTAAAGGGCCAATTTGGTAAACGGCCTTATTTTAAGTCGACTGCTTTAGATGCCGATAAACTGTATCTTTATAAGGCAATCAACGAACCGTCAATCAGTGTTTGCTTTGTACCGGCGTCTAAAGCCACCAGAGACAAAGCTGACGATGCCAATACGCCCTTGAAAGATTTAGGGATTACCGGGGGCGTCGCCACCCAAGTTATTCCTTGCGCGGCTGCTCCGACCGATTGGTCGGATTTAGCCGAAGCCTGCTTTGTCTGTATCCCGGAAGAGTAGGTAACTTTCCACCTCTAAGGTGGAAAGTTACTCAAGAATTTGATGTTTGATGTTCTCCAGGTTTTTCTGGTAATCGGCGTTGTCGAAAACAAATTGGTAGTAACCCGCAACATTTTTGAACTGGTCAAGGATGAGCCTACTTTCCACCTTAGAGGTGGAAAGTTTAGCCAACGATGAGTAAGAATAGGCTTTTAACTCTTCTATTGTTTTGACGATACCTGATGAGTAAGGATTTAAGTGGATATATCTTGATACATGCAGGAGCTGTTCGTTGCTGGTAATGAGTACGGCTTTAAATTTTCCCTGGAAAAGCGGTCCGGTCCGCTCGTTTCTGGTATTAAAATATCTGGTGTAGCTGTTGGCAAAATTGCTCAAATATTTGGCGATTCCCCCATCCATTAGCTGTTTGACTAAAAGATGAAAGTGGTTGGGCATAAAGCAATAAGAGATGAGATCAACCAGGTTCTCCCGTGATTTTTCTAGCTGGTCCAATAAGTCCTGACGGTCGTCTTTATGCAGAGAGAATAAACGGGAGTATTTAATTGGCGGGGTAATATGCCGGTAATAAAAAAGAGAATCTTGAGCTCTTTGATAATAACTTTGATTAAGAAAGACCGGTTGTCCGGCGATTCCCTTATTGAAAACGTGGTAGATTTCGTCGGTGACTAATGGAACTTCGCGGCCGGGCATTAAGACAATTATAGCAACCTGAAGACATGCTATTATGGAGTATGGATTATTGGCTGATGTTTTTACTGGGGATTTGTCTGGGGAGTTTTTTGAGCGTGGTTTTGTATCGACTGCGCGTCGGTGGTTCCGCTTTGAAAGGCCGGTCGGTCTGCGATCACTGCCGGAAAAAAATCGCCTGGTATGACAACCTTCCCCTACTCTCTTTTTTGTTGCTTGGCGGTAAATGCCGTCGCTGCCGTCGGCCGATCAACCCCGAGTATCCCTTGACCGAGTTAATCATCGGGATTGAATTTGTTTGGGTCTATTGGCTCTTAAAGATCAATTTTAACTTTTTTAACTGGATCGAGGGCTGGTATAGTTTTGCCCTGTTGGCGTATTGGTTGATTTTATTTTCCGGCGCCGTCGCCATTGCCATTTATGATTTCCAACACCAGCTGATCCCCGATCAGATTTTACTACCTCTGATCGTTGTTGCTTTCCTGCGTCTGTTTGTTTCCCAAAACTGGAGCGTGGTCCCGGCCGCTTTCGGCTCGATGGCCTTTCTGGGAGTGCTCCACCTGGTTACCCGGGGTAAGGGTATGGGGTTGGGTGATGTTAAACTGGGATTTTTACTCGGCTTGGTGCTGGGCTGGCCGCAGATTGTGACCGCTTATTTTCTGGCTTTCTTGACAGGGGCGATTGCCGGTGTGATACTGATAGTTGTCAAAGGAAAAAATTTAAAATCAAAGATTGCCTTTGGACCATTCCTGATCTTGGGGATGATAATTGCCAAACTCTGGGGCTGGCCCATTTGGCAAGGATACCTTAAATGGTTTTAAAACGGGGTTTCACCCTCATTGAATTATTAGTCGTCATCAGCGTTATCGGTATTTTGGTTTCCATTATTACCTCGAGTTTTACCACCTCGCAAAAACGCGGCCGGGACACGAAGCGGCGGGCCGATTTGCAGGCAATCCAAAAATCTTTGGAGCAGTGCTACGCCTTGAATAGTCTGTATCCGGCAGTCGCTCAAGTGGTTTCCGGTTCCCCTCTTATCTGTGGCACTCAAACCACGATGAATTTAATTCCGAGCGACCCAAAAAGTACCGGCGTTTATACTTATTCGACGACGGCGGAACTTGACGCTTATTGCTACTGCGCCCTGTTAGAGCAAACCGGCGGCGGCAATGCCAATACTGCCGGAGGGGGTGGTCTTTGCAGTTTAACCGCCGGTGACTATCAATGCGTGGCTAATCAACAATGAAACTAAAACGCGGTTTTACCCTAATCGAAATTCTGGTGACGATTTCTATCATTGGTCTATTAACGATGATCGGCGTGACTAATTTTCGGGTGGCCAACCAAAAAGCCAGGGACGGCCGCCGTCAGGGCGATTTGGAGCAGATCAAAGCCGCTTTGGAACTATACCGAACAGACGAAGCCGAATACCTCGGGAGTATTACCGCCGGAGAGGCGATTCAATCACCAACGGATACGGTCTATATGAATGAAGTTCCCGACGATCCGTTGAGCACCCAGGATTATTATTACACCAGCGACGGCGACACTTACATGTTGTGCGCCGCTTTGGAATTGGACTTGAGCGGCGCTTGCGGCGGCGCCAGTTGCGGGACAGGAGTGACGTGCAATTACCAAGTCACTAACCCCCTGTGAGACGAGGCTTTACTCTTATTGAACTAATGATCACGGTGGTGATTAGTAGTGTTTTATTAACCGGAGCGCTGGCGGCTTATAGGGGTTTGGGTGCCAAACAGCTGGTTAAACAAGCGGGCGTCAGTTGGCAAACTGACCTGAAAAGCTATCAGCAAAAAGCTTTAGCCGGAACCAAACCGGTGGCGTGTGATGCCAACGATACTCTCGAAGGCTATCAGGTTAGCCATATTGATAACGATAGTTTTTCCGTGGCGGCTGTCTGTTCAATCGCCTCGCCCGAGGCAACCGAGTTCAATTTACCCCAAGGGGTCGAGTTTCAAGCCGCTTTTAGCGACATTTTTTTCCCGGTTTTAAGCTCGGAAGTAACCGGTGCCCAAACCATTGTTTTAATTAAAAACCCTTATAGTTATCAAGTTATTCTTGAGTCGTCGGGAGTAATCCGTGGTCAAATGTTGTAAAGGACAATCATTGGTCGAAGTGGTCGTTGCCGTCGGGGCAATGAGTTTGCTCTTGGTCGCTCTGTTGTCGTTAATGTCTTTGTCGCTTAGGAACAGCCGTTTGGCTAAAGACCGGGCCCAGGCTGCCGCTTTGGCCCAGGAGGGAGTCGAACTGATGCGTTCATACCGGGATTACGACTGGAGCGAACTTTTGGTTTTAGCCGACGGCACTAACTACAATCTGCCGGGTAACTGGGTGGTTGAAGACGGTTTGAGCGCTGTTTGCGGTTTGGAGCGCTGCGTTCAGTTGACAACTTTGCCTGCCGGGCAAATAGAAGTCAGCGTCAGTGTTGCCTGGAAAGAAGGCGGCCAGGTGTTTACTACTAATCAAGTGGGAGCCTTATCTCTATGGGAAAGATAGGCCTGTCCCGACGTCACGTCGGGGGATTTACCCTAGTGGAAATAGTCGTGGTGGCCGGGATTATGGCCTTATTTTCTTTAACCCTGATCGGCGTTTTTTTGGCGACTGTCAGGAGCGGCGGCAAATCCCAGTTGGCTCAAGCCGTTCATCAGGAAGGCGACTTTGCTTTAAAACGCATCGGTAGTACGATTCGGTCCAGCCAGGCAGTCAGTTGCGCTGGCGACGAAATCAACGTTACCACTTCTAGCGGCGCCGAGATTATTTTTTCTTTAGTGGCTGATGGGGGTTTGACCCGGGTAGCTTCGGACAGCAGCAATTTTTTAACCGGGAAATTGGCCGAAGCCGGCAGTCTGAATTTCAGTTGTTACCAGGGGACTTTAGGCAACCAGGTAGTGACGATTAGTTTTGAACTCAATACTCATCCGTTAAGCTCCGGTCAGGTCCAGGAGCAGTTCCAGCAGGAGTTTGCCACCTCTGTCTCGACACGACAGTACTAAATGATATATGCTTAAACTATGAATAAGGGCCAAGCTGTCTTATTGATCCTTTTAGTCGTCGCAGTCGCCCTGGGTTTGGGCTTGTCGATTATTTCCCAATCAACTACCGATGTGCGGATTTCCCAGCAGGAACAGGACGCCGCCCGGGCGTTTAATGCCGCCGAAGCGGGCATCGAAACCGCGCTCCAGGATATAAGCGTGATCGGCGGTAGCTTAACTATCGACAGTATTCCGGTAGAATATACTGTTACCGGTAAAGACTTTTTGGAGGCTAAATTTAATGAAAATGAGTCGGCCCAGGTGATTCTTGATGGTACCGCCAACACCTTGACGGTTGAATGGGTTGATAAAAATAGCGGCGAGGAAAACCCCAATAATTGCACCGGGGTTAGTGCCGCCTCCGGCCAGACGGCGTCGTCGCTGCTGGTGAGCGTGATCGACAATAATTATCAGGTCCGGCGTTACGGCTTTAATGCTTGCGCCTTGAGCGCCAGCAACAATTTAACTGATGTGGTTCAAGCCGGCAGTGATAATTATTTGAGGAAATATCAGCTGGCAATTGCCGCCGCCGATCGTTTAATCAGAATCAGACCGCTTTATAATCTAACCAGTTTGCGGGTAACGGCCGCCAACCCCCTACCCACCCAGGCTTATCAGATTAACTCCTCGGCCCAGGCGCCGACCCAGGAAGCGAAAGCGATTGAAGTTACCCGGTTGGAACCGGGAACACCGTCAATTTTCGACTATGTCTTGTTTTCCGGCGGCGATTTGGTTAAATAAAGGTATGGAGACCTGCCCATGGCGTCATTTTTCGGTTTAGATTTAGGTTCTTCTCAAATTAAAGTCGCTCAGGCGAAGAAAGCCGGTCAGGGTTTTAAGCTGGCGCATTTAGCGGTGGAGTCGGTGGTCAACGAAACCGAAGCGGAAGCGATTAAAAAAGTAGTCAAGTCCGCCGGGATTAAATTGAGCAGTGAAGTCAACCTGGCTCTGCCGGAGTCCGAAGTCTATACTCGGATTGTCGACATCCCCAAACTTTCCGAGACCGAGTTAAATTCGGCGATTCAGTTTGAAGCCGAGCAATACGTCCCCGTCAGCCTGGATGAGGTAGAGCTGTTTCACCAAATTCTGCCCGGAAATGACGTCGAGTCAAAAACAATGAAAGTTTTGTTGATCGCCGTGCCCAAAGCCAGGCTGTCTAAAGTCACCGTTCTTTTAGACGGCGCCGGCTTAATTCCCCACAATCTGGAAACCGAACTGTTTTCCCTAAAAAGAGTTTTAGCCGAACCCAATCGTTATCAGCTGCTGCTGCTTTTGTCCCATAAAACTACGGACATGATGGTGGTTTATAAAGGCGAGCCGGTGCTGATGCACTCGCTTCCAGGCGGCGGCTTGGCCTTAACCCGCAGCCTGGTTTCGGAAATGGGCCTGTCTGAGGTCCAAGCCGAACAGTACAAGCACGCCTACGGTTTGAGGCCGGATCTACTCGAAGGCAAAGTGGCGGGTGTGCTGGCGCCGCTCATGAGTGAATTGGTCAGTCAAATCGAGAAAACTTACGTTTACTTAAACGAACAGGGGTTTAAAAAAGCTCCCGAGCAGGTAGTTTTGGCCGGCGGCGGCGCGCTTCTGCCCGGTTTAACCAGTTTTTTGGTAGGCAAATTAAATACCGAAGTCGTCGTGGCCGACCCGTTTAAAAATTTTGTCAAAGACGAAACCTTCCATCAATTGGTGCCAACCGAGGCTAACCCGCAATGGTCGGTAGCCGTCGGTTTGGCGGTCAAGGGACTATAGATAAATGGATATAGATTTAGCCGGGAAAACCATCGGTCGGGTCAGGAAAACGCAAAAAGCCAAGCGTTTGCTGGACCAAGCCGTCATTTGGGGCGCTTTGATTTTAAGCTTGTTATTAATCGCCATCGCCTCAACTAATTTACTGGTCAATAAATCCAATCAAGGATTAAGCGGCCGGATAAAAACCAAGGAAAAAGAGATCGAGTCGATGTCCAAAATTGAGAGCCAGCAGGTGTATTTAACCGGCAAACTCGCCTCGTTTGGGATTCTGGTCAAAACCCACGAGGTTCATCAGGCGGTCGCCGACACGGTTTTTAACCTTATTCCCAGCGGCACCAGTCTGAAGGGTTTTGAGGTTGACGAAACCGGCCTGATCAATCTTTCCGGAACGGTGCCCGGCTGGCAGCTTTTGAGCCGGCTGTTTGATAATTTGAAAGAGCCAACCGGTCCTTTGACCGTCAGTGGGTTCAAGGTCAAACAAATTAATTTCAGCGGCGGCGGGGACATCAATTTCGACCTGGAATTGAACCTAAAAACATGACAAAAAAACAAAAACTTATCATTCAAATCGTGGTATTAATGCTGATTTTAATTCTGGCAATCAGGCCGATGGCGGCTGGTTTGGGTCAAAACCTGGCAACCAAAAAACAGCTGACAAAGAGGTTGGTCCAGTTGGAGGGCAAACTGAACACTTTAAACGGCATTGAACCGCTTTTAATCGATGACCGGGTCAAGAAAATGGAAGCGGTCTTTCCTTCGGTCAAACCGATCGTGCCCTTAATGGCCAGTCTATCGCAGCTGGCGGCCCAGCAGAATTTGACTTTCGGCGGCGTCAGCCTGTCCCCCGGCAGTTTGAGTCAAGGCGAAGCCAAAAGCAAAGACAAGAAAAAAACGGCAACCGATTTAAACGACTTGCGCTTTGGCTTTCAAATCGGCGGCGATTTTGACAGCATCAGTAAATTCATGCGCAGCCTGGAAAATACCGCCCCGCTGATGAAAATCGAGGAAGTCGGTTTGACCATCAAAACCAATCCCCTGTTTGAGCGGACGGAAACTATCGTCGTGGCCGATATTAAAGTTGCCGCTTATTATCAGCCGCCGCCAAAAACTTTGGGCGGTGTGGACAAGCCGGTAAAGCTGTTAAGCCGCAGCGAAGAGATCTTGCTCAATCAGCTGGTTTCCTTTAAGACGTTTCCTCAGGTGGTGCCGCAGACGACGGTGGGGAAAGAGGACTTGTTTGGGGTTCAGCCAAAACTACCCGGACCCGCTGATTGGTTTTAATCGCTTTGACTTTAATCAATTCTCTGATTGCCGAGATAATTTTGCCGCCTTTGCCGATGACTTTGCCCATGTCTTCCGGGGCAACGGTAGCGGTTAAAATAACGGTGCCGCTGCTATCGGTATCGGCTTTAATCGAAACCGCCTCGGGCTGGTCAACAATTTGGCTGATTAAGAACAAGAGCAGTTTATCCATTGATTTTGAGTAAGAGTTTGAGCGTTGGTGTCGGTTGGGCGCCTTTTTTTAGCCACTCGGCCAGCAATTTTTGATTAACCTTTACCGTGGCCGGCTGGGTTTGGGGTGAGTAATAGCCAAGTTCGGCGATAAACTTGCCGTCGCGTTTGCTTCTTTGCTCGGCCACGACAATCCGGTAATGGCTGGCGCCGGTTTTGCCGATTCTGGTTAGTTTAATTTTGAGCATGAAGTGTTAGTTTACCAGATTTATTTTAGTTTAGCCAGGGCGGCTCGGGCGGCTTGGGCTTCGGCTTTTTGCTTGGATAAACCTTCGCCGGCGGCGACTAGCCGGTGTTTAAGATAAACGCCGACCTGAAAGGTTTTTTTATGATCGGGCCCTAAAGTTTTTATGAGTTTGTATTTGGGTGCGGTGTGGTGGCGTTTTTGCCATTTTTCCTGAAGCTCGCTTTTATAATCGACGACTTCGACCTTGCGGCTGAGTAGACTGCGGCTGATAAACTCGGCGGCTGCCGGTAAACCCTTTTCCAGGTAAATGGCGCCGACGACCGCTTCAAAGCAGTCGGCTAAAATCGACTCGTTCTCCCGGCCGCCGCTTTTGGCCTCGCCCTTGGAAAGAATCAGCTGCCGGTTAAGATTCAAACTTTTGGCGGCTTCGGCCAAGGTTTTAGTTTGGACAATTTGTGAGCGCCGGTGGCTTAAGATCCCTTCATCATCCTGGGGAAAATGCCGATACAGATGGTTGGAGACTACCAATTCCAAAACGGCATCACCCAAAAACTCTAAGCGTTCATTGGAAATAAGCCGCTTATTTTCGTTCAAAGCCGAACGGTGGGTTAAAGCAATTCTATTTAAGTTTAATTTCATTTTTGACAATGGCGCCCAAGACGCCGTTAATAAATTTCGGCGTTTTGGCAGTGCCGTAGGTTTTAGCGATTTCAATCGCTTCGTCAATGACGACTTTGGGCGGGGTAGTCTTGCTTTTGGTCAGTTCCCGGAGAGCCAGGCGGAGAATGGCCAGGTCGACTTTATTTAATTTATTAATCGGCCAATCGGGGGCATTTTGGGCGATTATTTTATCAATTTGCGGATCGAATTTTTTGCCGGCAAAACTGCCGGAATACAAATGCTTGAATAATTTGATGCGTTTTAAGTGTCTGGGGTCGGCGGCTGTCTTCATTAATATTGATTGCAGTTGCCGCAGATTTGGTGGGGCAGTTTGACTTGGCCGCAATGGGGGCACTGGCTTAAATTCGGCCCGGTTAGTTTAATGCTGGCACGACGTTTACCCCGTCGCCTTGATGAAATTTTTCGTTTTGGTTGCGGCGGCATGGCTTGATTATACCGGCGGCTGCTTCTCTGGTCAAGATAATTAATTCCAGGTTGTTTAAATCGGCTAATTTAAATTGGCTGAAACCATGCTGGTCCAGGCCCAGAATTCGGCCTTCTCCCCGCAGTTTCAGGTCCAATTCGGCCAGTTTAATTCCGGAGCTAATCGTTTGCAGTTGGGCCAGCCTGAGGGAACTTTTTTGGCAAAATAACAGGCAGTAGGCGGTTTGGCCGCGGCGTCCCACCCGGCCGCGCAGTTGATGTAGTTGGGCCAGTCCAAAACGCTCGGCATTTTCAATGATGATAATATCGGCCCCGGCAATGTCGATGCCCACTTCGATGACTGGGGTGGCCACCAAAATTTTTGTTTTTCCCCGGCTGAAAGCTTGGATAATCTGGGATTTTTCCGGTGCCGGCAATCGGCCATGGATCAAATTAATAGTTAACCCGTCAAAAACTTGAGTTAATTTTTCAAATTCCGTGGTAATGTCTTTTATATCCTGCATCGATTCTTTGGCGGAGGGGTTGATCAGGGGGCAGACGATGAAAGCTTGAGACTGATTGGCAGCGATTTGCTGTTTGATCCAATAATAGGCCTTCTGCCGCTTTTCTTGGGGAACGAGCCAGGTTTTGACTGGTAACCGGCCGGGCAAATCATCCAGGCTGGATAGATCCAAATGAGCGTAAAGGGTTAGGGCAAGGGTCCGGGGAATCGGCGTCGCGGTCATGGACAACAGGTGCGGCCGGGGCTTAATTTCCACCAGTTTAGAGCGTTGCTTGACCCCGAAGCGGTGCTGTTCATCGATAACTACCAAGCCGAGCCGGTCAACTTTCCGATTTAATAAGGCGTGGGTGCCGATTAGGATGTCTCCGGTTTCTTTAATTGATTTGGTCACCCGGCCGATTTTGACCGGGGTGCCGCTAAAAACTGATTTTAAAGTTTGGTAGTGCTGCTCCACTAAAATTTCCGTCGGCGCCATTAAGATTGACTTAAGCCCATTTAAGTAAGTCAAATACATGGCCAGGGCGGCGACCACGGTTTTACCGGAACCCACTTCTCCCTGTAATAACCGATTCATGGGTTGATCACTGGCAAGATCAGCCATAATTTCTTCCAAACTGCGATTTTGACTGGCGGTCAATTTAAATGGCAGCGATTTAATTAACCGGTTTAGTTTAGTTTTATCAATGGCTAATTTATTGCCTAACTTTTTCTTCCAGGACTGTCTTTTTTGCCGGGCCAACAGCTGCATTTCCAGGAGTTCGTCAAAAGCCAAACGCCGTTTGGCGGTTTCGGCCGCGGCCGGAGTGTCCGGAAAGTGGATTTGGCGCAGGGCCGAGTTTAAATCGATCAGGTGATATTTTTCCAGCATGGCTGCCGGCAGCCAATCACCAATCGGTTTTTTTAACTGGTTGTAAATTTGGCGCCTGATCCATTTAGAGGAAATGCCTTTGGTTTCCGGGTAGACCGGGACCAAGCGGCCGGTATGGATCAGGGGGCCGTTCACTTCGTATTCAGTCCCGGCCAGGCTTATCTTAACTCCCGGCCGTAAAGTTTTTATTAAAAACGGCTGATTGAAATAAGTCAGCTCTCTGATTTTATTTCCGACCCTGACTGAAATTTTTTGCACCGTTTTTCCTGAATGAGTGTAAATATTTTTTGATTCTAAAATTGTCCCGGTTTCAAAATCTCTTAAATCTTCATAGCGAAACGGGTAATGGTGGAGGAGGTTAGAAAGCATAAAACAGCGGCAGGAGCGAACCCAGCAGTAAACTCAAGCTGGCAATGGCTACCACAATCGTAAAAAACTTTCTTTGTCTTTTAGTGAGCCTCATACGATTTTGACAAAAGTCTTTTTGCCGATTTTGACTTTGTCACCAGTTTTTACTTTTGCATTAATATCATGAATAGTTGATTCATTGATATCTACTGCACCGGCAACAATTAATCTTTTTACTTCTGAGGCACTGCCAACTTTATCAATTAGAGTTTTTACTAAAGTTGACTGGGCAATAATTTCTTCGGAATATTCCGGTTCTTTTTGCTGAAACGTCTGCTCAAAATTCTTTTGCGCGGCTTGGGCTTTAGTCGTGCCATGAAACTGTCGGGTAATTTCTAAAGCCAGCTGTTTTTTTGCTTCCATTGGTTCAGCTTCGGGCATGATTTTGTCAGTAAAGAACTCAAAATAATCAGGCATCAGCTCGTCGCGCACCGCCATCAACTTGGCAAACATATCCTGCGCCGAATCAGTCAGCCAGATGCAGTTGCCTGAAGTTTTGCTCATCGGCTGGCCGTCAGTCCCCATGATCATTTTCCCGGCCAAAACAAATTTTTCCCGGCCATTGATTTTTTGCTGCAGTTCTCTGCCCACGAGCATGTTAAAAGTTTGGTCAGTGCCACCCAGCTCGAGGTCAACATCCATCACCACCGAATCATAACCCTGTAAAAGCGGGTACATGGTTTCGTGATACCAAACAGTATCCCCCTGTTTTAATCTTCTTTGAAACATCTCCCGTTTAAACAACTGGACCGCGCTGATGTGGCTGGCGATTTTGATGATGTCCCGAAGATTTAACTTTAACAGCCACTCGGCGTTGTACATGATCTTGACTTTATTAAAGTCGATAATCGGCTTAACCTGGTCTTTCCAAGTAGCAACGTTTTTGTCGATTTCTGCCTGGGTAATTAACTTTCTGCCGGTGGCCCGTTGGGAGGGGTCGCCCACCAAAACCGTGCCGGTGCCGAACAGCAAAATCGCTTCATGGCCCAAATCGGCAAACTGCTGGAGTTTGCGCAGCATCACCGTGTGGCCCAGATGCAAGTTGGTGGCCGTCGGGTCAATGCCCAAGTAAAGCTTGATTTTTTTCTTGGCCATCAACTGCTTTAATCCCTCGCGGCTGGGCAAAATCTGCTCTACTCCCCTGGTCAAAACTTCGTCAATATCCATAAATTCATTATAACTGGTCAGGTGCGGGTGTCAAAAAATAGACAAGAAATCAAAAATCGGCAAGGGGTTGGATATTAAGATGGGTTTCTAGCCGCTTAACGCGTTTTTCCAAGCAGAGATGCTCTTTATCAAGAAAATTGGCCGTAAACTTGGCATCTTTTTTAATTTTAGTTACGTCTTTTTGAAGTTTAACGATGGCTTTTCCGGTTTCTTTTGTTTGTAATTCCAGATTTTTAACCCGGTTAGTTAAACCGTTTATATCATTTTGAATTTGCATCCGGGACAATTTTATTTCCGTCCGTAACTCATCTTGGGTATTTTTACCCTCTGAAACAACTTCGTCCCTGACAACTTTTTTGATTTGGTTTAAATCCTGTTTGGTTAACATGTAATCAGGCTAACATGCGTAAGTTATCTTTTCAACCATAACATCTAAATAGACGATCGGCTAAATAAGTGTTATGGTTTTAACTAGACGATGTTTGACGGTAATAAATCAGGATGCATGATCAGTAAAAATAGCATAAAATAAGTTTATGGCAAATTGGCAACGGATTTGGCGGCAGCGGCTTTTCAAAATGAGGCAGTTTAGGGTCAGGTCAAAAGCGGATCTAATCAGATTGTTGGCAGTGCTGGCGTTTTTCGGTTTGATTTTCGGCTTTCTGGTGACCACGGTTTTATTCGCCTGGTACTCCAAGGATTTGCCCCGGCCGGACAAAGTCGTCCGCCGGGAAGGATTTGCCACCAAGATTTTTGACAGAAACAGCGAGTTGCTTTACGATGTTTTTGCCGACCAGCGCCGGACGCCGGTAACCCTGGATCAGATTCCCCAGGACTTGCGTGAGGCCACCATTGCCATCGAAGACAAGAATTTTTATAAACACGAGGGTTTTGACCCCTTGGGCGTAGTCCGGGCAATGTTCAACACCGTTTTTCGTTTTCGGCGTTTGGCCGGCGGTTCGACCCTGACCCAGCAATTGGTCAAGAACGTGCTTTTGACCCCGGAGCGGGCGGTGAGCCGGAAAATCAAAGAGTTTGTTTTATCAGTTCAAATTGAAAAGAAATACACTAAAGACCAGATTTTACAGATGTATCTCAACGAGTCGCCTTATGGCGGCACGGCCTGGGGTGTGGAAGCGGCGGCCGAGACGTATTTTGGCAAGCCGGTATCCGAGCTCAATTTAATCGAGTCGGCGGTTCTGGCCGGTTTGCCCCAGTCGCCGACCCAGTACTCCCCTTTTGGCCAGAACCCGGAGGCTTATAAACAGCGGACCAAAGACGTTCTGCGGCGGATGCGCGAGGACGGTTATTTGACTAAAGATGAAGAAAAACAATCTCTGGAACAGTTAAATCAGGTCAATTTTTCGGACACCGGCGGTGAGTTTAAGGCGCCTCACTTTGTTATGTACGTCCGGCAGCAGCTGATCGAGCGCTACGGCGAAAAATTGGTCGAGCAGGGCGGTTTAAAAGTGACCACGACTTTGGACTGGAAGCTGCAGGAGGAAGCGCAAAAAATCGTTGCCGAAGAAATCGCCAGAGTCGAGGATCTGCACATTACCAACGGCGCCGGTTTGGTGCTCGATACCAAAACCGGAGAAATTCTGGCTATGGTCGGCTCAAAAAATTATTTTGCGCCGGATTATGAAGGCAAGGTTAACGTTAATTTATCTTTGCGCCAGCCGGGTTCGGCGATCAAGCCGGTAACTTACGTGACCGCCTTTGAGCAGGGAATGACGCCGGCGAAAATGATTGTCGACGTGGCCACTGAATTTCCCGGCGGTGCCAATCTGCCGGTTTACAAACCCAAAAACTACGACGGCAAAGATCATGGTCCGGTCCAGTTGCGCCTGGCTTTGGGTAATTCTTTGAATATCCCTTCGGTAAAATTGCTGCAATTGGTGGGAGTCAAAAACATGCTGGAGACTGCCTATAAGTTGGGTTTGACGACGCTTGAACCGACAAATGAAAACGTCAATCGTTTTGGTTTGTCGGTGACCTTGGGCGGCGGCGAAGTCAAATTAATTGACATGGTGACTGCCTATTCGTCGTTTGGCAACGGCGGCTTAAAAATTGAACCAATCAGTATATTAAAAGTCGAAGACCAAAGCGGTAAAGTCCTGGAGGAATTTCGGCCGGTGGCCGGGCCCCGGGTTTTATCCGAAGCCGAGGCGTTCCTGATTTCCGATATTTTATCGGACAACAGCGCCCGGTTGATTACTTTCGGCGCCAACAGCCTGCTAAAAATTCCGGGGTCACAAGTGGCGGTCAAGACCGGCACCACCGACGACCAGCGGGATAACTGGGCCGTCGGCTGGACGCCGGACCGGATCGTCGGCATCTGGGTGGGTAACAACGACAACAGCCAGATGAAACAGGTGGCTTCGGGCGTTTCCGGGGCGACGCCCATTTGGCGTCGGATTATACTGGAAGCGCTCAAAGGCCAGCCGATCAAAGGTTGGCCTGTCCCCAGCGGCGTTGCCAGCGTTTCGGTTGATGCCATATCCGGACTAGTCAGCCACGACGGCTGGTCGAGCCGGAGCGAGTACATGATCAAAGGTACCGAACCGGTGGGAGTCGACACGATTCATACCAAGTTAAAGCTCTGCCGCGGCCAAAACAAATTGGCCAGCGACCCGATGGTTGCCCGGGGCGACTATGAAGAAAAAGAGTTTATTGTCTTAAAAGAAGACGATCCGGCCGGCGGCGGCAAAAACCGTTATCAGGAAGGCATTGACGCTTGGATTGCCAAACAGAGCGACGAACGCTACCGTTTCCCCACCGAATTTTGCGGCGAGTCTAATGAGGTGGTGGTCCAGATCGAATCACCGGCGGATAAAGCCAAAATTGGCAACGACTTTACTTTTAAAGCCAAGGTTACCGGTAATAAAACGATTAAGAAAGTTATTTTTTATGCCGACGGAGTTGAGAAAAAAACTTTTACCGGCAAGCCTTACGAATATACCCAGCATTTGGATAACGGCACTCATACATTGAAAGTTCGGGGTGAAGATGAGTTAGGCAATGCCGGTGAGAGCGAAATCAAGATCGGCGTGGGCGTCAATTGGGATTGGGTGGAGGCGAGTCCTAGCGCAACTCCCCTACCAAGTCCGTCTTAAATTCTGTTTTTAGATTACTGACGATTTTTTTCCTGATTGGGGCAATGATTGCCGCTGACAACTGTTTCGTCTGGCTTTGATAAGTAATTCGGAAGGTAAAATTATTTTCAAACAGGCTGTAAAGACGGACAGAGATAATTAAACGATCAACGGTTTTTATCGCCTGAATCACCGGGCCTAAATAGGTCCGCTGCGGCAGAGTAAAAGTCATGTCTTCGACGATTGCCGGGTAGGTAGAAACCGGCCGGTAATGAGGGTAAAGCCTGGCCCGTTTTAACACCGGCTCCAAATCAATTACCGCCGTGGTTGCGGTCAGGGCTGCGGAGACCGGCAGATGAAGTTTAGCAAATAAGGCGTCGACAATTCCTTTGAGTTTGGCAAAGTCGCTAAAGCCGCTGATAATCAGTTGCAGCCTTTCTTCCGGCAGCCGGCCCGGGCGAGGATGATAGGTATTGGCGATTTCAAAAGCGGCAAAAGTTTGAGTGTGGGAAGGAATGAGCGAGTTTCTTAAATACTGCCAGTCGGTACTTAAAGCGTTTTTTATTTTTAATTGGCCCGGGTAATTTTGGCCAATGAGAGAGTTGGTGTAAATTTCCGTCAAGCCAAAACCGACGAGCCAGTGCTTAATTTGCTGTTCCAAATAGAAATTTGTTTCCGGGTAATTGGTCGGAATGGCCGTCGCCATAATCTGACTGGGCAAGCGGTGGTAGCCGTAAATTCGGGCCACCTCCTCGACGATGTCTTCAGGAATATTAATATCTTTAGCCCGCCACGAAGGCACTTGATTATTTATAAAGCCTAAAGATTTTAAAATCTTATCGACTTCCGGTTGAGTAATTTCCACCCCTAAACATTCTTTAATTAATTGAAGCGGAGCGGTAACAGATTTTGGTTTATCCGGTTGAGGATAAATATCAATTATTTTTGAACTTTGTGCCCCTCCGGTCAATTGTTTAAATAATTGAATTCCCTTGAGGAGAACAGACATAATTTGTTCAGGGTCCGGTTGTTTTTCAAAAATTTGGGCGGCTTCGCTTCTTTGCCCCAAGATCATCGAAGTGCGGCGGATATGTTTAGCCGAATAAGTTTGGACAAACAAAAGCACCTTCTTGGTGTTGGCGTCGACGGCGCTGTTGGCTCCGCCCATAATCCCGCACAGATCGATTAATCGTTTGCTGCCGTCTTCAATCACGATATCCTCACCGGGCAAAGTAAAAGTTTTTCCGTCAAGCGTAGTCAGGGTTTCACCCTTACGAGAGAGGCGCAGAATCATTTTGTCTTTAATTTTGTCACAGTCAAAAGTGTGCACCGGTTGGCCGTAAGCCCGCATCAGGTAATTGGAAATATCCACGACATTGTTTAAACTGCGGATGCCGGATTTTTCCAAGCGTTCTTTGATTTTTGGCGGCGACGGTTTAATCGTGACGTTGTTAATCACTACGGCGCTGAAGCGGGGGCAGAGCTGATGATTAACCTTAATCTCTAGAGGGAATGATCCGGTTTGATCTACTTCAGGTAGAGTACCTGAAGTTTTGAACCTTGCCTTATAGCCGAATTGCGGCAGAATGGCCGCGGCTTCGCGGGCAATGCCCAGAACCGACATCATGTCTACCCGGTTCGTAGTCACTTCCAAATGGTAAACATAATCATCTTTTGTTTTTTCTAATTGTTCGACCGAAGGCCCGCACAAAGATAAACACTCGG
>Ga0209542_10006873_pt1 | contig 21935 bp, 21 predicted proteins | sample RifCSPhighO2_01_FD_184028 | JGI IMG/M metagenome (GOLD analysis project Ga0209542, IMG submission 184028) | Soil microbial communities from Rifle, Colorado - Rifle CSP2_plank highO2_0.1 (SPAdes) (version 2) | ecosystem: Environmental > Terrestrial > Deep subsurface > Rock core/Sediment ... | reverse complement strand
CCCGCGTTGCATAATTCAGCAACACCTCCGGCGCGCCTGTAATGCGAAGCAATGTGCCCTTTTTTGTTTTATGCAATGAAGCGGAAAACCGCCGCTCTGCTTCAAAAGGCAAAAAATCAATGCGGGGATTTTCTTCGAACACATGAGAAGGCCGTACGCCTGCCTGAATTCCCGCTAAAAGCATGGCGCGATCCGTTGGCGTTCCGCGCACCACCCATTCACTTAAATCCGCGTTTGGATTTTCAATAAACGCATCAGAAGTGGAAACGCCAATTGTAAGCGCGGCGCTCGTATGCGCTTCCTGTGTAAGAACATCAGACGGGCTTCCGAATAATTGGCTCCCGGTAATCACTTGGGAAACTTGCATCTTCGCCTGTGTGAGTGTTCCTGTTTTATCGGTAAGAATGATGTTGGTAGATCCAAGAGTTTCGGCGGCTGTAAGTTTTTTTACCAACCCTCCGCTTTTTAAAATTCGCTCCATTCCAAGCGCCAAAATAACAGTAACCGCCACGGGAAGCCCTTCAGGCACTGCCGCAACCGCTATCGCAACTGAAGTAAGAAACATCTCGACCGTTGATTCCCCGCGCAGTAATCCAAGCGTAAAAATAATACCGACGGCCGCCAACACAATTACGCTTATTATTTTGGCAAGCGAAGCCATGTTGCGCCCAAGTGGTGTTTTCACTTTTCGCGTGGCGCCAACCATGAGGCTTATCTTGCCAAACTCCGTGTAGTTGGCCGTGTTTACCACAAGTGAGCGCGCCCAGCCCTCTTCCACCAATGTACCCGCCCATGTCATATTTGTGCGATCTGTAAGCGGCATATGTTCCAGAAGCGTTCCCGGTTTTTTATCAACACCAACCCATTCACCCGTAAGCGCGGATTCATTTATGCGAAGATTCCGCCCGTCTAAAATACGCGCGTCTGCCGGCACATAATCTCCCGCGCGCAACACAATAATTTCACCGGGAACAATATCGGTTGATGGTATTTCCTGTTCGATGCCGTCACGCACCACTACTGCTCTGCGCGTTATATGTTCCTGCAGTTTTATGAACGCGCGTGATGCTTTCCCTTCCTGAACAACACCGACCATGGTATTTACAAATATTGTAAGCAGAATAACAAGCGCGTCTGCGCGCTCATCCAACAAAAAAGAAATCAACCCTGCCGCAAGAAGAATAATAACAAGTGGGTTTGTAAACTGATGTAAAATGATACGCACCAAATGAAACTCTTCACCGCCGCTGATCCGATTTTCTCCAAGCTGTTCTTTGCGTTTCACTACTTCTTCCTTTCCCAACCCTTCATGTGGATGTACCTCAAAACGCTTGCACAATTCGTGTTCCGGAACCGCGTGCCATGCGTCTTTTTTTTGAAGAGATGCCATTTTTTTATTATAACATCTTGCTACAGAGAAACAAAAAAAAATAGCCATCATGAGGCTGCAAGCCACATATCAGAGATTATACGAATCTAGAAACAGTGCTTAGAGGAGAGAGTTTTTCTCCTACCTTACGGCAGGTGAAAGTCTCACACTGCCGCCAGATTCAATTCTGATATATGACTCAACAGCCTTATAACGGCTATTAGCATGTCATCCCGGACTTGACCCGGGATCCATTACCTTTAGGACTTATGAAGTTTATCCCAGCGCTAATTTCTGAAGACGTATTCGTTGACACGCGCATTTCACTTGTTGTACACTTTTAAGTATGAGCAACCAAACAACAGTTGATAAGCTTCATAAACTGGATCTGGAACTAAAAGATATGAAACGCGATGTTGGCATTCTGCGTTCTTTCGCTATAAGTATTGCGGGGAAGGATCTGGAAGGAGAATACCGTCCGGAATTTGTGCATGAGATTTTACGCGCTACGAAAGAAAAAGCTGTCTACAAATTTACAACACCAAAGGCGTTTCTGAAAGATATTGAACGTGCATGATTCAAGTCGTCTATAGCAGAGAATTTCTTAAGTCCGCGCAACATCTTCCAAAACCGCAACAGCTTAAGCTGGCTCATCTTATAAAAATCCTCTCCGCAAATCCCTACAATCATTTCCTTCACACAAAACATCTCTCGGGAAAATATGCAGGGTTCTTGTCGTTTCGTATCACGCGCGACTGGCGTGTGGTTTTTCAGTTCACAGATCCCGCTATCATAAAACTCCTCCGAGTTGTACACCGCAAAGATGCGTATTGTTGAATAATCCTGCCATCTGCAGAAATTAGTGCTAGGTTGTTTGAAAGAACTTTCTTCTCAGCCCAGCTCTTTTTTCAAAGGGCTGGACAGTTGAAGAAGGGTTTTTGAAAGGAACCCTATAGTTGCGCTCTATATTGCAACTAAACCTTGTGAGAGCTATTGCTCTCGGACTCGGAAGTAGCAGTGCTTGCTACACATGTGTTGCCTATCTATCTTTGAATTACGAAACTCACTTTTGTCATTGCGAGCCTAGCGAAGCAATCTCATTTCAGACTGCATAGTAAGGAGATTGCCACGGCCTATGGCCTCGCAATGACAGAATGTTCTCCTGTTTCGTAATTCAAAGTATCTATTCAGGCGGTCACGGGTTTTCGAGGGCGCTTGAGATGCCTCTTCATCTCACCTAGCTCTTCCCAATTATGACCTATCATCCCACAAATCTCATCGCTACAAGAGAGCAAAACAGGATTTAGCAGCCTCTCTTGTTTAAAAAAATCGTCAGCTTCTCCAAAAAACCACTCGTCCATGCTGATAATTTTTGAAATGGGAATTTTGTCGGTGGACAAGAAAAAAACGTACACCTCCCCGCCGCACCTAGGACACGGACGGCGTGATATTCCCACCGCCTCGATTTCCCCCCAATACTTCGCGAATTCTTTTGCTTCCTTCCTCACCATCGGAAGAACAGATTGTTTGATTTTTATCATGATGCCGTGGTAATGTGGATATATGCCTACACTTACTATCATACAAAAACCTGAATCACGAAAAGTCCATATCGAGATTGATCTTGACCAATGGGAGCGGTTAGCGGATATCTTGGGGTTTTATCGTCCTAAATTTTTGAAAACGCTCCGGCAATCTCTCAAAGAATCAAAAGAAGGGCGTGTCCGAAAAATAGAGTCTCTGCGGGAACTTGAAAAATAAACGCTATGCTTGAAATTTCGGTAACTGAAACGTTTGAGCGGCTTTACCGAAAACTTCCTAAACACGTCTATCGGAAAGCGGATGCTAAAACCAAACTATTCCGCCAGAACCCCTTTCATCCATCCCTGCATACAAAAAAACTTGAACCACACCATAAAGAAGTTTGGAGCTTTAGGGTTGATCGCGACCACAGAATTAAATTCCGTTTTCTCAATTCACAAAAGGTCCATTTCCTTTTTATAGGGAACCGAAAAGATATCTATCGTTAAAATTCAAAGAACTTCTCAGAATCTTCAAAAATAATTTCTTAAAGATTCAGTTGAAGAAGGGTTTTTGGAAGGAACCCTATAGTTGCGTTGTGCATTGCAACTAAAACCTTGTGAGAGCTATTGCTCTCGGAAGCAACGTACTGCTTTTTGTAGAGGTATATTGTCTCCTTTATATTCCATGGTGGGAAGGCAAAAATTATTCAGTATAGGAGGCTTTCCATCTCCGCACCCCCTCTGCCACCGCCTCGAACGGGCGGTAGCAGTCGGAGCAGACAGTAGCATACACGAACCCCCTGTCCACAGGGAGTTCGTCATGGCTACCACACACCGTGGTAACCCGACCACTGTCAATCTCTTCTTTTGCACAGAGGGCCAGATGGCCCTCTATTGTCTCACGAATGTTGACTTCTGTTGTAAAGAACACGGCAGTCTCCTTTCTCCTTCTCGTCATTTCAAAAAACAGTCCTCATCAACGACGTACACAAACAATTTTGTGCAAACCATTGAATCGGGATGGGGCGACAATCTCTTGATTCATGCTTCATGTTCCATGATTCATGATTTTCACCTTATCCCGACCCCCGACATTGAATGTCGACATTTTAGACTGTAATCAAAAATGAGCGGTTAGGATGTACGTCCTCTTTACTAGAGAAAGCACCTCCCAATCGCTCAAAACAATGTTATTTTAGTAGCGTGTTTGGGATATGTATACCTCCTCTAAAGAGTATCCGTATCCGTTTGGTTTTCAACCTTATGGCGCAAGTATAGCATACCATTATAAGTTTGTCAAGTATTTCTGGGGCAGTATTCGGGTGATGGCTAAAAACGTTGAAAAATAAGGGGATTTTTAGTATCACGGGCCTGCCTATCGCAGATATAGAATCCTGTTCACCCATTGCTCACATCCTGCCATGGCAAGGTTCGCGCCTCCTCCACATCCTGGATTTTCCAAAGCGTAAAGACTTTCAGGGATTTTTCATTTGCGCTCCCAGCCGGAGTCGAACCGGCGTTTGATGGATGAGAACCATCTGTCCTGGGCCACTAGACGATGGGAGCATAAATAACGCCCTATATTCCCTGTTTCCAATACTCCTCTTGTCGCACCAGCAAATCCTTTTTTAATTCCGGATGTGCCATTATTTCTTCCACCGCGCGTTCCATGCGCATGGATTGTGAACCTTTTACCAACACCACGTCACCTGGTTGTAACATATCCTGAAGCAATTTTCCCGCTTCTGCCGCGCTCCCCAACTCATGCACCCGATCTCGCTTCATGCCGCGCTCCATTGCCTCCCGCGCGATAAACTTTGCCCGCGGACCCACCGTAATAAGAATATCCACAAAACTTGCCACAAGCTCTCCCATTGCTTGGTGCGCTTCAATGGTAAATTTACCAATTTCAAGCATGTCGGCAAGCACTGCGATGCGTCGCCGCGCGGGAACATCCCGCAAAGTATCGAGCGCGGCATGCGTTGCCGTGGGTGACGCGTTGTATGAATCATCCAAAATAATGGAATTTTTTATCCCTTCCACAATACATAAACGGCCTGAAAGCGGATGATAATTCTCGAGCGCGCGAGCGGCAGATAACACATTGATACCAAAATAATCACCAACACCAATTGCCGCTGACGCGATATATAATTGTTGTTTTCCCAAAGCGCCCTCCATGCGCAGAGGAACCGTAGAACCTTGAGAATCTATTTTACATCGAATTCCTGCGGGAATTTCTATACCCAAAACATTTTTTTGAGTAATAAGCGCGTATTGAGACGCGCGGATATCAGCGCCTTTCCCGAAACCGAACGTAACAATTTTTCCATGCGCCTCATTCCGCATGTCATACACCACTTCATCATCCGCGTTCAAAAGCGCCATCCCTGTAGACAATGTTCCTCGCGCGAGTTTTCCTTTTTCAAACGCAATTTCTTTCGGTCCGGAAAAAAATTCCACATGTACGGGAATTTCTCCAATCGCCGTTACCACACTCACCAGTGGTTCTATGATGGAAAGAATGGCATCCATATCGCCCGGACGATCCACACCCGTTTCCAATACCAACACCTCGGGATATTCTTTTTGAAAACGCGCTAAAAACCCTTTCATAAGCGTCATTCCCCATCCCATCGGGGAATGCCACGCGGTAGAAAGTCCCAAAATCGCAAGCGGAACGCCAAAACCGCTATTATAACTTTTAGGGCTTTTATGCACGCGGTATTTGGTGGCCAAAACGACCGCAATTGCTTCTTTTGTGGAAGATTTGCCCACGCTTCCCGTTATTGCAACTATTTTTGGTTGAAACTTTGCAAGCACCGCCCGCGCTTCCCAAGCCAACACGGCTAATACTATTTTTTTGAAAAAGGGTTTCATGTGTTGTCATCCCGCACTTGATGCGGGATCCAGTATTATATTAAATATGTAAACATGTATATCTGTTTTTCTTAGAACGTGTGGATCCCGTGTCAAGCACGGGATGACAAAAACGCAAGCGTTTTTGTCATTTATCCGGCAGTATCCCATAATAATGAATAATAAACTCCGACAACTTGTGGAATGGCTCGGCAAGCGTTTGCGAAGCATAGCGCACGCCGACCGGTTTTTCAAGAAACAATAGTATCAAAAATTGAGGGTCAAATGCAGGCGCGTACCCAAAAAATGCATGCAAATACTGATCAGAATAACCCGAACCATCGGCATTCGCCATTTGAGCTGTTCCAGTTTTTGCGGCAATGTGATATCCGGGCATGGCAACCAAGCCGCCCGCCAGGGTGTTGTCAACCACTTTTGAAAGCATTCGCGAAACTATCTCCGTTGTTTCTTGCCGCAACACGCGCCGACGCACAAAAGGAGCCGTTTCGGCAATTACCATGTTTCCTTCCATAACACGACTAACCACATAAGGTCGCACCAATTCACCTCCGTTCGCAATAGCAGAAAGCGCGGTCGCAAGCGCGAGAGGGGTGGTCGCAATGCCTTGGCCAAATGATGCTGTCGCGTATTCCACGTCTCTTCCCACCTCCAGATTTTTCATGTTTCCAGCTATTTCTTGCGGCAAATCTATCCCTGTCACGCTTCCAAGGCCAAACTGTTCCATGTAATCGCGAAACTGACGCATGCCCAGCTGTTGCATAATAAAAACGGCTCCCGTATTTAATGATTGATCCAATATGTCGTACATACTTTGTAATCCGCGCCCTTTTCCATCATAGTTTTTTATTTCCGCATCCCGCACGCGCACAAACCCTGCGTCATAGTAGGTGGTGTTCTCTGACACGGCATACGCGTCAAGACCGGCCGCCATTGTTAATGGTTTTACAATGGAACCCATTTCAAATGATTTTTGCGTAAACGGATTCAAAAACACGTCATAATTTTGTACGGTATTATAGGCGTTTGGGTCGAAGCTTGGCAAACTTTCCATGGCAAGGATCGCTCCTGTTTTTGGTTGCATAACAAGAATGCCAGCGGACGTTGCGTCCCACTGCTCCATAAGTTCTGTCGTTATTTGATGAGAAATGGATTGTATGTGCGGATCTATGGTCAATATGATATCGGCGCCATCTTTTTTTTCTGACAGCAAGGAATTTGCAAACGAGAAAAGAAAACCGCCTTTTGATTCTTTTTCCGTGGAATTTTTTTCTAAACCGGCCAGCGTCTTTTCATATTGCTGTTCAACCCCGTATCTCCCAATGCGTTCATTGTCCCCATATCCCACAAAACCAAGCGCATGACTCCCAGCCAATCCTTCCGGATATACGCGACCCTCCTCTTCCACAATCCACAACCCGGGAATCTGCAAGCTCATGAGCTCTTCTGCTTTCTCTTTGGGAATATCTTTCAGAAAAACTCCATAGGCGCTCGTCGCGGAGGCGTGTGAAAGAAATTCTTCTTTGTCGATGCTCAATATATGCGCCAATTCGTCATAGACTTTCGCGGGGTCAATTATTTTTTGCGGATTCCCGGCAAGCGTGTACATGCGTTTTGTAACAGCGGCGGGCACCAATGTTCCTTGTTTGTCGACAAAAAAGATATTACCGCGCGTAGGAAGAGAAGAAAGCGCTACCGCATGTTGTTTTGCGGCTGTCTGAACGTACATATCCGTCTGAAAAACTTGGAGAAAAAAAAGGCGTATAAGAACCGCCCCCGCAATACCAACTATGAAACTTCCCAAAACCGTGAATCGATTCATAGAAGTTCTAATCACCAGCGCGGGCAACAGATGTATCACGCGAAACAACATGCGCCCTCCCACCTATAACCAATTCATATTGCCGAGCCCTTTCTTCCAACCAAGAACCAACGGCCAAATGCGCGCGTTCCGTCTCCAGCGCCCGTAATTCTTCCTCTACTTGGGCGAGACGCTTGTTATCCGCTTTTTTGCCAAATGTGTGCACTGCTGTTTCATTAATGCCATAAATATAGAAAGCGCCCAACATCATAAAACAAAACATGAATACCGGCATTATGATATAACCGCGCTTATAAATATTTTTATGTAGTAATTGCATGATATTGTGTCTTATATAACTCGTTCTGCCACGCGCAATTTCGCGGACCGTGAACGCGGATTCTTCTCGCATTCCGCGGTGAGCGCGCGCACGGGCTTTTTCGTGATACGGCGCAGAATGCCATTCCGTTCTCCCTCCCGAAATAATTCTTTCACTATGCGATCCTCACCCGAATGGAATGAAATAACCGCCATGCGTCCACCTGTTGCCAATAAAGAAACTGCCTCCGCAATTCCTTTCGCAACATGTTTCAATTCATCATTCACGCACATGCGTAATGCTTGAAATGTCCGTGTTGCAAAATGAATCCTACCCCTATGATACGATCCTGGCACCGCCATACGAATAATTTCCACAAGTTCCGTGGTAGTTTCTACGGGTCGGCGATCACGATGTTCTATAATGCGCCGCGCTATGCGGCGCGCGAATCGCTCTTCGCCTAATGTGAACAATATGCCGCGTAATTTATCTTCCGACCATTTGTTAATGACATCCTTCGCAGATATGCCTGAATCGGTGTCGTATCGCATGTCGAGAGGTTCATCGCGAAGAAATGAAAATCCTCTTCCGGATAATTCTATATGAAAAGAACTAAATCCAAGATCAAATAGTATTCCATCAACTCCCGTGAATCCATGTTCTTCAGCAATGTGTTTGATATTGGCAAATGTATCGCATATCAGGTGAAACTTGTCCGCCGGAGGCGGATCCGCCTTTGGCGGAAAACTTGAAACTTTTAATTTTTCGACAAGTTCATGATCACGATCTATTCCCAAAAGCCTTCCTGTTTTTCCAATGCGCTCTACTATCGCTTTTGCGTGCCCGCCACCATTTATGGTTGCATCAATGAAAACACCACCTTCTTGGGGATTTAGATATTCCAGCACCTCATGTAATAAAACAGGCCGGTGTAATTCCTGAAACTTGAAATTTAATGGTTCATGCTTCATGTTTTATGCTTCAAGATCAGAACGCTCCAATCTCCCCTAACTTCTCCGCCAGCATATCTGCATCTTTTTCCACCTTTTTCTTGTAGCTGTTCCATAACTGCTCGTCCCAAATTTCAAGTCGATTGTACACGCCGGTAATAACAACTTGCTGACCAAGCCGCGCATATGTTCTCAAGTGTTCCGGAATAAGAATACGTCCCAATGCATCCAGCGCAATTTCCTCCGCGCCCGCCAGCATCAAACGTACAAACCCCCGTGTGTCAGCTTGACCTGCCGGCAACGCGCTCAATTTTTGAGCGATCCGCTCCCATTCTTCACGTGGATACAGAAACAACGATAAATCCAGTCCGCGCGTAAGTACCACACTTCCTCCCAACTCACGCCGAAACTTAGACGGAACTGAAAGCCGCTTTTTTGTGTCAATTAAATGTTTGTATTCGCCGAGGAACATTGCTATCTATTTTGTTAATATCCCACTCACTCCCACTTTCATATCCCAATATACCACTCTATTCTATGAAAAACCACAAAAATACACAAAAAAATCTGTGCATAATAAAAATGGCTTAAAATAAGCCATTTTTATAGTTTTATGAAACTTATCCTCAACTAATCCACATTCTTTTCACAGGTTTATCTTCTTCTCTTTTTATTTTGGACGTAGTAGGGGGAAAAATACAGTTTCTCTGATCGGACGATCCATTAAGAAAGAGAACAATCTCTCCGAGTATGCAAAACCAGCCGTTGGTGGCATACCATATTCTAGCGCCTCCACGAAATCTTCATCCATCCTTTGCGCCTCTTTATCCCCCGCTTTGCCAAGTTTAGTTTGTTCTATAAAACGTTCTCGCTGATCAAATGGGTCATTTAATTCGGAAAATCCTTTGCCAAGTTCGGATCCTCCAGCCACAATCTGAAAGCGCTCAACCCTGCCAACATCTTGCGACCATCGTTTGGCAAGCGGTTCTATGTCCACCGGCGGCAAAATCAAAAACCCGGGCTCCAAAAGATGCGGTCTGACTTTCTTTTTGAATATTATATCTATCAACCTGCCTCGACCGGCATGCTTTTGCGCATCAATGCCATTATCGTGAGCATAATTTTTTAATTCTTTTTCCGATACATCGGCTAGATTCAATCCCGTATACTGATTAAAAACTTCATAATAGTCTATTTGACTCCATGGTGCGGACCAGTCTATATTTTTGTTTTGATATATATGAGTTAGACCGCCAAGTGTTTTTTCTATGACATATGTAACAAGACGCTCAACTATCTGCATTAGTTGCTTATAATCAGTATATGACCAATACATCTCCATTTGGGTATAATCCTGCAAATGTTCACCATCTATGCCCTCATTTCTGAAAATCCTTCCAATTTCAAATATCTTATCATAGCCGCCGACGATGAGACGCTTAAGATTGAGCTCCGGAGCAATGCGAAGATACAGATCAATATCTAATGCGTTTAAGTGAGTCTTGAATGGTTCAGCATCGGCGCCGCCAGGAATTCTTTCTAAAACAGGGGTTTCTACTTCAAGGCCACCCTCTTTCATTAAAAATGTACGCGTTTCCTGCCAAAAAATTGATTTCTTTACAAAAATCTCCCTAATTTTCTGATCCATTATCAAATCAAGATGGCGACGGCGAAGCCGTTCCTCGATATCTTTCAATCCATGCCACTTTTCAGGCAGAGGCAAAAGAGATTTTGCCAACATGCGCCACTCCGCAATCCCTAATGTTTGTTCTTCTTTTTTTGTTACAAACACCGTGCCGGACGCTTCCATAATGTCTCCCACATCCACCACAGAATTAAAAAAATCATAGGAATCCTTTCCTAGTGTGTCTTCTTTGAGATAGCATTGTAACTTCCCCGTGCCATCTTCAATATCCAAAAATGTAGAGCCGCCATGACTTCGCGCCGCGCGCACCCGCCCCGCAATAGAAATAGTTTGTCCGGAAGCCTGCAAAGATGAAAAATCAGCATGTACATCCCGTATGGTATGCGTGCGCATTGCGCGGGAAGGGTACGGGTCCATTTTGTTTTCCCGCAAAAGTTTAATTTTATTCAGCCGCGTTTGGCGAATTTCTTCGAGAGACATGTGCCAAAAATTAAGGAGTGAAACGACTATAATTTTTGAGCATCCAGCCACTAGGCTGGATACCTTTACGATATTTCCACTATAACATACTTCGTCGCTCCGCGTGGAGTTGTAACGGTTATCATTTCCCCTTTTTTGCGCCCCAAGAATGCTCGCCCAAGCGGAGATTCATGAGAAATGTGGCCCGTGAGAGGATTTGCTTCTTCGGAAGATCCAACCATTATGTATGTTTCTTCTTTATCTAACTCTTTCATGCGCGCCACAATGGTTGAGCCAATTCCAATCGATGTGGTCGAGACACGCTTATCAACAATAGTGGCGCGGCGCAATAAATGCTCGAGTTCTCCAATACGCATTTCATTGAGCATCTGTTCTTCCTTTGCGGCATCAAATTCCGCGTTTTCGGAAAGATCCCCCAAACTCTTTGCGTATTCCAAACGCTCTGCAATTTGAATACGCTCCTGCGTTTTAAGAGTTTCTAATTCTGCCTTGAGTTTCTCATATCCTTCCCGACTCATATATTCAACGCCTTGGTTCCCCATATCACTTGGAGGAGTTACGGGAACGGCTATTTCTTCATCATTTTTGTCTTCGTAATCCATATAAATTAAAACATTATTGAGACACAAGTCCTCATGATATCCATTTAACAGTTATTTGTCAATAAACCTTGCGGAAAACACCATTGCAATATTTCATGCGCTACCGACGTGGCTCCAATGAGGTTCCCCGCAGGCCCCCGCTCCATGTTTACCACAAGCACAAGCCGGGGATCTTCCCAAGGCAAAAATCCAATAAACCATGAATGAGTCCAAGCAGATTTACCGACTTCAGCCGTGCCCGTTTTTGCCGCGACCGGCAATCGTATGTCAGCAACACCCATTGCCGTACCCTCTGTTACTGCCAACCGCATTCCCTTCCGCGCCACATCAAGCGCGCTTTTACTTATGGAAACAGGAAGGGGCGCGAGGGCTGAAATATCATTATGCGTAATCGATTTGACCAGATGTGGCCGGAGAAGCTCGCCTTCGCGCGCAAGCGCCAGCGTAGCGCGCGCCATCTGCAATGGTGTAGTCAAAAGCCAACCTTGCCCAATACCCATGTTATAAGAATCGCCCACACGCCACAGGGGGTCATCAGGATAGGCGCGCGCTTTCCATTCTTTGCTTGGCACCAATCCTTCTTCTTCACCCAAAAGATCAATCCCCGTGGTCTGCCCCAAGCCAAATCTCAAGAAATAATCGCGCATCCGATCAACCCCCAGTCCGTCTATACTATTATGTCCTCCTCCTATTGTATAGAAATAAGCGTCAGAGGAAACAGCGATCGCGTGTATCATATCCACAGGACCATGATTCTTCCAATCCTTAAAAATAGCCGGGCGTTCGGGATTAAAAGGATTCGGCACCACAATACGCCCTTCGGTATATATAACTTTCTCCGGACTTATTACATGTTCATCAATAGCGGCGGCCGCGAGAAATGGTTTTACCGTGGATGCGGGCGGATAGAGTCCCGCGATAGCGCGAAAAAACAAGGGATGACTTTCATCAGATAATATGCGGGAGACCTCATCCCGCGGATTACCCGTACTCATAACGTTTGCGTCAAACCCCGGGTAACTTACAAGCGCGAGTGTCTCACCCGTGCGCACATCCAGCAGAACCGCGGAACCGCCCCCGAATCCCCGTTCTTGCGCTGTTTTTTCCAAAACCTCATAGATTTTTTTCTGTAATTCGGCAGAAATACTAAGTGTCAGATTTTCTCCGCGATCTTCCCGTCGATATATCCCCTCGGACAATACCGCGCCCTGTGAATTTGTCTCTACTATCTTTACGCCAGGATTACCGCGTAACACCGCGTCATACGCGCGTTCAATTCCCGTCTTCCCAACCTCGCCCCATCCAAGCGCGGCGGTATCTTCCGTTATATTTTCTTCCGTAACGGCGCCCACATATCCCACCACATGTCCAAACGCCGGGTGCGCCACATACGCGCGAAGAGGTGTCGGTTCCACCCGAACAGCGTCTTGGTCTTTGAAACGCGTCATAATATCATTTGCAATGCTCCACTCGCGTATAAGATCAATCACAATCTCCCCATATTCCCAGTGACGTTCTACCAATGTTACAACCTCTGCGGTATCGCGATTCAACGCGCGAGCCAGCTCCTCCATGCGAGGTACCAGTACGCTTTTTTTAGCCCCGCGCGTATCCACTACCACCCGAAACCCCGGCACATTGTACGCAAGCGGAACGCCCGCGCGATCAAAAATGACACCGCGCTCGGGAACAATAGTCTGATGCACCAGCCGATTATCCTCCGCTCGCATGGCGTATGCTTCTCCTTTTATCAGCATAAGATATCCAGCGCGAGCGGCAAGAAACCCTCCTACCAGAAGAAATATCCCGCCAAGCGCCAAAAAAACACCCGTGGCCAGAGGACGTTCCAAAACACCCTCAAATCGCGCGGTATCAAAACCGGGCAAGTTTTCCGTATCAACCAATGTTTCCTCCAAAGTAAGCTTTCTGCGATAATTCATCTATGTCTATATAATTTTTGTAAAGTCAAACAGCCACCTAGTATTGCCAGTAAAACAATAAAACCAACCAATCCATCATATCTCAAAAGCATGAATACATAAGTTTCCTTTTCCCAAAACAGATACATAACCCCGAGAACTATAACATAGGTAACCCACAACAGTGAGGAAACAAATCCGCGAGCAACCATGCTTCGTTCGTCCACCAATCTCATGCACACGCTAGCGCCTCCCATAGCCGCTCCAAGTCCAAGTGCGTATACACCGAAAGGCGCCAATGAAACGCTATCCCATATGCTTCCTATGAGCACTCCTGTCACAAACGCGAAATATGCTGTCATGTAAGTGGCAAGATATAATGCCGCCGCAGGAAAAAATAAAAAACTCGTAGCGCCGGAAGCAACACTGATTTGAAGCAGAAAAAAAATACCTACCCCTCCTCCCGCCGCCATGTTTTGCAATCCCTTACTCATGATACATTTCATCCGCAATGATATAAACGCGTCTCACATCCGTAAGAGTAACCGGATGACTCGTACGCACTATTTGAAATGGCCCTGTGTCAGACTTTTCTATTTGTTCTACATATCCAAGTAAAAAATCAGGCGGTCCCATCGAGAACAAGGGCTCTCCTTCTCGCACTGGAATGCTTGCGGGCACTTGTATTACAAGCACGCCGCCTCCCTGCCCCGTTGCTACCGATGAAACATTGGATTCAGGCAATGAGACGCTTATCTTTTCGCCCACATGCGAGAGTAAACGCACAACAGCGGTGCGCGACGCAACTTCTGCTATGGTTCCTATTTGTATCGTGCCTTCCGCAACAAGCACGGGCATACCTTCCCTTAACCAATCGCGTTCTCCCGCATCTATCACCAAGTAATCATCCACACGCGAAGAGGAATGTGCCACCACATATGCATAGACCACATGTGCCTCTTCGGACACCCTCCCCAGCACGGCGCGCAATTCTTCATTCTCTCTCTTTGTATTTTCACTTATTACAAATTGCGCTTCAAGCATCTGATTTCTCGCGCGAAGCTGGCGAATTTCTTCCGCTCTCCGCAAACTATGCAAAAATACATCCAGCACGTCGCTAACCGCGTAGCCCACTTTTGTAAATGAATTCATCACAGGACGAAAACCATCTCGTAACAGCGCGTTCAGATTGTTTCCGAAATATATTACAAGCCCCATCACAAACACAAGCAGGATGAGCGGTGTTTTTCGTCTATACCACAACTTCGCTTTCATGCTCCAAGAGAACATTACGTAATATGTCAAGATCTTCCAAAATAATGCCGGTTCCGCGCACAACCGCCGTTAATGGATCGTCCGCAATGCGTACGGGCATGCGCGTTTCACGTTCAATAATATTTGGAAGCCCCCGAATTAAGGCGCCTCCTCCTACAAGCACAACTCCGCGATGCATAATATCAGCAACTAATTCCGGCGGCGTATCTTCAATGGTAGCTTTTATGGAACTTATAATAAGTTTTACAGAACGGGAAATTGCTTCCCGCATATCTGCGCTCGAAACAATGACTTCACGCGGCAAACCGGTAATGAGATCTCTTCCGCGCATGGTGGTTTCCATTTCTTCATCACCGTCCCATACAGATCCAATCGCCATTTTTATATCTTCGGCCGTGCGTTCTCCAATGAGCATTTTAAATTCATCACGCGCAAATGTAATAATATCTTCGTTTAATTTATCCCCCGCTATTTTTATGTTGCGAGATGCCACAATCCCGCCCAGAGAAATAACCGCAATGTCCGTAGTACCACCACCAATGTCCACAATCATATTTCCCACTGGCTCTTGCACCGGCATCCGAATACCAACGGCGGCAGCCATGGGCTCTTCGACTAAATAAACCTCGCGCGCGCCCGCATTCACCGCCGCATCGCGTACTGCTCTACGTTCCACTTCCGTAGTGGCTGACGGTATGCCAATTACCACACGCGGACGCGCCAAAAAGCCATACCGCGTATCATGCACTTTGCGTATAAAGTATTTCATCATTTCTTCCGTAACCTCAAAATCAGAAATAACCCCTTCCACCAATGGGCGCACCGCTACGATATGCGCGGGTGTGCGCCCCACCATGCGCCGCGCTTCGTTTCCCACGGCGACCACCTGGTTTGTTTTTTGATTTATGGCAACAACGGACGGTTCATTTATAACAACGCCATCACCGCGAACGTACACCAGTGTGTTGGCCGTGCCAAGATCCATGCCAATATCTTTGGAAAAAAATCTAAATATGTGGTCGAACATAAAATATAAATTATAGGAAATGTGACTAGCCGAGCTTTATTCCGGTTATACCGGAAGATAGCTTGGCTTGGCACATTTTTGGCAACACGAATCATGCATTAGAGTTCATGACACGAAGCAATGCCTCTGATCCTGACAACATGTTCACTTCCCCATCGCTCCTATTCCGCAACTCAACCACGCCTTTCTCCACCGTGCGCTTACTTACTACAATTCTCCATGGAATGCCAATCAAATCAGCATCCGCAAATTTTTCTCCCGCGCTCACGTCCGGACGATCGTCATATAAAACCTCGACGCCGCCCCGCTCCATATTCTGGATAATCTCCTTTGCCTCTTCATCTTTTCCATCAAGTACAACCATATGTGCATCATAAGGCGCAATGGAGGCAGGCCACACAATGCCTTTATCATCGGCGAACACCTCCACTGTTGTTCCTAAAAGTCGCCCCAACCCAATGCCATAGCTTCCCATGATAACTGGCTTTTCATTGCCCCCTTCGTCTCGGAAGTGTAACCCCATGACTTCTGCGTATTTCATTCCCAGCGGGAATATATTACCAACTTCAATTGATTTTTCTTCCACCAAAGCATCTTTACGCAAACCGAGCTTGGAAAGATTTTCATCCGTATAGATTTCTTTATTTATGGCAATCTTTTTTTCTTTATCAACATATATGGTGTCTTCACCTGCCTTATTCAATGTCTGAAACTCATCCGTAAAACCAGTGGTAAACGACCCTCCCGCGGCGCACGTTCTGTAGGTTATATCACCTAGCCCCACACGCTGAAAAATCTTCATATACGCCTCTGCGCATTGTTCATAAAATTGCTTGAATTCTTCTTCCGATCGGCTAAACGAATAGAGGTCTTTCATTACGAATTCGCGCGTGCGCATAATTCCGCTTTTAGCGCGAAGTTCATTGCGAAATTTTGTTTGAAACTGATAGATATAAAGCGGTAAATCTTTGTATGAACTTACGAAATGCGTAAGTAAAGCGGTCAGCGGTTCTTCATGTGTATTCGCGATGCCAACTTCCCCCCCGCTTGCGAGTTTGCTTTTGAACCAATTATCAACTACTGCGTCATCCCATCGGCCGCTTTTTTGCCAAAGTGTCGGATCCTGAAGAGTGGTAAGGAGTACCTCTTGCCCCCCGATATTGTTCATTTCCTCCCGAATAATATGTTCTATTTTTTTAAACACTCGCAACCCAAGCGGTAAGTAGGTGTAAACCCCCGCCATCTCTTTATGGAGAAACCCTGCCTGAATGAGCAACTCCGCATTGCGGCTTTGCTCGTCTTTGGGCGGCTCCCGTCGGGTTTTGGTAAACAATTGGGACATGCGTTGCATATACATGCAGTATAGAAAAAAGGGAGAAAATAGGCAAAAAACTGTATAAGGTCACCCATCTTTGCACTCCGAGCCCTTACAGGACAGGACATTCGGTCTGTTTTAGCTAATACGGTTTCTGGTAAGGAAAGCATAAATTCTACCGGAGACAATTTGTTTTGGAATGCATAATGCACCCGTTCGGTATTGTACCACATAAGCCAGTCGATGAGTTTTCGATTGAATACTACGGGTGTGAGCAAATCTTGCATGTGGTAATCGAGAAATTGATGAGCAACGTTATATTTTTCAAGGATAAAAAGCACTTCCATGAGAACAATAGAAGGAACAATGACTTGATCAGCATCTTCGATAGCTTGTTTTGCTTTCTTGGAAAGCTTTTGGTTTTCGGTAAGGAACCAAAAAAGAGCATGGGAATCAATTACGATTTTTTCCATTGCTCAACATCTTTTTTAGAGACATATTTTTCAATATCAAAATCAAACAGTCCCCTTTTTGCTTCCTTAAGAGTGTGTTCATCCACATGCACCTTTCCCAAAATACTCTTTGGTTTCCCAAGATCGTTTATTTTTTCTTCAAGAAGCTCTATTTTTTTAAGAATTGTAGTTTTTGTTACGGTAGCCATACCTTGTTTATAGCATACGCGTAAGGGTCGTGCAAGTTAGATCAGCGACATAAGGTCGGGATACGGAGGTAAATATCTAAATGCTCCTCCCCCAATTTTGGTTCATTTACCCTGTTAAATACGATTTGAGCCTATTGTGCAGAAACTGCTTTCCGAGATGGGTTTTCAGATATTTCTCGCGTTTCAGTGCATCTTTTTGGTTTATGCATGCTTCATAGTATATAAGTTCTAGTGGTCGTCTATCACAGGTGGATTCAACTTTGCCTTTCTTGTGTTGCTTTTACCCTGTTAAATGCGAGGCATATTTAACAGGGCGGGTCGTAATTTCAAATTTTCGGTATATCCCGTGTAGAATTTTCTATCTTTCAGACTTTTCAGTATGTATGTGTAGTAAAACTTCATACACAAAATTTGAAATTATGTAACAGGTTTTCTAACAAATTCTTGTATTTGCCTTATATCCCAGACCTCTGCAATATTTTTGGCACGATCAATGATTTCCTTGTCAAACGTAATAAGCGGCACCTGGAATTCTTTTGCTGTTCCTACAATAATAACATCCATGCCCGCCAGACCGCTTTGCATTGCAATATCAAGATAATGTGCCATACGGAATGCAGAAAAATCTACCAAACTTATTTCTGGAAAAGAGAGAATTTTCTCGCCAATTTGCCGCGCAAGTCTGTTATTCTGTGTACGTCGAAACACGGCTGCTACCACTTCTATAATGACACTCACCGGAATAATGGCAGACAGAGACCTATCCTCCAAGAGTTGGAGGATTTGCAAAGCCTCTTTTGAATATGGTTCCTCTTCGCGAAACGCGGCAACAAACACTGAACTATCAATGACGAATTTCATAGGAGAATATATTATCTGTCACGCTGGGAACGTATTTCTTGTACTGCGCTTTGCCCATGCCACGAGCGGCTTATTTGTTTTCGGAGCATTTGCAAGCTTATTTTTTTGTGCCCGCGTTTAACAAGTGTACGAGGATATACAACATATGTCTCAAGAGGATTATATTTTTTTGTAGGTGTTGTAATAGACATAATGCAAGTATAGCATACGAGAACTGAAATTTCAAATCACTGTCACGGTGAGACAAAATCCCAGATCACAAATTGCTTCAGTAATTTTGAGACGTATCTCATAAGATTTTTATTGACTCTTCCCCCAATTCGCATTCATCAGCGAAAAATCAATGGAGTTTACGATGCCGTCTTTGTTTATGTCTGCTGTGGCATCCGCGGTAAACCAAACCCCTGCCATGATGGTCCAATCGGTGCCGTTGACCGTGCGGTTCCCGGTATAACCGGGATTGAGGTCGCCTACGAGTAGAGTGATGTTTTGCGCGTCATGTGTACAACTCTTCATGCGTGCCAATATCAGTACATAAGACGCTCCCTGTTTCTATAAACAAAAATGTAATCCGGTAGGAACGATCAACAGAAAAAGACCATTCTGCCCGTTGCTTTCCATGCAATTTATGAACTTTAAGGCGAGAATCGAAACCATTACTATCACGGAATATCTTTAAGCGCGCTATTGCCTTTTTCTGGGTAGAACCTTCAAGTTTATGGAATGATTTCTGGAAACGGAGAGAAAGTTTAATTTCCATGGTTCCTTAGAGCAGATTTGGATATTCCCGTTTTAAGAAGGCATGCAGATGTGCTGACGCGCCACGAGAATGTTCCTGTGTGGCGCCACGAACACGCCGATCTAACCGTTGCGCTGCTTTTTTTTGAAGTTTTACAATGGGAAAAACCCGAGACTGTAATTCCTCATACTCTTTGCGTGGTATCACCACTAATTCTTCTTTTCCAGTAATACTCTTGGGAATTGTAGTAAAAGTTTGCTGCATAAATCTTATGGTATCATGCGTTATGCAAAAAAACAACGCGCATAACATTGCCATTATTATGAGGTAAACATCTAAATGATCCGTCCCCAATTCGCGTTCATCAAGCTAAAGTCTATTGAGTTTACTACACCATCTTTGTTTATGTCTGCCACTGCGTCCGCGGTAAACCATACGCTTGCCATAATGCTCCAATCAGCACCGTTTACCGTGCGGTCTCCGTTGAGATCGCCGACTAAGGGGCCATTATCTACTATTACTGTCACAGAACTTGATGTAGTGGTATTCCCTGCCGCGTCTCGCGCTCTAGCTGTTAATGTATGCGAACCATTAGGTGCGGTTGTGGTATTCCAAGTAATGGAATAAGGAGAAGTAGTATCTTCTGATTGGAGATTGATGCCATCAAGAAGGAATTGAACGCCGGAGACGCCGATGTTGTCTGAGGCGGTGACAGAGACTGTGATAGTACCAGATACAGTGGAACCATTGGTGGGTGCTGTCATGGAAATTGTGGGAGGAGTGGTATCTGTAGGAGGAATGGAACCCATAGGACCAATACGAGTCGTACTTACCACCATCTGGTCATAATATTCTTCTCCCGTGCTGCCAGGATTTGACCAGTTTTCCAGCCAAATGGCACCGATGCGGCTTGCAGGGTTCGTATCCCGAAGGTCATTACGATTCGTCCAGCGCGCGCGTTGTGTCCCAGCACCTGTGCAACCTAGCCCATTAGTACCACAGTCGTTCATCCAAAAATCAAAGACGCCATCGCTTCCACCGGCAGTATTCAACTTAATGTGCACCTCAAAGTAGTACCAGTGGCCTGGGATCACAGAAAGTGCATTTCCAAGGTTTTGTCCTAATCGTGCTGTCGTTGCGTTTTGTGTTTGAAAATCTGGCTCGAGGCTTCCAAAAGGAAACATCAGTACACAGCATTGAAAGCCGCCATCAATATTTTGTTGGAAGAACATCATTTTTTCGTGCCCTGGGGCGAAGTTGGATGACGGCTTCATATACCACCGGACGTATAGTTCGTCGTAGCTAGTATCGTTTATGAATCCGTGCAAGGCTTCATTGCGACCTCCAATACTTGGCCCAGGGAGTATTCCGCTCGTGGCGACACAATTTGTCCCCACCACGCCGATTCCCCCACAAATAGCAGCACCTGCCGGGGTGATCGGGTTTGCGTAAATGTTCCCACACCAACCGTCCACCCCAGTCTGTCCCAACCCACCCGCACTACCTCTCGCTTGGTCGCAGTCCTTCGTATACCAATCCCCATTCTCAAAGTCATCGCACATGACATAGTTTGGGTTACTGCCATCACACCCCGGCTCCGAAGAGTTGAAATACATATTATTTTGAGATGGCGGAAGCGCACTCTGCGTCGTCGCGCTCGCAACGCTTGAATATCCCGATAGATTAGGCACTGCATCTACCGCTCGTACTTGATAGCGATAGGCGGTGTTGGCGGCGAGGCCGGTATCACTATATGAATTGGCACTTGGCGTACCAACTTGGCTAAAGGTAGAGCATCCGATTTCCTGGCATCGCTCCACCCGGTATCCCGTCACACCCACGTTGTCCATACTGGTGGTCCAACTCAAATTGATCTGGGAAGCGGAGACTGCCGTCGCGGAAAGGTTAGACGGTACGCTAGGTGCTTGGGTATCAGTGGGGGGTGGAGTAGTGCTGGAACCGAGGGAGTAGAGAGCAGAAATATCGGATGCGGAAAGAACACGAGTGTATACCCGCATATCATCCAATGAACCAGCATATTGATCTGGGCCATCTGCGGCATTCCCCATACGCACTTGTGAAGATGCTCCCGTGCCAAGACTAAAGGCCCCAAGAGTTTGGGTAAGTGTACCATTCACATAAAGATCAGTAGCGCCAGAGCGAACAACCACCGTAAGAAGTGTCCATTGGTTGAGAGAAGGTACATAGGTAAAGTTAAGATTCGAGGATGCTGATTGTAATAAAACTGAACCATTACCTTGACTTAAATCAAGATTGAAGCGCATGCCGCTTGCGCTATATGATGTTCGTTTGCCTATGAGAGTACCATAGTCATTGAAGTTAGTTGGGTTTACCCACAGGGAAAGACTAAACGGCAGTGCCGCTACATCGAGCGTAGAATTTACTGATACATAGCTTGAGCCGCCGATAGAAACAGCGTTACCTATCTTCCCTGTTGTCCACGTCGGGCCGTTGGTAAGGGTGCCCGTATTCCCACTTCCAGAAGAATCTGTAGCCGTTGTCCCGGTCCCTTCATCAAATTTCCAGTGGCCAGTGAGTCCACTTGTAATAT
>Ga0209542_10006871_pt1 | contig 21941 bp, 22 predicted proteins | sample RifCSPhighO2_01_FD_184028 | JGI IMG/M metagenome (GOLD analysis project Ga0209542, IMG submission 184028) | Soil microbial communities from Rifle, Colorado - Rifle CSP2_plank highO2_0.1 (SPAdes) (version 2) | ecosystem: Environmental > Terrestrial > Deep subsurface > Rock core/Sediment ... | reverse complement strand
GTCGCCATATGGTGCCAGCGTACCGCGTCGTTGTACAACCGGCGCGCCCCCCGCACCGTGTCCAGGACGTATATTTGCCTCATTTCTCAGGCGTTACCCGAGTGCCAAATGTATCTGAACTTATGCAGCGACCGAGCGTTGAGCGATGACCGAGTGAGAACGAGGAAATACTGAGCTCAGCAGAGCGAATGTAGGAAGCGCAGAAGCGCGAACGTGCGGCCGAATGTACCTATTGTAGTGCCCGGACGGGTCTCAACTTAACCTGGTCGGTCAAAAGCAGCGTACCGAGCACGAACGGAACAAGTGAGGCAATTTGCCACACGGTCGGTGCCTGCTGCAGAATGATCCACGCGAGTATGAGAGTGACGAAAGGAGAAATGCTTGCGAGGGCCGTGCCTTTCGTGACAGAGATCCTGTGTATCGCCTCAATCCAAAAAAGTTTCGAGAATCCAAGGAGCAAAATTCCGTTGAGAATTAAAAGTGGGAGCGCGACAAACACCTCACGAGCGGACGCATGGGCGCCAAAATAGTAGGCGAGCAGGAAAATCCCCGGCAACGAAAGCGCGCTCCGCAAGAACATGATGGTTTCGCTGGATGCAATCTCCCGCGCCTTTTGTTGGAAAAAATTCCCGATCGGCGCAAACACACACATGACAAGAATGAGCAGGTCTCCAAGATGCATTCCGGAAAAATCCCGTCCGAGTACGATCACGGCTCCGATGATCATCAAAACGGCACCCAGTGCATAGTCGAAGGAAAAGCGTTCTCCCTTAAATATGCGGAAAAACAAAAACGAGGTGAACACCTCGAAAAGAACAATTATGGCTACGTTACCGGGCGTGGTTGTTTCGAGGGCAATAAAATATAAACTATATGTCACTACGCCGATGATCAACGCTATCAAAAACGCATACTTCCAGAGCAGGGCATTTCGCAGCTCTTTCCATCGTCCCCTATAATTCACAACGACGAGGAAAAAGATCGTCGCAAAGAGCGTACTCCAGAAAAGTGACGCTAAACTTGAGACTGCGGCATAGGACAGAACAACGACGATCGGGAGAAAACCGTTCAGAAGAGCCGTGATAAGCAGGCTCAACTCACCCTTCCGCTGCTCAGAGAGCGCCATCTAGCAATTGTCACCTGCGCGTATGTGCGCGTCAAAGTGGAAGCGTTGGGGCTACGGGGAAAGTGCCGATATCCTCGTCCTCAGTATCCCCGTCTCCATCGTCATTTTCTCCGACATCGAAAGCGGGAAGAAGGTCGTGCCCCTCGAATTTCTCCTGCGCTTCGAGGAACGCTTTCACGGTTGTCGCATCTTTGAGGGCGCGCTCGATCTTTTCTTTCTCGGAAGACCCCTTCCCGTCATCTTCACGGAACTTCTCGATGTGTCCTCGGATATTCGATATTTGGGTTTTGGTGCGTTGACTTGTCGTTGCGTCAAGTTTCTCTTTCATGGCAGAGAACTGAGCCTCCGCTTCCTCGAGCGTCGTTGAGGCGTTCCTCTCGATGCGCGCGACGATCGCCGCGTCAGAATCTCTTATAGTGATGGAGGCAGTGAGCGCGGTTCCGGCATCTTTGGCAAATGTTCGAACGGCTATCTCGCCCGAGGCGCTACGTTCCGCTTTTACGGAAACCCCCCGCTCCGCGCTGGCAATTCTCTTGCCGCGCTCCTTCAGCATACGCACAAGCTTCCTCGATTCACCTCGGCTCTCTTCGTTCTCTCCCCCCTCTCCGAGCCGCGCGATGACGGCGCTGTGTGCCGCAATCGAAGACCCGAGGCGCGTGGAAATATCAGCGGCAACAATAGGGTCCTCCTCTCCGAAGGCTTCAACGATCGCTTCGACTTTCGTCGCATGTGTATCGAAGCTCTCTTCGAGTCCGGCTTTCACCTCGGCCGTCAGTGTCCCCCGTGCCGCCAAGACCTCCGCTTCTTTCATACGGCGCTCCGCCGCCTCCGTGTGCCAAACCGCTTTCGCCTCCGAAGACAACGCGAGCGCGGCACGAAGGGGCTCGTTCACACGCACTTTAACGGGATAGAGAACATCGCCAGGCACCGCCGCTTCAGCGGCATACGCCGTACTGCTTCCGACGACCGCAAGAACGAGTACGAACGCGAACGAGGAAATGAGCCGATGGGAAAAGAAAAGTAGTGGGCTTGGCGTGATATGCACAGGGCTTTTTACAAGATGGCGCGACCGCATCGCTTCCTCAAGTGCAAGGCGCATCACTTCCCGCTCGCGCGTGGAGAGCCGGATAGCGTCTGATTCTTTCTTTAGTTGTTTGAAAAATGAGTTCATATATTTTATTCAGATTCGAGTATACCTCGGAGTTTTTTGAGACCGCGATGCAAACGCACCGAAACGACGTTCTCGCTCTCCCCGATGAGGGCACTTATCTCCTGAAGCGACAGGTCATTCACGTAACGCATGGTAAGGACTTCTCGATACATATCCGGCAGCTTCCGTATCGCTAGGACAGCACGGGAGCCGTCGTATCGATCCATGGCATTCTCAAGCTCATCCGTATCGTCCCGCAACAAGTCCGATTCGATCGTGCCGCCATCATCGTCCTCGAGCATCGCGTCGAGCGAAAAGGACTTCCCCTTGCGATACTCGTCGATGATGAGATTGCGGAGCGTCCTGAATAGGAATGGCCGCAACTCACGTACTTCTTCACCTCGCTGCACATACCGCAAGACTTTCAAAAAACACTCCTGCGTTAGCTCTAGCGCGCGATCGCGATCAGGCAGGCGCAAGGATGCGTGTCGAAACAGCTCATCTGCATGGCGCTCGAATGCTTCTCGAAATGATTGCTCGATATCCTTCATGGTAAGACGTGTTTATGCTCGACTTCTTACGGGCGACGTAGGGCAAGAGAAATGCAAAAAACTTTTTGCATTTCCGAGCCGAGGAGCCCGAAAGGGCGTATGCCCTTTACCCTCCCATACTACAACAAAAGACCCCACCTGGGAGGTCTTTTGTAGGAGAGAGTCGCGATGGTTATTTGACTTCTACAACACCGCCGCCCTCAACTGCAACTTCTGCATCCGCGGCGACATCTGCCGTAAGCTCCTGTTCCATGACTGACCGTACTTCGTTGATGAGCATGGCCTGTGCCGAAAATGTGAGCGCGAGATCCGCATCGGCCTCACCCGTGACATTAGCAGATACGAGAGCCTCTACCCGACTTTCGATAGTCGCCTCAAGATCATTCTCGTTCGTTGTCATGAGGAATGCGTACCATGGGTACCGCACGTCGACACTGCCGTCAGCGCGCACAGTGGCGGTCGCATTCACAGTGACCGGGATTAAACCGAAGAGTTTCGCCTGCTGTTTGTACGTGACAGAGATGTTGTTCGCCGAAGCTTTCACCTCTGAGACATTCTCGTCGGCCGCGATCTGCGCCGCGACGAATCCAGAGAGATCGGCACCCGAACTGACCGACGCCGGAGAGACACTTACCGTTCCGGCAGTACCTGCATCAACGTCCGCGCGCGTGACGACGACTACTTCCAGGGCATTGGTGGTGCCGGCATTCGCCGAACCACTTGTGCTTCCCGAAGAATCGGCTGATCCAGAAGTTGTCGCTTTCGCGCCGACAAGCGCGTTCACAACGCCCTTGACCTCCGTGCCAAGACTTGAATTTACCATCCCGGACACACCAACCGATGCTTCCGCAGAACCACCAGCCTCACCGTAGACGCCCTGCGTTGCCGCAGACGCAACAGACGAGAGAGTGAGAATAAGAGCAAGACCCAACGTAGCAATAGTATAATTTTTCATACCGTTAAGGTTACTATATAAGCGGGAAGGTTCCCACTCCCCGCCTGCATAAGACGTTTTCGTCCTTTTTCTCTTACTGGCGACGTAGGGCGAGCGAAGTGCGGAGGCTTGCTTCCACACTTCCGAGCCGAGGGAGCCAGAAAGCGAAGCTTTACCGTTCTCTCACTGGCGAATACATCCACATACGCCGGGGAGGCGAGGCCTATTCTGGCTCCCGCCTCCCCGGCTCACGCCACCACGAATCGGCAGCCGCTGGCTTCCTCCTGCATAGCGAAAAATTCTCTGCCTAATATTAGTAATTTAATAAATCGCCCCAAGAGAACTTCCTGCGGCGCATTGTAAGAGACCCTAATGAGTTCAAGATGAATTATTGCCCGTGCGATTGCCGTTTCGTGAAAAATCAACCGCTATCTCGCTCACGTTCTCCCGCTGCCTCTCTGCGGCCCCACTTTCGCTCAGACTTTGCTGGCCCGCCGGGAGCTGTATGGTAACGATGGTCCCCCGCTGCTCGGCGCTGCGCACGGTTATTTTCCCGTTATGGAGCTTCACGAGTTCGGAAACTATCGTGAGCCCGAGGCCCGAGCCGCCGCTCCCGCGCCTGCGCGACGGGTCCCCGCGGTAGTAGGGCTCAAAGATGCGGAACAGGTCCTTGCGCGCGATGCCCGCCCCGAAATCCTGTATCGTCAGCTCCATGTGATCCGGATGGACTGGCTCCACCGTGACGAGGATACGCCCGCTGCGAGGTGTGTGGATGATTGCGTTCTTGAGAACGTTCATGACGACCTGTTCAAGTGCAATGGCGTTCCCCCACACGACCCTGCGTTCGCTCATACGTGCTGTCACCTCCAGACGCTTCGAATCAGTGAGACTCTGAAGCTTTTCTATAACGCCCCGAACGACCTCACCGAGGTCGATGTCCTTGAACTCGATACGCTCGGGACGTATCGACGCGGAGAGCGAAAGAAGATTGTTGATTATCTCGGATATGCGGTCGAGTTCTTCGACGGTACTGTCGAACGTCGCCCTCATGTCCTTCTGCAACTCAGCCGACATGAGCGCCACCTCGGTGTTGGTTTTGATGACGGAAAGCGGCGTCCGCAATTCGTGCGCAACATTGCCAATGAACTGCTTTTGCGATTCGAGGGCGTTCCTCGTGGGCAAAAGGGCGATACGCGTGATGATGTAACTCAAGATGAGCGTCACCGCAATGATGACCGCGGTGGCATACACGACGGTACGCGAACGCATCGATGCGAGCTCTGCGGCAACGGAATCGCTTATCGAGCCGGGTGCCGAGCCCGGAGAGAGCGCCTCCTCGATGCCGCGGGAAAGCGCAAGCGACGCATCGTGGTAGAGCACTTTTGCGGTCACACTGACAACAATGAGAAGGAGGGCGGAGAACGCGACCTGGAGCGCGACGACATTGACCTCCGTTCGAAAGAACGGGTCGTATTGGTATTTATTCGCGAAGTCGGTAACCGATACCGCGAACCGTTTCGAGTACGCTTTCAGGGTCTGGCCCAAGCTTTCGGCGAAGATTTTTGACATGGACGTCCACAACGTTGCTAAAGCCGACATAGTTGAAATCCCATAGGTGATTAAGAAGGTCATCCCGATTTACGACTTTGCCGGGATTGCGCATGAAGTACTCGAGCAGTCCGAATTCTTTCAAAGTGAGCGGGATCTCGTTGCCGTCGCGAGAGACACGCCTTGTGCTTGGGTCGAGGGCTATGTCGTTGCTCTTCAAGACCTCCGGCAGGCTCTCCGTCGGGCGCCGCATGAGTGCACGGAGCCGAGCCGCCAATTCTGTGAACGAGAAGGGCTTCACAAGGTAATCGTCGGCGCCTGCGAGAAGAAGTTTTACTTTCGTCTCCGTTTCCGCGCGTGCCGTAAGGACGAGGATCGGGACCGTGACATTCTGTGCCCGCATTTCCTTGCACACCTCATACCCATCCATCGACGGGATCATGAGGTCGAGGATAACGACATCGTAATCCGTGCGATGGAGCGAGACCCGCGTCAGGGCCTTTTTCCCGTCCGAGACGATGTCGACGGTATATCCCTGCATCTCAAGCCCGCGCTTCAAGGCTGATGCGAGTTTCTCTTCGTCTTCAACAAGAAGTATTTTCATGATGAATACAGGTTAAAGCTGGTTAAATGTTCCGCGGGCGCAGAAAAGACCGTGCTACGACCCGCAAGCCAAGTATGCGGGAAGCTGGATGAACCTTTCATGAGCACCGCTGCATACTACGACGGCTCAACATAAAGACCCTTACAACACACCGCGTGTGTAATGCACCTTGGTCATCCTCCGTCTTCATGAGGGTCAGGTCGACATTATTAGCAGCTCATTAACATTCACAACACCATGAAAACAAAAACAAACAGTTATCAGCTTGTCGGTATCTTACTCGCCGCGCTCCTGTACTTGTACGTAGCGCTCGGCGTGCGCGCTGAAGCGCAAAGTGTACTGTTCACGCAATCGATGGACATCGGCTCACAAGGCTCGCAGGTAACGGCGCTTCAAACCTTCCTCTCGACGAGAACTGCTCATTACCCCGAGGGTCTGGTCACCGGCTACTACGGACCCCTAACGGCCGCCGCAATAATGCGGTTCCAGTGCGCCGAGGAGATCGTCTGCTCTGGCACACCAGCAACCACCGGATATGGCCGCGTCGGGCCCATTACGCTCGCGCAGTTGAATCTGGTAGCGAGCGGAAGTGTCGGCGTCGACGTCTCGGCGCCATACATCTCGGGAGTCGTCACGGTAATATCTTCGACGACTGCAACGATCAGCTTCGGAACCAATGAACTCTCATTGGGTAAGGTGTCCTACAGTACCCTTCCTATGACCGTCTTCGAGGCGGCGGGACCTGGCTTCGCTCCTGTGACCGGCGGTACCGTCGTTCAGGCAGACGCGAGTTTCCGGAGCGCGCACTCCATCACGCTCTCCGGACTGACTCCCAACACGACCTACTCGTACGTCATTCACGCGACTGACAGTAGGGGCAACTTGAGCATCACCTGGCCCTGGACGTTCAGGACAAATCCTTAGTATCTTTGTCTTGGACCAAAACGCCGCCCCGAGTATATCGAGGGGCGGTGTTTGTCGTTCTCTCATCACACTTTCGTATCCTCCACGATAACCTCGTCTCTGCGGATCGAGATGGACGCGGGTATCCCAAAGAGTTCGTATCCCTTTAGAAGCTGGCGGTTGGCATAGAGGGCGGCGGTGAGTGCGGCCACTCCTCCTATTGCAAGGGCTAACCGTGGTGAGGCGTACTCGCCCACGAAGCCTATTATCGGAGCCCCTATGAGAGTCGAGCCGAAGAGAGCCATAGACCACAAGGACATAACCCGCCCGCGCATATGCGGAGCGGATTCCAACTGGATCATCGTGTTCGCAATAGAAGAAAGACAGATGGAGAAGAAACCTACGAATCCCATGGCGACCGTCGCAAGACCTAACGTGGGCATTGCTGCCGTAACGCATATAGAAACTCCAAAAAGGAATGCCCAAAGAACGAATTCGTGTACACCTACGACCTTACGACTTGCGGAAAACAGGCCCCCCACAACACTGCCCGCCCCCATCGCCGAGAGCAATGCTGCGTAATCGGCGGCATCCCCAAAAAATGTCGTTCGAGCAAGTAGAGGAAGCGATGTCTGAAATTCGTACGTAAAGACACCGATAATAGCCATAGAAATAAGCATTGTCTTGATGAGCGGTACGGAGGCCACGTAGCGCAACCCCGAGAGTATGTCGTCGGTTCCCGGCCCTTCGCTCGGTTCACGGTGAAGCTCTTCCTCACGCATCTGTGTGAGAAAGATTATGAATACAATGAACGAGAGCGCGTTGGCGAAAAAACAGAACGCCATTCCGACCGACGCTATCAAAACGCCCGCAAACAAAGGGCCAAGCGTTCGCGCGAGATTTGCCTCGGTCGAATTGAGGGAGACCGCATTCTGAAGATTTTCAGGCCCGACGATCTCATGTATGAAAGTCTGCCGCGCAGGCCTGTCGACGACGTCGGTGAGTCCGAACAGAACCGCCGCGAGATACACCATCCACATCTCTATAGCGCCGTACGCGACGAGCACTCCGAGAGTGAGCGCGAGCAGTGCGTCGAGAGATTGCGTCGCATAGAGAAGAGTTCGTTTATCGAAACGGTCGACTATCGCGCCCCCGAAGATCCCACCAAAAAGGAGCGGCGCGAACCGGAACGCGAGCATCGCACCGAGCAACGTGCCGGAGCCCGTGAGTTCGAGCACGAGCCATCCCAAAGCGACCGTCTGCATCCATGAGCCGACGTGGGAAAAACCGATGCCAAAAAAATAGAGACGGTAGTTCCGTATCTTTAAAGACGCGAACGTCTGTTCACCGAGTGCTCTGATTGCCTCCATTTCAACAATAAAAACACGCTTCCGCCCTTTCCGCCATCTAAATTTGAACAGGTCCTATTCTGCAAGAAGTCAGTTCTTCGTTTCCGAGACAATGCGGCCGTCGTCGAGGTGGACGATGCGTTGTGTCATTTTGGCATATGGCTCTTCGTGCGTGACCATGATGATGGTCTGGCCTCGCTTGTGAAGCTCCTTGAATATTTCCATGATTCGCTTAGATGATTCATTGTCGAGGTTCGCTGTCGGCTCATCGGCAAAAAGTATCTTCGGTTCGTGCGCGACCGCGCGCACGATGGAAACGCGCTGCTGCTCACCGCCCGAGAGTTGGCTCGGAAGATTGTTGACGCGATGTCCCAATTCGGCCCGCTTAAGCGCCTCGGTTGATTTTGCATAGGCCGCGGATTTCGAAAGCCCTTGCATGAGTAGAGGAAGAGCGACGTTTTCGAGCGCAGTCAATTCCGGTAGCAGCGCATAATCCTGAAACACGAATCCGAACTTCGAGAGACGAAAATTCATCTTTTCGCGCGCACTCATCGTGTGGGTGTCGTGCCCGTCGATGTCTACTTCCCCGCTTGTCGGGTCGTCTAGTAGACTTATCTGGTATAGGAAAGTGCTCTTGCCCGCGCCGCTTCTTCCCATGATTGCTATCCACTCCCCCTCCTCTGCTTTAAAATCGATCCCCTTCAAAACGGACGTAAAAATATCGCCGTTCTTGAATGTTTTTACGAGTTGCTTTGTTTCGATCATAAGCAATTAGTTGCGACCCAAGATCGAATCAAGGGTGTTCTTTCTGATGATCATCCAGGCAGGAATGTAACCGGCGATCAGAGTTGAGATAACAAGAAGTCCGACGCGAAAGAACGTCTGGTTTGCGGGAGCGACGAGAATGCCGTCGCTGAACGGGAAGTCGATGGGATGCGCCGCGAAGAACGGTACGAGGGACCCGTACACGATGGCAAGCCCTACGGTAGATCCGATGATCGCATAGAAGACCGATTGGAACACATACGAAAACTCGATCGCCCGGCCGTCGATGCCGATGCCTTTCAAAATACCGATGAATTTTCGACGCGTAAGCGCGTTGATGAAAATAACGATGAAGATCGTTATGGTAGCGACGATGAGCCCGAGCGAGGAGAATACGTTGCCGAGCATGTTGAAGGTCGCGATGATGTCTTTGAGGAACTGCGGCTGTGCATCTTCATACGTTTGGACCTTGGCGTAGCGGTCGACGCCGCTGCGCACCAGGGCTTCCCGTACCGCGACCGGAGACGCTCCGTCTTTGAGCTTAATGGATATCTCCGTCACATTACCGTCGTTCCTTCCGATTATGCTCCTGAACTGCGAATCGACCATGAATACGCGGAGTGCTATCTCGTCGACCTTGCTCTTGACGATGCCCTTGACCGTCACCTCGCGAACGACGTCGCCCACCTTCATGCGTATCTTTGTGCCGATGCCGACGTTCTCCAGGGTCGAAAAGGCCGGAGACTCGATCGGAATGTACTGCTTCAGGAGGTAGTGACCGAGCACGACCTGGTCGTAGTCACCGGGCGCAAGGAACGCACCCTCGACGATATCGCTCGCTATCCCCGTGACCATGTTCTCTTTGAAGGGATCGATGCCGACGAGCTGCGCTGTTGCGGTATTGGCCTTGTCGGTCTCCTTCCGCGTCTTGTAGTTGGCCTCGAGAATACCGCCTTCGCGATAGCGGGGCGTGATCGCTTCGACCTGAGGCATGGTTTCGATGAGCCCGATGAGGTTGGGGCTGTTCTCAATGTATTTTTTGTCATTCAAGGCTGAGACGATCACGTCGCTCGTGAATTTCGTCCGCGTCTGGTCGATGGCACCCTGCAAGAGCCCTACGAGAATGCCTGAGACAACAACGAGATTGAGGAATGTCAGTATCATCACAAAAATGATGAGTGATGTCGTCCAAAGGCTCGCCCGCCGCAAGGCTCGCAGGGCGAGAAAAAAGCCGATGCGTATGTTTAGGGGGATCATCCTGTTGTGAAGTTTCGGCTGGCGCTTACGCGCGGCACGAAACATTGAACTGGTAAGTTTGTGTGCTCATGACTACTGGAATTGCCTCTATACATTCGAAGAATTAGCCGAAACTCTACAACAGGAATCATTGCGAGGCGGAAAGTATTACCATATCGCCTTCAGAGAGGCCCGAAAGGATCTCGATATTTCCGAGTGAGGAGACCGTTCCCGTTGTGACCTCTCTTTCCTCGACCTCGTCTGCCGCCTCCACGGGTACGTATTTCTTGCCACCGCGCTCGATCACTATTCCCTGCGGAATGCTGATGACGCCGTCGCGCTCGTCCGTCGTGATGACGACGTTCGCCGTCATGCCCGACTTAATGCGAGGGTCGACTTTGGAAAACTGCAAAAGAGACCGATATGTGGAGACGCCGTCGCGGACCGTTTCGGCGGGGTCGATCGAAACGACCGTCGCGGAAAAGATCGTGTCGGAGCCATATGCGTCGAGTGTTACCTCCGCTTTATCACCCACCTCGATGATGGCGATGTTGATCTCTGGTACGAAGCTTTCTATCTGGAACACGCCGCTCGATACCATTGCCGCTTCGGAAACATTCGCGGAAGCTATGGCCCCCACCTTAAGGTCCACCTTGGTGACGAGACCTGTGAATGGCGCGCGAATTATCGTCTTGCCAAGCTGAGCGCGCGCACTCACGAGGTCGGCCTCGGCCGCCTTCACATCCGCCTCTTGCGCCGCGACATCGCTTGTGCGTGTTCCTGCCTGCTTGAGGGTAAGATTTTTGCGTGATGTATCGAGTGCGGATACCGCGTTTCTCTCGGCCGTGATCGCCGTGGTGAGGGCGGAAGCCGCAGCGTTCACTGAGGAGCGCGCGGAGGCAATGTCGGTCTTGTAGCCATCGATAACGGATTGAGTAGCGCTTCCGGTCAACACGGCTTTGTTGAGGGCCGCGTTCACGTTCGTGAGAAGTGATGATACTTGCACGAGGTCGTACTGCGCCTCCGAAACCGCGCCCGGGAGCGCGGCATCGGCCGCAAGTCCCTCCACATTTCGCTGCCATGTCGTGAGGGTCGACTCCATCGTCAGGCGCGTGCCCTCGACGACGTTCTCAAGCTGTGCATCGTTTACGATAAAGTTTAGCTGTGGGTTTGTGCGCGGGTTGTCGACGAACTGGTCGAGTGTGTTGCGGATGGCGTCGTCGGATGTTGTGAAAGCGTCCTTCACTGCTTCGACGAGCGAGCTCTGCGCCTGCGCGAGCGCGACGGTGTCACTCTCTACTTCGGAACGTGCGACGTCGAGTTCTTCGGAGCGCGTCCCCTCCTTCAACAAAGCGAGCGATGCTTGTTCACGCTCGAGTGCCGCCTGTTTTTGCAAAATACTCGCGCGCAACTCGCCATTTTCTATTTCTGCCAGCGCAGCTCCCGCTTGCACGACATCGCCTACTTTCGCATAGACTCCCAGAACCCGGCCTCCCTGCGAGAAGCCTAAGTTCACATCCTGTGCGGCAACGACTTTGCCAGAAACAGAGACCTGCTGCGTGAATTTGCCCCGCTGCACAGTCAATGTTTGTGTGTCATTCCTACCGTTGCTCGAGACAAGGAGGGAGGCCCCAAACAGCACGACAGCGATACTTCCATACAGCACTGCCTTGGATCGTATATGGGTGAGAATATTCTGCATTTTCGGCAGTATAACAAAGGAAAAGATTCGGGCTAGCACAGCGCGGGACGAGGACTTTTGACCAAAAAACGATGTGTTACGCCTTTGAACCTTTCAACTGAAGATTGTGCGTATTGATCGCGAGTTCGGCCAGTTTGGCCATCATTATGAGTGTCTCTTTTTCTTCTTCGGTTATCTCGCGCGGCTCATGTCCCTTGATGCAAAACGTGCCGACACGTTGGCCGTCTTCCGAAAAGAGCGGCACACCAGCATAAAAGCGTATGAACGGTTCACCGATTACCATCGGATTATCAAAAAAGCGCGGGTCCTTTTCGGCATCAGGAATGACGAGAATTTCATCCGCAAGCATTCCATGCCCGCAAAAAGAAATTGCTCTGTCGCCTTCCTTCTCATCAAGCCCGCACACCGATTTGAACCACTCACGATTGGCGTCCACGAGCGTGATGGTCGAGATAGGCACGTTGAACACTTTGGTTGCGAGCTTGGTAAGCAGATCAAAACGCTCTTCGGGAGGGGTGTCCAATATCTGCAGTTTTTTAAGGGACGCTATTCGCTCGCTCTCATTTTCCGGTATCGGCGCCGTTTGCATGGGCGTATTATAGCAATAGAAAGTGTGGGGAAGGTAGTTTGTTTAAACACCTTCGATACTTCCAACTTTGGCTGGCCTCTTCGGTCTCGTAAAATTCTCCACCAAGCCCACAAGCCTTTTCTGGCGCTTTTTAGTTTATCATTTCGACGCTCTTCGGAATGAGCTTTGGGCGATGTCATCTTTGGCGGCATCAGTAGTTATCATTTCTCCTTTTCTGATATCTCTAAGAGCAATGTCGCACCCTTGCTGAAAATCCTGGTAGGTATTTGGGTTCGAGGAATGATTTACATATCGTTCAGGTTCAGAGTACAGGTAGAAAGTTCCAAAGTGAGTATGGGAAAATTCCTTTTCGCTATCGGGGAGACTTTTGAACTCTTCTTCGGTTAGTGGTTTGAGATGATACTGAACGACAACTTCTCCCTCCTCAAAATCTCTACCAGCATATATACCTTTCCCCGCAAGATACCCTGTCCCTATAATTATATCTTTCATAAACTGGTACTCCTCGGAGTCCGAATCTCTCTCAACTTGGCTGCGGGACTTGGACTCGAACCAAGATAGACGCCTCCAGAGGGCGCCGTCCTACCATTAGACGATCCCGCAATGTATTTTCTCTCTCAACTCCTTTTTACCTTCTGGAGTCTTGTAGAAACGTTCTTTTCTGAACGCCTCATACTTGTCACTATATTCTTCTTTGTGAACCAATTCCAGCGGTAATCTTCCCTTTGTTGAACGCACACCACCTCTCATATGCTGAGCAAAACGTTTGTCTATATTCGCGGTGCAGCCAACGTAAAAGTTTCCATCTTTTAAGCTTCGCAAGACGTAGACAAAGTGCATAGTCCTACCATTAGCCTCGCCCGTAGGCCAGAGCCTACAGGCTACGGCCGAGGGACGATCCCGCAATAGCCACTATCAGTAGCGCCAAAATTCTAGCAAATACTGGGGATTTTGCACTTTGAGCCCGCGAGAGATGCTGATACAATGCACGGCAACACCCCTGTGCGTATGTATCGCCCTCGTTCAAATAGTGCGCTGGTGAAAACGCTGCCTCCGTCGGAAATGGTATATCCGGAGGCGCTGATGCACCGAATAAAATATTATTTGTGGCGCTTCTACTCACCGTATCACCCGACCGTCCGCGACAGTGTCATCGCGCTCAACGTCATCAAGAACTATGGCCGGCAACCTCATCTTCTGGGAAAGATCGCTCCACATCTTTCTGTCGAAGATCTCATCTCGTTCCTGGTCGAGAAAGGATATGCCTACCATCGGGTCGCTTGGGAAGACGAAGGCGAGGTTGTGAGCCTTCGATATGTGGAGAACTTCGTGTACCAGTACCACGTCCGCGTCTTCGAGGACCGAGAAGTGCGCGGACACTATGAATATACGCCCGAGTGCTATCCGCTGCTCCACCTTTGGGACATCGGGAGAGAGGATAAGCGTGAAGAGTTTTTAAAACTTTTCGGAGACCGTATCATACCGCACACATCCGACGATCCGTCTGATTATCGATGGGAATTTCTTCCACTGACGAAACACCTGTGGGAGTGAATTCCACGCGAAGCAAAAGCCCTCGACGCACTGAACTCTCCCAGTACTGATCGAAGAGAAAGTTCCCAAGTGAATAGTAGATGTATTTCCCGGAATACACTTCGCTCTCTTGCACGATGTGCGGATGCGAGCCGATGATTATTGAGGCTCCCGCGTCGACGAATGAATGTGCGAGCTGCCTCACGCGCTGTAGCGGAGCTGCGTATTCATCTCCCCAGTGCGTATACACGACAACAATACGCCCTGCCGCCACCTCGGCGTGGATCTGTTCAATAATGGAATCTCGATCGCCTGCCCCGTTGGAAGCCGAAGGCTTTCCAACCGGGGTCCAATCGCTCCAATTCACGAACGAGAACGGAATGCCGCGGATGGACACCCGCTCAACTCGCTCTGCTTCACTAAGGTCAGGTTCGCCAAAGTAGAGAACACCTGCCGCGTCGAGCCATTGCTTTGTTTCTGCAAGCCCGCTGCGACCGAAATTCATTATGTGATTGTTACCGATATTCACCAGACGAATGTTGTGACGCGCGAGAAGCGGTGCTGTCGAGGTAGGAAATGTGAAAGTGTAGTTCCCTTCTCCTCCGACTGCCGTACCCACGCTTTGCGACACCTGCGAAGTGATCGGGCCTTCAAGATTCGCGACGACAATATCGGCGCCCTGCAGGACATCAGTAATGCAAGAAAAGACATGGTCGTCCCCGTTCGCTTCCATCGCCGTCCGAATGGAACGATCGAACATCAGGTCGCCGCCAAAAAGTATGGTCACGCGGGGAAAAGTCTCCGGCGACGATGGGCGGACGAACAGCGCTTCATCGGGCGTATATAAAAAAAGGAGTGTGCCAAGACCAGCGACCGCGAGCCCGCCCAAAAAGGGAGAAATCGCTTTCATGCCGATACTCTACGCCAGATCTTTATCTTCAGCGAGGGAGCGTTGCGTGGCGAGGGTCTTCGCGCAGCAAGTCTAAGCGAGTGCGGAGGCGCTTTAGCCAAAAAGCGAGTGGGTGTGAGCGACTTGGGAGTCTTCGCGCAGGCCGACGAGGCCGAGCGGGAGCAATTTTTCAGTGGAAAAATATGCGACTCCCAAGCGCTTACACCTGCGAGCGCCCTACTATCCAGTGATACCCGAAAGTGAGTGAGGCTTTCCTTCTGCTATCGATGCGTTGGTGATGCGGATGAACCGCGCTTTCGCGTGGAACTCTTTGAGCGTGCGCGCTCCCGCGTATCCCATACCGACCTGCACGCCCGAGATGAGCGTGGCGACGAGGTCAGAGAGCGAGCCTTTGTATGGAACGAGGGCCTCCACTCCTTCGGGAACGGCCTTCCGGCCGTGCGTAAAATAGCGTTCTTTTCCGGCAGCACTTTCGATGACCGACTTCGAGCCCATGCCGCGGTACTCTTTGAATTTCTCACCATTTTTCTCGACGATCTTGCCCGGTGTTTCGTCAGTACCTGCAAAAAGATTCCCGCACATGACTGCCGATGCCCCTGCCGCAAGCGCCTTGGCGATGTCCCCGGAAGTACGCATCCCTCCATCGGCAATGACGGGTACTTTCTTTTTGGAAGCGACAGAAACGACATCGAGTATCGCGGACAACTGAGGAACGCCGACCCCCGAAATAATGCGCGTCGTGCAGATAGAGCCGGGACCAACACCTACCTTTACTGCATCGGCGAACGTACACGCCGCTTTCGCGGCCTCAGCGGTGGCGATATTCCCGAATATCATTTTTGCATGTCTGAGCGACTTTTTTATCTTTTTCGCACTCGCGATGACGTTGAGATTGTGCCCGTGCGCGCAGTCGATAACGATGACGTCGCATCCGGCGTCGTCGAGCGCTTTGGCACGATCCGCGGCAAATGGGCCGCACGCCGCCGCGACAGGCACGCCCGCCTCCTTCACTTTCCTCACCATTCCTACCTGTTCTTCGATGGAAACGTTGCGGTGCAGAACGCCCAAGCCTCCAAGCTTGCCGAGCGCAATAGCCATCGCGCTTTCAGTCACGCGATCCATCGCGGCGGAGAGGAACGGGACCGATAGTTCGATACCGCAGAGAGTAGTTTTGAGAGAGGCCTCGGCAGGCTCCATTGCGCTCGCGTTCGGTACGATGAGCACATCGTCGAATGTGAAGCCTCGCTCTAGGATTTTAGCAACCATGTTCTATGATAGCCGTCTGTGGACAAAAGTCAATTTTGGCGAAAGGCGAAAGACTGTAAATACTACCCCTTTTTCAGCGCAGCCTTTATGAAGGCACTGAAGAGCGGATGTGGAGAAAGCGGCCGCGCGCGGAATTCGGGGTGGAACTGGGTGCCGAGCATGAATGGGTGTTCTTTTTTCGAAAGCTCCGCGATCTCCATGAGGCGCCTGTCGGGCGAAACGCCCGAAAACACGAGACCTGCCTTCGTAAGACGTTCGATGTACTCAGGATTCACCTCATAGCGGTGACGGTGTCTTTCGGAGATAGATGCTTTCCCATACGCTGTGCGCGCTATGGTTCCGTCTACGAGATCGCACGGATACGCGCCGAGGCGCATCGAGCCGCCGAAATCTTTTCTTGCCAATTTCTCCACTTGCTCCGGCAGTATCATGATGACGGGATGTTTTGTATCAGGATCGATCTCCGTCGTATGCGCGTCCTTCAAGCCCGCGACATTTCTCGCGTACTCGACGGTCATAAGCTGCATACCATAGCAGAGACCGAAATATGGGATCTTATTCTCGCGTGCGAATCGGATCGCCGCTATTTTTCCTTCAATCCCCGTTTCCCCGAAACCGCCCGGGACCAGTATTCCATCGTAATCTTTGAGCTCAGAAACGGCCTTTGGATCAGCTTCGTAGGCTTTCGCGCTGAGCCATGTGAGCTCCGGCTTCGCGCCGTTCGCATAGGCAGAATATTTAAGCGCCTCGATCACCGAAATGTAGGCGTCCGAGAGGACGAAATCGCCGGTATCGAAGTATTTTCCGACAATGCCTATTTTTACCGTGCTGTTCCCATTATGTGCGTGTTCTGCGAATTCTTTCCACACCGAAAGGTCGGCGGACTTTTTCCCTTCTTTCCCGAGCGCTTCGAGAAGTATGTCGGAGAGCTTATCTCGCTCGAAATTCAGCGGCACGTCATAGATGCTCCTCACATCGGGCGCAGAGATGATCATGTCGGGACGCACGTTGCATCCGATAGCCAATTTTTCTTTGCGCTTCCTGTCCAGTGGATGCGTCGAGCGCGCAATGACGATGTCGGGCTGTACGCCGTAGGAATTGAGCGTGCGTACCGCATTCTGAGTAGGTTTCGTTTTCATCTCTCCTAAAGTCCCCGGGACTGGAAGGTACGAAACCATCACGAACAGAACGTCGCCCGGGTTCAATAGGTGCATGACGCGCGCGGCGTCGACATACAGCGCGTTCTGGAAATCCCCTATCGTGCCCCCTATCTCGACGACGGAAACATCGGAGAGAGATACGTCCGCCGCGCGCTTCAAGCGTTCGATCACTTCGTCGCGCACGTGTGGTATTGTCTCGACGCACTTTCCTCCATAGCCGAGATTTCTCTCGCGGGCAATGACGGATGCATATACCATCCCACTTGTCATGTAATCGTCGGCTCCGAGGTCGCGGCCCAAAAAGCGCTCGTAATTACCCATATCCTGGTCGGTCTCGAGCCCAGAATCAAGCACGAAAACTTCGCCGTGTTCTATCGGATTCATCGTACCCGCATCAACGTTGAGATACGGATCTATCTTGACGAGATTTACGGAAAGCCCGCGTTCAGTGAGAAGTTTTCCGATCGAGGCGGTCGCAATGCCCTTCCCCACACCCGACATGACGCCTCCGACGACGAAAATGTACTTGTGCCCTTCGCCTGTTTTTCTTCGTGCCATACCCGTCACACGAAATGGCATTGTTTCTGCAATGCCATATTTCTTATTCTAATAATCTGCTGAAGAAAAGAGCTCGTCGTGAAAACGTTAAATGTTCTGAAACCATTGCCATGCCATTTCGTGTGTTCGGGCATATCACGTGTGCAAGTAGCGGCGAACGGCCAAGTAGCTTGAAAGTGCGCCCAGTCCTATGCCTGACGCTACGATGATCAGGAATAGAGCCGGGAAAGCCTCGATGAAATAGGTAAACACATTGAACGACCCGAAGAACCTTTCGCTGCCGGGTCCAAGCCAAAGTGTCAGCGGATAGAGGAGAAGCAACACGATGAGACCGCTTACAAGCCCGTAGAGAATGCCCGCGACCATAAAAGGCCCGCGCACGTACCAGTGCCCGGCCCCCACAATATTCATGACGCCGATCTCGTCGCGGGCGGTGTAGATAGCTAGCCTGATCGTATTAAAGGCGATGAGGATGGTCGAGATACCAAGGACAAGTGCGACCGCGATGCCGATACGTCTCGACGTCTCGATGATGTTCGTCAGACGATCGATGGCGGTTTTGTTCTGGAAGAAATTGACTTTGTCTATCGATGCGGCCGTTCCTCCGCTTTTCTGCTGAGCTTCGAGGAATGTGGCGATCGACTCGTACTGACTCGTTTGTTTGGCCCGTATCTCGAGTGACGCGCCGAGCGGGTTCCCTCCCAGCTCGTCGAGGGCTTGCAGGGTAAGCCGGTCGCCCTTGTGGCGCTCGCGGAATACCGCGAGCGCCTCCTCGCGGCTTATGTACGTGACAACGGCAACCTCCGGCAACGCTTCGATAGCGGTTTTCATGGACGTGATCTCTCCCTCGGTCGCCTCGGTCGTGAAGTACACCGTCACGTCTACTTTTTCGGTGAGCTGTTTCAACGTCGCGTCCAAGGCGGCGCCAGAGATCATTAAGAATGCGACGACAAAAAGCGTTATCGTCATGATGAGGACGGCCGTGAGCGACACAAAACCGTTGCGCACGAAACTAATGAGCCCATACCTTGCTACCCTCTTCACGTTTACCCAAAGTGACATACGCTAATTCTACAGCATGTATTTACCGCTCTTGTCGTCCCGGACGACACGGCCCTGGTCCATCGTAACGACACGTCGGCCGACCGAGTCGACGACCGCCTTGTTGTGCGTCGCGAGAAAGACCGTGGTGCCGAGGTCGTTTATCTTTTTCAATATCTCGACGACGTCGTGCGCATTCACGGGATCAAGGTTCCCCGTGGGCTCATCCGCGATCAAGACGTCGGGTTGGTTCACGATGGCGCGAGCGATCGCTATCCGCTGTTGCTCTCCCCCGCTAAGCTCCGAGGGAAAGCTCCACAGCTTGTCGGCCAGGCCGACGAGCTCCAAGACGTGCGGAACGTCGGCCGCTATATCGTCCTCGGACTTCCCAGCCACTTCAAGGGCGAAAGCAATATTTTCGTAGACCGTTTTTGTCGGGATAAGCCGAAAATCCTGGAACACGGTGCCGATGTTCCGTCGGAGCGCGAGGAGTTCCCTCCCGGAGAGGTGTTGTATCTCTCGGGAGCCGAAATATACGGTGCCCTCTGTAGGACGCACTTCGGCGAACAGCATCTTGAGGAGCGTCGTTTTCCCTGCACCCGAATGGCCGACAATAGATACGAACTCCCCCGGATCGATGTTGAGTGTAATGTCTTCGACTGCAGGCACACCGTTGTTGTAGACTTTGGTAACCTTGTCGTAGTAGATCATACGGGCGACTTCTAGCTTCTAGGCGAGAGGCTTGTATAGAAAACTCGAAAACATCCGACCATTATACCTCGCCCCCATCGCTATCCAAATTCTTCTCGGCATCGATGAATGATTGGACGTCGCCTCCCAGCACGTTCTCCACGTCTCGGCGCTCATGTCCCGTCCGGTGGTCCTTTACGAGCTGATATGGGTGCAATACGTACGAGCGGATCTGGCTTCCCCACTCGATCTTTGTCGACGCCCCCGCAGAAAGGCCCCTCGTTTCCATCTCCGCCTCCTCCTCGCGCATCCGGTAGAGCTTGCCACGCAACATTTCGAGCGCTTTTTCCCTGTTTTGCGCCTGACTGCGCTCGCTCGTCACATGTACGGATAGGCCGGTCGGTGTATGCGTCATTCGTACGGCAGTATCGCGTTTGTTCACGTTCTGACCTCCGGGGCCTCCAGAGCGCGCGACGGAGATATCGAGCTCTTTTTCGGGAATGTGTGTCTCGGGCAGGTCGGGCAACTTGGGCAAAACCTCGACTAGGGAAAACGAGGTCTGCCGTTTCCCGGCAGAATTGAACGGCGACATACGTACCAGGCGATGCACTCCCGCCTCACGCCTCAGGGCACCGTAGGCGCCATTTCCGACGACCTCCAGGTATATGCTCCGATAACCACCCATGGAATTTTGGTTCGATGATAGCAAAACGACCTTCCACCCCCTCGACGCGGCATACTTTCCATACATCTCAAAAAGCATCCGCGAGAAATCTTCCGCATCATCGCCGCCCGCGCCGGAAACAATGCTCACTAAGCAGTCCCCTTTGTCATAACTTCCTGCACCGGCAAGTTTTGCTTTCAGGTCTTGATATTCTTTAAGGGCCGCCTGTGCTTTTTCCTTATCATTCCAAAAGTCGGCGGCACCCATCGCCGCTTCAATCTCCGAGATTCGTTTTTCAGTTTCTTGTTTATTCATGAGCCGCCTCGGAGATTCGAACTCCGGACCCCGTCTTTACGAAAGACGTGCTCTACCAACTGAGCTAAGGCGGCGGCGCCGTTCATCCTACGGCATTAAGAAAGCCTTTTCAATCAAAAAGCATTTCTTGAGCCGATGTCCGGGATTGAACCGGAGACCTCGTTCTTACCAAGAACGTGCTCTACCAACTGAGCTACATCGGCTTACTTCACCATCTCTTTGGTGGCGTTACAGAGAATATCACGCGACCTCATAATTCCGTAATTTCTCGATAAACGGCGCAATAGAGGCGTCTTTAATATCACTCGGCATGATTCGCATACACCCGGCCACTTGCCGCTCCAGCTCTCCAGCAGTCTGCGCGAGCTTCTCGAATCCCGACTCCGTGTCGTAGTGTGGACGACTGGTCGCCGTTTCAAGATACCTTGTACGCCCTTCCGCAAGCCGCCCTTCGAGCGAGAGCACTCCACGCGGGCCCACTCTCGTATCTGAATATTCCGCGATCTTCTGGTCCCAATCGGCTGAACTGACTATCGCATCCAGTTTAGAGTATCCTATCCCCTCAATGAGCTCCACGGCGCGTGGAGGCAGCTCTATTTCCCTCGCTATAGTAGCCCCAGCGACATGATGATCAGGCCCGTATTTTGCGACAAATTCAGCTTTCACTTTTTCCCAATATTCTACTCCCTCCGGTTCTGCAAATTCTGGAAAATACGTGATTTCGGACTTGATGATATTGCCCATGTCGTGAAAAAGACATGCAAGAACGACATCTTTTTCATTCACCGGTTTCGTGAAGTTGCTACATATCAGCTTAGCGACAGAAGCGACCCGCAGCTGGTGGAGCTGCAAGCTGGGCATTATCTTGTATTTAGTGTAAATCTCCTGCGAGGTCTTCACCGACCAATTCTATCATTTGCGCGAGCGACCGGACAAAAACCTCTGGGAAACCCACGGTTTTCCCATTCCTTCCTCCACGGGAAAACTACAGTTTTCCCGACCCCTTTCGTGTTCAAATCCGGTCGACAATATAATCAAAACGGACTCGCATTTGCGAGTCCGTTTTTTTGAGCGCGAGCGACCGGATTTGAACCGGCGACCTTTCCCGTGACAGGGGAACGCTCTAACCAGCTGAGCTACGCCCGCAGCAGTCACACAATACTTGAAAATCCCCGCTCTATCAATCCTTCCTGGTGTCCGTGGGACTAGGCCAAGAGCTTGTTTTGTGTCGGGGGTGGGCCTAGGCCAAGAGCTCGTTTTGCCGCCGTCGCGGCAAAACTCCTCTCGGCCCTGCTCGCACATCCCCGTCTACTGACGGGGCCCCGGTGCTCGCTTTCTCGTCCCACT
>Ga0209542_10006870_pt1 | contig 21945 bp, 24 predicted proteins | sample RifCSPhighO2_01_FD_184028 | JGI IMG/M metagenome (GOLD analysis project Ga0209542, IMG submission 184028) | Soil microbial communities from Rifle, Colorado - Rifle CSP2_plank highO2_0.1 (SPAdes) (version 2) | ecosystem: Environmental > Terrestrial > Deep subsurface > Rock core/Sediment ... | reverse complement strand
TAAGGAAAATGATGAATGTGAAGGTGATAAGAGTTATGCCTGCAGGTATGAAACAGTCAGATTTGATGAAGGAGTAAATGAAATGGATGGAGAAAGCGCGTTAAAGTTTATAAGATCCAGAAATTCAATTGGAGCAGAAGGTAATGATTTTGCAAGAATCATTAGGCAACAGCTTGTGGCAAAATCCATTAAAGATGAAGCTTTAGCTAATGTTAGTATATTCAATTTAAATAAAACCAAGGATTTTTATAATATTGTTAATAGTTTAGTTGAACGAGATATCTCAAACCAACAAGTCACAGCCATATTAAAAAACATACTTTTAAGAGGAAATTTTGTAATAATAAACAAAACAATTCCAAGTAGTTTATTTTTTACACCAGAGTTTTCTAGCTACGATGGGAGATATGTATTGACTCCAAAAAACAATACCTATGAAAATATACACAAATACATTAAAGAAAGTTTAAAGTGAAGAAAATAGAATAAGGCCGAAACCTACTGCTACCAAAGCTATAGATGCAATCCACATATAAATAGCGCTATTTCCGGAAACAGGGATCGTAGGTGAAGGTGATGGAATTGGTTGAGTCGGTTCTAATGTTGGTGACGCTGTGGGTTCTGGAGTTACCGTGATTGCAGATGGGGTTGATTCTCCTAAAACCTGTTCACCACTTTTTGCAATAGTAAATGATCTTTTCTTTTCTATTTTATTTCCAGTTTCATTGTTGGATGATAAGGTTAACGTATATTTTCCCGGTGTTAAAAATGAGATAGTGTTTAAATTCCATTGCCCATCAGGATCTGCTTTTAAACTATAAGATTTATTAGTCTTTTCTCCTTTGAGAGTTAGAAAGACTGTAAAAAGTCTACTGTGTCTAAAGTAATAACTCCTCCAGTTGACGAGCCAAGCACGTCTTCTTTGTTTAAGATATCGTAATTTTTTCCAATAATAACATCTTGATTTAGCGGACTGATGTCGGACATATGTGCATTTACAATTGATTTCAGACTGTCATTTCCGTACAGTTCAAATTTTACAATATCCACTTTAGACGGCGCAGCTTGTATTAATTTATTATCTAAAATGTAGTTTAAAGGTATTAGCCATTCTCCATTTTGTGTAGAGAGTGCGCCCATCTTTTTGAAGTCGTTAATTGATAAAAGAACAAGAGCTCCTTCAAGAGGTATATTTTGTGAACTAAAAACTTTACCATATGCGGGTTTTTGGTTTGACTTATTTACTACAGTTTTAGGAGTAGTAAATTCAAATGGTTTATCGTTATTTTCATATACTAGTTTTTCACCGCTCACAATCAGAGCATAGTATTTTGTAGAATTATTAAGAGCTTTTAGTATTGTAAAATGATTTTTATATTTTCCCCTTTTACCACCATTATCTCTTAAATCAGACGCTGTATTTGTCAGCGATTCTGGAGAAGTGCCATATAATACCCAGCCTTCTTCTGCTTCTTCGGATATCCATGCAAAAGTGACTTGATTAGGGTATAAATTGACCAACTCTACTTTTTCTACATTTCCTTTTTGTGCTCGCGTTGGAATAGACGAAGTTAGGAGAAATCTTCCTGTTATATAAACAGCTATCATTATAAGAAATATTGATAAAATAGTTGGTATTTTAAACTCTTTTTTTAAGTAAAATTTGGAATAAAACATAATTATGGCTCCTTAGTTTCAATGATATCAAAAATACTCTTGTTTAATCTGAATGTCTTAATTTCTTGAAGGGATTTAACTTCATTATTTATTCTTTTTGAAGAAGTATGAATTATCTCTGCTAGAGTCCACGCTATAACTGTTAGGAAAATAGTTACTGATATTATAAGAGTTTCTTTTTTTTTCATAGATAAAAACCAATAATTTCAGCCTTAATATCTAAAAATCCACTTTCTGTTGAAATCTCGTTTTGACTGAAGATTTCCATGCTGTTTAAATTTTTCAGTCTTCTTTGGGAATATATTGTATTTATCATTTCTATTATATTTTCAAAACTTCCTTGCGTTTCAAGATTTACCCTAACTTCTTGAAAGTCTTGTCTAGCAGCATCTATGTATTCGATTTTCTCCGATACAAATATATCTCTTAATAATAGAGAAGTTTGATTATTAGCCGCACCTATATCTTCAACTACTTTGTTGATTTGAGGTGAATCAGGAATTGCTTCGTCGATTAAAAAAAGTCTATCTCTGACATCCTCAAGTATAAAGAGGTTATCGCTTGCGTAAGCTATAGCTTTTTGGTACGTCAGATTTTTTTCCATCAACTCTTTTTCTTCTCTTTTTAAAGAAAAGGCGGTTACTAGAGCTGGGCGTATAGCAAAAATAATAAAGACTGAGAAAATAATAAAAAAGACTGTTAAATAAACGTAATCCTTTACTTTTTTACTTCCAAGCGATTTTATAAGTTTTTTAAGATTGAGGTTCTTATTTTCCATATTATTTACTAAAACTATTTAGCGTCATTGAAAAAATATATCCTTGCTCACTTCTGCTAATATCACTTAAAGATACATCTTTATATAGATTGTCTCGTTTCAAGTTGCTAACAAAAGTCTGAAGGTGGTTTGGGTTTAAGATTACTCCGTCCATTCGTACGGACTCTTTTGTAAATGCAAGGGTATTCAAAAACATAGTAGAAGGAAATTTAGGTAAAAGATAACTTATTTGGTTTGATAATATTTCTTGATCTTTAATTATGAGCTCTGTTTTTTTTAACTTAGCATCCACTCTTATTGATTCATCAATGATAGGTCTTACAACTTTTAGAAGTTCTTCTTGCTGATTAATCGATTCTTTAAGGTCTATTATACTTTGATCAATCGTAAATCTAAAAAAAAGGACAGAAATGACAATTAACTGTGTGAATACCAGAATATATCTGAAATAATTAAAAAAAAAGTAGTTAAGTTGGTTAAGAAAGCCTCCCCTGCTGCTTTCCTTCTCAATAAGGTTTATTTTATATTTCATTTGTTCACGAATTTAGCAGCCCGGGATTTGAGTCTGGCTGCTTTTTGCTTTTTGATTAATTTTTTCTTAGCAGCCTTATCAATAAGTGAATATACTGACTTTAAAGTATTTTTCTTATTTTTTTTCTTACTAAGACTCTTTAAAGCTTTTTTATATTTAACCAAGTACTTCTTATTTTGACTCTCTCTTTTTTTATCTTGTTTAAGTTTTTTCTTTGCTGATTTTATAATTGGCATATTTTTATTTATAGATTAAAATCTTTTTCAAATATTTTATCTCCATAGCTTCCTGTAAATTTTAGCTGTACATTTATGTCTCCCGTAATATTGTCATAAACACAAGTGCCGGAAGAACATGTTCCAAGCACTATCGCCTCACCGCTGTTTGGTTGTTCACACGACCAGGTATTTTGACTTCCACTTTGTTTTACACATTTTCCAATTACTCCTCTTGGCACAACACTACCTCCCTGTTCGCGGCTAACAGCATCATAGGTAAGTTGGTATTCGATAGATCTTGTACCTTCAGGAGCGTTTTGTATGGTCAAAATAACCTCTCCTGATCTTTTTCCTACTTTTAGATCAACAATTACGCTGCTGTCTACTGTGGGTATGGCTTCAATGTTTGTAAGCTGTTCTTGAGGTTCAAGCCCTTCAACTCGGCTCCTTCCTGTAAAGAAAAAAATAAGCGCTATAATCAGAACTAACGCTGCAGCAAATATGGCTAAAAATTTCTTATTTTTAATTAGTTCTTTCATAATATAATAATACTTTTAGAGAAGGATTTTATCAATACTTTTCTCAATTTCACTTATTTTTACGCGTTCCTGTTTTGTAGTATCTCTGTCTCTAAGAGTTACACTATCATCTTTAAGTGTGTCAAAATCCACTGTAATGCAAATTGGAGTACCTATCTCGTCTTGAGCTGCGTATCTTTTGCCAATATTACCTCTTTCATCCCAAGAAACCATATAACTTTGCTTTAATTTTTTATAAATCTCTCGTGCTTTGTTAATCAATTCAGGTTTATTAGCAAGTAGTGGAAACACAGCCGCTTTGAAGGGAGCAAGTTTTGGGTGAAGTTTAAGATATTCACGCTTATCCTCCTGAATATATGAATCTATTAAAAAAAATAATGCAGACCGATCTACTCCTCCAGATGTTTCAATTACAAACGGTATGAATTCTTTATTTGTTTCTGGATCTTTATATTTTAAATTATGTCTGGAGAGATCCCAATCACCTCTGTTGTGAATTCCTTCAAACTCACTCCACCCAAAAGGAGCATGATATTCTATATCAACCGCTTCTTTTGCGTAATGAGCTTTTTCATCTTCATCATGTTTTCTAAAACGTAATTTATCAGGATTTAATCCAAGTGACTTATACCAGTTTACTCTTTCGTTTTTCCAATAGTCAAACCATTTATTTGATTCATTGTTATCAGGAGTGATAAAGAATTCAATTTCCATTTGTTCAAACTCACGCGACCTATATGTATAGTTCCCGGGTGTTATTTCATTTCTAAATGCTTTACCGATTTGAGCTATACCAAATGGAATTTTTATTCTAGTTGAGTCAATTATATTGATAAAGTTAACAAATGCACCTTGAGTAATTTCACCACGAAGAAAGGCTTTTTGTTTAGGTTCTGTTACTCCAAGAAACACTTCTGTCAGAAGATTGAATATTTTAGGTTCGGATAAATTTTCTTTCTCGTGTTTTTTTCCGTCTTTACAGAGAATATCTTTATAGTGGTCGTATCGAAACCTTTTATTGCATATTTTGCATTCAACAAGCGGATCAGTAAAAGCTTCTACGTGGCCCGATGCCTCCCAAACCTTTGGATTCATGATGATTGAAGCATCTATTCCAACTATATCGTCCCTTTTTTGTACAATGTCTCGCCACCATTGTTCTTTTATATTTTTTTTTAATTCAGCACCAAGTGGTCCATAATCCCAAAAACCTGCAATTCCACCGTAGATTTCAGATGATTGGTAGATAAACCCTCGTCTCTTGCTAAGCGCAATGATTTTGTCCATTTAAAGATTATATAACAAAAAAACGGACTTTTTCGCCTAGCAAATCCTCAATTAGAGAATTGAGTTCTTCAAGACTTCTTTTATTTTGTATATAGCCGAGCTTGCTCAAAACAATATTAAGATATTTTTCTACGAGAACATTCTCAACTTTTTTCGCTTTTGAAAGATCAATTAAAAAATTTAAAGTAGCTTTATATATTTCTTCTTCAGGTTCGTTTTCTGGAAGCAATTTGTCAATTATCAAAAAAAAATAATAAACCATTGATATTTTTTTTGCATCCTTTTTTAAGTATGAAAATCCTGATATTATATTTGATTCTTGTAAGTAATATCTGTCTCTCTTGCTATATAAAATAACTTCAATCAGATTTCCTGTTTGTATGTGTGGAGCTCTTCTGCTATTTAGTTTCTTAATTCCCTTTGCAACAGAAACGGTTTTTCCTAAGTCTTTAGTGAAGATGGTAATTAGGTTATCAAGATTAAGAAGCTCTCTTTTTTTTAAAACTATTCCTTGAGTTTTAAACTTATGAGGCATTATAGTTTATAGTTTCGCTCTGAATACTTTATCCAAGTCAAATATATTATCAAAAACTTTTTTGTTTAATATATTGACTGTAAGTTTTTGATTCTGTTCCCCAGGTTGTTTTTGTATCATTATTCGGTACTCCTTTTGGTCTATATTATCAGGTAGGGTGTAGGTCACTGTTACTTCGGATTTGCCAAGAGGCTGTACAGTTAAGAATCCTTCAAATACTGTCTTATCAAGCTCGTCATAAGTCTGTACTTTTTTCTCGGAGCCCTTAAACTCAATTAGTTCTGAACCTTTTGGTACATAAACCCTTATCCAATTTCTTAGAGTTGCATTAAGACATAAGCCTCCGCGTTCCAAATTACAGTCAGAATGCGGATACGGGTTTTTAAAATCTACTTTAACTTCCCTCATTAATTTCCCGGACTTTTTAGTTGTGACTGTTTTAATAGATTCCTGTACAAAAAGATTTGATTTAGCTCCTGCAAAGTTCACATTGTTAACGTGAAGATAATCTCCGTCAAACCGTGCAATGCGTCCTGCGAAATTAATTTTTTCTGCGGCATCTTGAAGATCTTTATCATTAAAATATAAAAGCATATGCTTTTCCTGAAGATTTCGATACATAGTTTGAGAAAGAGTTCCCCAATATTTTGACGGGGAAAATCCCAATGCTTTTTGAAGAAGTGCGAACATCAATTGACCTAATATTCCCTTTCTATCCTCTTTTACATAGTTTACAGGACGGTCAACAATGTCAAAAAGTGTATAGATGACTTGTGGGCAGTCGCATCTTTTATCTTCTTTTGCGGAGAATAAAACCCCACCAGCTTCGGTATCTCCATAGATTTTCAGCATATCCACTAATACTTTTGTATCTAAGGCAAACACCCCGTCATAATCTACAGCCTGTGGACTTTTCTCATATAAACTATTAAACAGTTTTATGGATTCGACGAAATCTGGTGATAAATTACTATCTCTTATGAAAAATCTATTCACGCCCTTATGGTAGGTTAGTATTTCATCTGGTGCAGGAGGATGAGTAATTGATGCATCTAAGTTATAAATATCATCACTTCTGTCGACAGTAAGTTTTCCATTATTCATCTTAAAAACAGCAAATGATGTCAAGAACCCTCCAGTTGCTCTTCTTTCTTTATCGTTTTGAAAGAGAATCAAATAAGTTTTTTCCTCATCCTTACCGAAAATTTCAGGGAGTCTTTTTATAAGTGGGGAAGCATTAACGAAAAGATTTGTAGCACCGATAAACTGGTTTTTATAATTAGCAATGTTTGTCCTGATTTCTGTTTTACCGAATTTTTTAGGATATCTATTTGGGTTTATTTCAGTTATTCTTTTGTCTGCCTCTTCTAAGTTCTTTGCAATTTCATCATAATTAACTAGGATTTTATCGAGAGTTAGAACAGCTGTCTGAAGTCTATCTTCTGCTGATTTTTCAATAAAGGAAGATTCTCCTTTTTTAAAACCAATAAGTTCGGCATGGGGTTTTATTGATTCTACTGTCTTATCTATTGCTGCAATTGCGTAATAACCACCTTCGACAGCATTTTTAAAATCAGAGCCGTAAGGAATAAAGGATGTCCAGTAAAGTTTCCTAGCAGATTTTCTGAATACTTCGTATTTTTTTACAAAATCATCTACACTTTTATCAAGCTTGTCAATGTCATTATCCGTAAAAGCCTGCTTCATTTGACCAGCAGACGCACTTAATACCTTTATTTTTCCTCTTACACCGATTATTGGGCCGACTATAAAAAAGTATAAGAAAACAATAAAAAGAATTAGTACTGTCAAATTGTATTTTCCTTTTTTAAATAAAAATTTTCTTTTCATAGGTTTTATACTGCTCCTTTGCCAGTTATCATAACCACCGGTGTTTTTAGCATTATAACCAAATCTTTCCATAAAGATATATTATCCACATATTTTGCGTCAAGTGCAATCCTTTTATCAAAATTTATCTCGGATCTACCTGAAACCTGCCAAAGTCCTGTAATTCCTGGTTTGACAGAAAGTACTTTTTTTACTAAATTTTTGGTTTGAGGATACTTGCTCTGTTGGTTTTGTAGTTCGTCTGGATAATAAGCTCTTGGTCCGACTATACTCATTTCTCCAATAAGAACATTAATAAGTTGTGGTATTTCATCTATTGAATGTTTTCTTATAACTTTACCAACAGTTGTAATGCGGGGATCACTTTTAAGTTTATAACTTCCTTTTTTATATTCTTTATATAGGTTATTAAACCTTGGGTCTGTTCTTAAGAGTGAGTGTGCATTGTTAATCATAGATCTGAGTTTATACATCTTAAATTTCTTTCCATTCTGGCCTATTCTTTCAGGTACATCCGCAAATACTGCTCCTTTTGAATCTGTTTTTATAAAAAGCGCTGTAATGAGAGATATTGGAGAAAATATAATTATAAGTAAAATAGCCATGACAATATCGATAAGTCTTTTTGTATATCTCTCATATCCGTTTCCTGAAAAAGGATTTAAATTATAAGGCATAATCATTAGGTTAGTTTCTCGTGCTCTGTTCCATGAAAGCTTTCTACAAGAGTTTTGATTTTAGAGACGGATTTTTTTCTTGTAACTAATAAAACATCATTTGAATTAACAATAAGCATATCTTCAAGATCAATTCCTACGATTAACTTATCTTCATCATAGTTATATACGAGGTTATCTGTAGAATCTTTAAGCATGACTTCTCCGTTTGTAATATTGTCCGATTTTTTGCTTTCCAAGGCTTCTTTAAGAGCTTCCCAAGCCCCTACATCACTCCAGCCAATATCTTCGACTATAACACAAGCCCCTTTTGGCTCAAGCTTTTCCAGTATTGCATTATCAAGATGTATAGATGGCATCTGAGAATAATATTTTTTAGAAATTTCCTTAAAGTTTTGACTTCCGAAAGAATCAAAGATTTTAGTATTTATAGAAGATAGGTCAGGGGCAAGTTTATTGAAGGCATCAATCATAAAACCAGGTGTGGTAATGAAATAACCAAGATTCCAACAGTGCTTTTTATCTGTAAAATATTTATTAGCTATATCTTGTTCTGGTCTGTATTTAAACGCTCTAAAACCGTGCAAGTCAATTCCGTTAATTGCTTTAAAAGAATTTTTCTCAAATTCAATATATCCAAGATTTACAGAAGGAAATCTTGGTATCTGACCTACAAAAACAATTTTGCGAGAATTAGTTTTTATTATTTGCTCGCCGACTAAGAGAATATTCTGAAACTTTTTTATATCCTTGACAAGATGATCACTCCACGAAATGAAAACAGGTTCGTCTTTTGAAAACTTCTTTTCAAAGTAACCCATTACATATGCTACTGCAGGACCTACGTCCTTTCTTTCAGGTTCACCAATTATATTTTCCCCTGGAATATCCTTAAGCTGTTTTGCAACAATTTTTACGTAACTTTCTTCAGTTGAAATAAATATATCTTTAGGTTTTAAGGTTGGCTGAAGTCTCTCGACAGCTATTTGGAGCGTAGATTTGTTGTCTATAATTTTTTCAAATTGTTTAGGAGTTTTTTTTCTTGACAGGGGCCAAAGTCTCGTACCAACACCGCCTGCAAATATTATTGCTTTCATAAATAAGCTATTCTTTTAAAGTTATAAATAAATTTTTCTTTGCTAAATCTTTCTAAGTTTTTAGTCCCAAATTCTTTTGTTAAGATTTTTAAATTGTACGATATTGGCTTATATCTTACAATAGCGGCTTCCAGCGATTTAGCTTCTTGTTTATCAAAAAAAATCCCTGTTTTACCGTCTAAAATAGTTTCTGCCGCACCACTGTTTTTGTACGAAATTACAGGGCATCCGAAAAATTGTGCTTCAAGTGAGACCATACCAAATTCTTCGATTTGTGGCATTATTAAAGCATCAGCTTGAGAATATAGATTTGCAAGTTCCACATCGGAAATATATTTTTTAAATTCGATGTTATTATTTGCAAATCTTTGAAGTTTTTTTTCTTGTGATCCGGCACCCACTATTATCAATCTATCTTTAAGTTTATTAAAAACCTCAATAGCAAGTTCGACTTTTTTATAATGTTCGAGTCTTGATACCAAAAGAAAATAGCTCCGATGATTTGAATAATTGGAGTTTATAGATTTTTTTATCTTATTCCAGTATTTAAGATCAAATGGAGGATATAATACTAATGAAGTCCTTTTGTAAATTTTTTTGACTCTTTTTTTGACGAGGTTTGATATCGAGATAATAGAATCTGGCCTTTTGGACACTACGTAATCCCATTTTTTGAGTTGTGGCAATATTATTTTAGATATTTTTTTTATAACTGGGTTTTTAAAATATGATTTTTTGTCGATCCAAAAATACCTTGTTGGAGTCAACATGTAGCAGATATGTCTGACTTGCGGTTTGGTAATAACTGCTTTTGAAAAAGAAGATGAGACTGAAATAACAAGATCATATTCTGAAAAATTAAAAGATTCAAATGCGTATGGATAAAGAATCAGCGAGAGAATTCTACTTTTTTTAATAAAACCCGGCAGATTTTGAATAAATGATGTTTTAATGTCATATTTAGTTGCCCAAGGGGCTTTTTTTGGATCAAAATAAGATGTGAATATGTCCGCGTTATTAAATGTTTTTATCAAAATAGGAATAATTCTTTCTATCCCACCGCTTGAATCAATCCAGTCATATACAATTGCGATTTTAGAATCTTTAAAATTCATATTTTTAGAATAATGACGCTTGCTGACTTTCGCCATTGTTTTTTTTCTTGTTTTCGGAATTATCTTTTTTATCTAAATTATTAGTAAATAAACGTTTAACTAAAGTATTCATACCAAGAGAAAGAAGCTCTTTTTTTACATTTTGATTAAAGCCCAAAAATTCAGTGTCTGATAGTTTAAAGTTTATATCAATGTTTTTAACAATAACTGCAAGCTTTTTTGATAACAAGATATCGTCCTTGTGATCGTTTAAAAGTTTTTTAATTCTTAAATCATTTACTTTATCCAAATTTTGGTAAAGATTCTCAATCGATATAAACTCATTAATTAGTTTTTCTGCTGTTTTAGGTCCGATTCCTTTAGCACCTGGATAGTTGTCCGACGGATCACCGGCTAAAGCTTTATAATCAGGAATCTGAATGGGTTGTACTTTTAGCTTTTTAATAACCTCTTCTTTGTCAAAAAGAAGCCCTTTGCTAAAACCAATCTGTGGAGTCATAACAAATGTATTTTCGTTAACTAGCTGAAAAATATCCTTGTCTCCCGTAAGAATGATTTTTTTTAAATCATTTTTGTTTTCACTTGTTGTTATAGTTCCAATCAGATCATCAGCCTCAAATCCCTCTTTTTCAAGCTGAAAAATCTTACCTTTATTAAGGATTTCTTTTAATTTGGGAATTTGGATTATCATATTATCTTGAGACTTTGGTCTGTGTATTTGGTAATTTTTGTAAAGTTTGTTTCTAAAAGTAGGTTTGGGAGTGTCGTAAAGTATGACTAGATAATGAGGCTTAAAGTCGTTAATTGATTTTTGCAGAATCATAAAAAAACCGTAGATTGCGTTTGTTGGAAATCCGTCTTTTGTCTTAAATGGTGGAATAGCAAAATAAGCCCTATGAATTAAGGCATGACCATCAACAAGGAGGAGAGTTTTCATTTCTTTTTATTAACAAGTGCTTCGAATTCTTCTTGATCAAGGCTTTCTTTTACTAGAAGTTCGTTAGCTACAATATCAAGGCTTTTTCTTTTCTCTGTCAGAATTTTTGTTGCATTTTTATAGCATGTTGAGATTATTTGACTTACTTCCCTGTCAATTTTAGCAAGTAATTCTTGAGATGATCCTTGCTCTTGGTAAAAGCCTCTGCTTACGTTTGTTATATCAGATGAAGGCCCAAAGTTAATTGGTCCTAATTCAGACATGCCGTATTCTATTACCATTGCCTTTGCTAATTGTGTTGCCTGATCAAAATCATTTGCGGCTCCTGTTGTGATCTCCTTAAATACCAGATTTTCAGCAGCTCTTCCTCCCATCATTACAGATATCCTTTCCAAAAGGTGTGATTTAGTTTCGTGAAGCTTGTCTTTTGCGGGCGGTATTAGTGTAAATCCTAAAGCCATTCCACGAGAGACTATTGATATCCTGTGGACAGGATCTGTGTGTGGCATAAAGTGCGATACTATAGCATGACCAGCTTCATGATACGCAGTGAGTTTTTTATCAGTTTCTGATTGGAGTCTTTTTTTTTCAGGTCCAAGTTTAACTCTTGTTGCAGCTTCTTCTATATCTTCTGAAGAGATAGTGGTCTTTTCTGCACGCGCAGCGCCTATTGCGGCTTCATTCAGCATATTTTCAAGATCTGCCCCTGAAAAACCAACTGTTCTTTTTGCTACTTTTTTCCAGTTTACCTTTTTGTCAAAAGGTTTACCTATAGCGTGTATTTTAATTATTTCTTCCCTTCCTTCAAGGTCTGGGTAGTCGACTATAATTCTTCTATCAAATCTGCCGGGTCTCACAAGAGCAGAGTCAAGCAAATCGCCTCTGTTTGTTGCAGCTATTACTACAACTTGTTCCGTTGGCTCGAATCCGTCCATTTCAACAAGAATTTGATTTAAAGTTTGTTCTCGCTCGTCATGCGAAGGCATTACACCATACGCCCTTGTTCGACCGATAGCATCAATCTCATCTATAAAGATAATTGAGGGAGAGTTCTTTTTTGCTGTTTGGAACAAATTTCTTACTCGTGCGGCTCCAATTCCAACAAGCATTTCCATAAATTCTGAACCTGCAATTGAAAAGAATGGAACCTTTGCTTCTCCCGCTACAGCTCTAGCAAGAAGAGTCTTTCCACATCCTGCAGGGCCAATTAAGATGACTCCTTTTGGAGTTCTTGCCCCAAGCTTTTTATATTTACCAGGGTTTTTGAGAAAGTCTACAACTTCCTCAAGCGCTTGTTTTGCCTCATTCACCCCGGCTACATCTTTGAATGTAACTTTTGGCATGTCTTTTGAGAACTGTTTAGTCTTTGCCTGGCCAAATGAAAATACTGATTCTTGTGCCCCTCTTGCCTGTTTAAACAAGAATATAAAAAATGCAACTAAAATAATTGTAGGTATTACATTGGCAAGCAGAGCAAAAATTCCTGATGAAGTCTGTGTATCTCGAATATTTATCTCAAGGTCATTTACGTCAATTCCATTTTCTGTCAAAGTTGTAATAAAGCTCTGATCTGTTTCTTTGAAAGTCATTCCCATTGAGTCATTGTTGTATGTAAGAAGAATTTTGTTGTCTATTATCTCAATACTTTTAACTTTATCTTGTCTTATATCTTGGATTGTTCTTGTAAGGGATTTTTCGGGAAATGTTTTATTGAACTCCTGAGAAAGTGATCTGAAAGAGAAAAATAAAAAGATTGAAACAAAAAAAACTATAAAAAGCGTTCTGATATTAAGCTTAAATTTGTATTTCTTAATCTTTGACTTTGAGTCCATATAGAGTATTTTAACAGAACATCTGATAAAATTGTTGGAAAATGAGGCTGATAAAACTAAATAAACAAAATGCAAAAAAAGCAATCTCGCAAACTATAAATGTACTTAAAAACGGAGGTTTAGTGGTTTTTCCATCAGATACAGTTTATGGATTGTTGGCTGATGCTACAAATGAAGAAGCTGTAAAAAAACTTACTAAATTTAAACAAAGACCCGCCGGAAAACCAATATCAGTATTTGTACCAAACGTTCGAACGATCGAACTACTTTGTAATGTTAATAAACCAAAGTTAAATATTCTTTATAATATTCTTCCCGGACCATTTACTATAGTTTTAGATTATAAGAAGGGTAAGAAAAGTAATAACATATCTTCACTTCTTCTTTCTGAAAATAAAACATTAGGAGTAAGGTATCCGGATTTTGAATTAATACAGCTTCTTGTTTCGAAATTTAAGAAACCAATAACTGCAACATCAGCAAATCTTTCGGGAGAAAAGCCAGTCTATTCAATAGAGTCTTTATTTAAGCAAATATCTATAAAGAAAAAAGATCTTTTAGATTTAGTAGTTGATGCAGGAAAGCTTCCATATAATAAACCGTCAACAGTAATTGATCTAACATCAGATCGCATAAGACAATTAAGAAAGGGGGATCTCATCTTTTCTGATAGTCAAAGTTATATATCTAAGTCACCAGACGAGACTAAAAAAATAGCAAAAAGAATTCTAAAAGACCATATAAAAAGAATAAATATAAAACCATTGGTTCTAATACTTAAGGGACCTTTGGGTGCTGGAAAGACTATATTTGCAAAAGGACTTGGAGAATATCTCGGTATTAATAATATCATTTCACCAAGTTTTGTGATTTATTATGAATACGAAATAATAACTCAAAAATCAAAAGTCAAAAGTCAAAAATTTATTCATGGGGATTTGTATAATGTGCAGGATGACAAAGAGCTTGCCAATGTTGATTTGGAGAGATACCTTATACCCGGAAATATAATTTGTATTGAGTGGGGAGAAAAGTCATCTCAATTGGTAAGCAAGTTAACTTCGAAGGCAAAAGTATTGTATATAGACATATCGTATTTGGGAAGGAAAAAAAGAGGGCTTGTTGTTAATAGTGTCGGAAAAAACAAATGAGAATTTTGTCTATTGAAACTTCGTGTGATGAGACAGCAGCTGCTGTAACAGAGGGTAGAAAAGTACTTTCAAGCTCTGTATACAGTCAGATTTTGCTTCATAAAAAATGGGGGGGCGTAGTACCGTCAATTGCTAAAAAAGCCCACCAGGAGAGGATTGATTTAGTCATAAAGGAAGCACTAGTCAGAGTCAAAAACTCGAAATCCGAAGCACGAAGCACGAAGCAAATTAAAAATTCGAATTTCGATATTCGTGCTTATATGAAGAATATTGATTTCATTGCTGTGACGTATGGGCCAGGACTTGCAATAGCTCTTGAAGTGGGGATTGATAAGGCTAAGGAGCTTGCTAAAAAATATAATAAGAAAATCATTCCGGTCAATCATATGGAGGGGCATATATATTCTAGTTTTGCACAAAATAGTATGAGTAATCCGGTACGTCCTTTTGGATTTCCTTATATGGCCCTTCTTGTATCTGGTGGTCATACAGAGATTGTTTTGTGGGAGGATTATCTGAAGTTTAAAGTTCTTGGTGAAACAGTTGATGATGCTGCTGGTGAAGCACTAGACAAGGCTTCAAAGATTCTTGGACTTGGATATCCAGGAGGGCCTGTAATTGAAAGAATTGCCCAAAAAGTTGAAAATAGAGACATTTTTAAGTTTCCGCGCCCTATGAGAAGGTCAAATGACCTTAATCTATCGTTTTCTGGGCTTAAAACTTCACTGTACTATCTTTCGAAAGATAGTAACAGTATGTTTAAGGTTGAAAAATTAAATGATCTGGCAAGTTCTTTTCAGGAAGCTGTTTTTGAAAGTATCATAATAAAATTAAAAAAAGCTATTGAACAAACTGGAGTTAAAAATATTACAGTTGGAGGAGGGGTTGTGGCAAATCAGAGATTTAGAAATCTACTTCGGGGTGTTGCAAAAGAAGTTAATGGGACTGTCGTATTTCCACCGTATAAATATTTATGTACAGACAATGCAGCGATGATAGGTGTGGTTGCGCATTACAAGGCTCAAGCAGGAATATTTGTTAAAAACATGAAATCCTTTGAAAGAGAACCAAGACTAAGCTTTATTTGATCTTTTCTCTCTGTTTTCTTGCTTTAAACAATAGCCTTGAAATTAGTTTTCTAAAATCGCCAAATTTAGGGTCAGTTGCAAAAAAATTACCGTGTCCTATGAGAAATTTTTCTACTAGAGCATAATTAAACCAGCCATCATTAGATATTAATATATCAACGAGTGAAGGGATTATATCTTTTTTGCCTGCACACAAAGTATAAAATATCGCCTGTGCGGTTTCAAATTCCACTGCAGGAAATCCTGTTAGTTCTATGTCAAAGTCTATATTTACTACTCCTTCACCTTGAGTTACTAAGATATTTGGAGGCCATCTATCACCATATACAATACCTTTTGTATGTGCAGACCTTAGATCTTCAAATAGTTGGCTTACAATCTCAACAGATTCATCTGCGGCAGCGTTTGCTAAATATTCATCATATGTTAATGCGTCAGCAAGAAAAGGGTAATATATAGTTTCGTTTTTAACAGATGCTGGTAAAAGTACTCTCAACTGATAAAAAGCAGCGTCTTCTGCAAGATGAAGTTGTTCTTCAAAGGACCTTCTTTTGAAAGAGCCCCCTTCTTCAAAAAAACCAATTGCTCCGTATTCAACTGATATAGAGTCCCAAATTTGAGGGTTGTCTTTTGGTACTCTCTTTAATAAAACTAATCCAAATTGAGTTTTTACGAACTCGTTTATATTGAGTTCTCCTTCTATTGCGGGTCTACCAACCTCTCTATAATCAGTCATATTCTAATTTTTTAGTTTTTTTATAAGCTTATTTATTGTTAGAGTCTTAAAAGACTTGATATGCAAGTTAGGAAAAGGTGGCACTATTTTTTTCATAATTGAAAATTGAATACAATACATTCCCGCTCTTTTAGCTGCTGTCACACCATTGCTTGAATCTTCAAATACAAGACAGTTTTTTGGTTTAAAAGATAGCTTTGTGGCAGTCAGTAAGAAAATATCGGGCTGTGGCTTGGTTTTTCCAGGAGTATCATCACCTGACACTACTGTATCAAAATATTTATTAAGTTTAAAACGATTCAATACTTTTTTTATATATTTATGAGATGTAGAAGAGGCAAGTCCAACCTTAAAATTTTCCTTCATACAATCCTTTAGCAAACTTTTAACGCCCGGCACTAGTTTACATTTCTTTTTATATATATAGACAAGGATTTTATTGTACTCATTTATAAAAGTATTTAGAGAGACTTTAATTTTATATTTTGATTTCATAAGTTTATAAATTCCTTTTATGCTCATGCCATGAATATTCTGTTGTTCTTTTTTTGTCCAAGCGTTATTGGTTATTTTTCTGTAGAATTCAAACTCATATATGTCAAGTGCAGATTGACTATCGATAATAATCCCATCCATGTCAAAAATAATGCAGTTAATCATATGTTTGTAGTTGTCTTATCTAAAATATCAACAGCTTTTTTTAATATGCTTGGGCTTACAATTATTGGTGGTTTTAAAACAATACTTCTTGGATTATTGCTAGATTTTCTAGTTATCAAACCATTTTTAATGAGCTTTGTGAACAATTTTTTGGTAAGTAATGTAGACCTAAATTCTATTCCTGCTATTAGACCACAGAATCTAACTTCTTTTACCTTATCTTTATTGGATATTTTATAGTTTGTTAATAAATTACTGAAAAGCAAACTATTTTTTTTGACCGTATTAAGTATTTTTGTTTTTGTCAGAAAGTTAATATTTTCTTGGGCTATGGCGCATGATATAGCGTGCCCGCCGTATGTATATTCATCAAGTCCGTAGTCTAATACATCATATTCCTTTTTCATTAATATTCCTGCAAGAGGAAATCCGGCAGCAAAACCTTTACCGATTGTAAGCATGTCTGGAGTGACACCGAAATATTCAGAAGCAAATATACTACCAAGCCATCCAAACGCCGTTTGTATTTCGTCAAATATCAAGCTGACATTGTATTTATTGCAAAGTTGGCGAAGTTCCCTCAAAAATTTTTTACTAAAGATATGAACTCCAGAATTAACCACGATAGGTTCGATAATTATTGCAGCAATATCTTTCCTTCTCAAGAATAATGTCTCAATTTTATTTAGAGTTTTTTCTTCGGAGTTATTTTTTTCAAAAGGGGACGGGATTTGTATAAAATAACTTGATCCTCCGTAAAAAAGTTCGGTTAATTTTTTACTGGCATTTAAGGTTTCACTTGTTTCTCCTAAATGACTGCTGAAAAAAGTTACTATATAGGGTTTTTTTCTAAATATTCGGGCGCGCTTAATTGCACTTTCGTTTGCATCAGAGCCATTCGTAAGTTTAATATTAACTTTTGTTAAACCTTTAGGTGAGATACTGACCAATTTCTTGGAAAGCTCAATGAAGCTTTTACTTATAAACCTGGTTGAAGAGAATGAGTATCTATTGAATTGTGTTAAAAATGCCCTTTTTGCTATCTTAGGAGAGTTTCCTAAGTTTAAGTTTAGTGTTTGAGAAGAAAAATCTAGATATTCTTTATTATTTGTATCCCAAAGTCGTACACCTTTTGCCTTTTTAACACTAATTTTTGTAGTAGGAGTTACATTTTTAGTTAGGAAAACGTACTTCAAACCCATATATGTTTAAGTTGATATTTTACCCATAATTAAAAACAGTGTCAATAAATATTGTCACAACGGTATTTTTAATATTTTACTTTTCTTTTGTAAATGATATACTATTTTTATGAAAAAAAATGCTATTTGGAACTGGATTACGATTCTTTCATTTATAGGCATACTTCTTGCTACATATCTATATTACAGCTATCTCACACAGCCTGAATTTAGACCCTGTTCGATAAGTTCGACTATTAATTGTGATGCTGTAATATCAGGGGAAGTTTCTTTGACCCTTGGAATCCCAACAGCACTTTATGGATTATTAGGATACGTGGTGATATTCATAGGTTCTCTGTTTAAGAAAGCAAAGCTCGTACTATCCGTTGTCACATTTGGTCTATTGTTCTGTCTATATATTCTATCGATAGAAATATTTAAGCTTGGAGTATACTGTCCTGTATGTCTTGGGTGTCTTGTAGTGATGATATCTATATTCTTTTTATCTCTGAAAATCAATAAAAAAGTAAAAAAATAAATTGTTTTTATATAGAATCAGCATCTCCTTCTTCAGCTATAATATTATTAATAAAATCTGCTAATTTTGGATAGTTATTCTTAAAAGATTCTGGGTCCTGTAAAACTTTTTCTTTAAAGCTTGGGTCTAGGAAACGCGCTATCATTAATACCTTTTGAGCTGTAGTCTCATCTCTTTCAAGTAATACAAATTGGCCATCTATTTGACCTAAACCAAGCGCTTTCATTAATTTAAGAGCATTAGCTGATTTTCCTTTCTCTTGAAGAAAAGCCAAGGTTATTATTATATTTGCTTCTGCAGTTGTAGTCAGCTCACCATAATAACTTATTCCTTGTTTTCGAGCAAACTCCATAAATTTGGAATCAGAGATTTTTGGAGAATCTGTTTTTAAATAAGCGGATCTTCTATTTATGACTCTTGCTTTTGCATACTCTCCAACTAATTGATCAAAATTTCCACTAAATGAAGTAAAATAATTAACATTTGCGATAAAATCTTTAGCACTAATTGGATGTCCTAAATCTTCAGCGAGTCTATTAACTACTAATACATAATTATCAGAGAATACTCGTTCTGGTATTTGACCCTGTTTTATAGCCTCATCATAGCTAATAAATGCATATGCAGTAATCATTGCACCATACATTCTTTGTTCATCATACGACTCCAAGGAACATAAAGCTTTTAAAACATAAAAAAGATCAGGTTGCACCTCTTTTATTTTGTCTTCCAAGATCTGGAAATAAGGAGTTTTGATACTATGACCGCCATTTTCTTGTGCCTCTTCATATAATGAATTATTTACAATTTCTTCAATTATGGGAGGAATTTTTATAGGTTCGATTCCGTGAAAGTAAACTTGATTAAGTAAAAGCCTTTCTGCAGTGACAGCTCCATCGAAAAAAGAATTATATTCGTCTATTTGTTCGTCTTCACTTGGTCCGAATCTGCCTAAGTGATCCAAAAGGCTTTTAATTACAGGTTGGCGAAGTTTCATTTCAGCTCTCGCAGTTTTAACTATTTTATCCCCATCATCAAGCATTTCTCTTATTGTTTTTTTGATTACTGGTTTAGGAACTGGAAAAAATCTAAATTCCGAAGGTCTAACGGCTTTTGTTTCAATTGTCATAATCAAATATTATAGCATAAATTTATTATAGGCTTTGATATGATACGTTAAGCAATGGAATATAATTATTCGATTAACTATATTTATGAATTGAGAAATTTGATTTTTTGGCGTTATGGTGCTATTATATCTAAAATATGCCAGCTGAAATACCAATACCAAGTGTAGCTAGAGAAAAAAAACTTCCTAAAGATCAGGTTGCTATTGTTCAGAGGGAATATGACGATGGGGACTCAATATCTACGGTAACATCAATTTATAACGGTGGTGAAGATCCCAATTTTACTACAGATAGAAAAGGCAACGCGGAAATAGTTCAAAAGACGATTTTAAATCCTGGAGAATATACTATAATTGATGACACCCCTCTTTCTGCGTTAAGCAGAAAACTTGAAAAAGCTTTTATAATAATTAATAAAAAAGGCAGAGCTGCTCGCAAACGATTTTCAGTCAGGAAAGAAAATAAATTATTAAATAAGGGATTTTCTTATATCCCTTCTGGTTCGTTCTCTCCAAATCCTTAAGCAATATTTAATTATCAATGGTATAACTTAAAACATTGAACGTGCAATGCCTGATTTACGATCGTTTACTACTGCCCGTTTAATCATTTAATTGAGCATCTTGTATAATCGCATCAATACAATGAAATAAATTGATTTTTGCCTTCTATTGTGCAATAATCTCAAAAATGAAAAATGAAACTAGAACAAGTAATAGAGAAGAAAGGTTTTATAAAAGAACAGGATATGGTCTTGCCGTCTTATTTGAAGCTGTTGCCGGTTTAGGAGCGTTAAAGGAAAACTATTTAATTGGTTCGTTTTTTGGAATTATAGGATTAGTTGCTTTAGGACTTGGAGCATTAAGTCATAGAGAATTAAACAAAAGAGCACACCCGCAGATACTTAAAGCTTGAACAAGAACGGCATTTCCTATAAACTACTACCTCGCATGTTAAAAATAAGCAATCTTAGTGTAAAAGTCGGTAAAAAACAGATCCTAAAAAATTTTTCCTATGAATTTAAAAAAGGAAAAGTATATGCAATCATGGGGCCTAACGGTTCAGGAAAATCAACCCTGGCTTTTTCAATTGTCGGCCATCCAGCATACAAACTATCCTCAAAATGCAAAATAATTCTTGATGGAAAAAATATAGCCAAGCTTGCTACGCACAAAAGAGCAAAAAAAGGAGTATTTCTTACTTTTCAGTCTCCACAAGAGCTTACAGGCGTATCTGTACTTCAGCTAATCCGCGTTGCAAAAGAAAATGAAGAAAAAGATGTACTTCAGATGTACAAGCAACTTAAAGAGATCGCTAAAGAGCTTCATATATCAGAAGATCTTTTGACTCGGGGGCTCAACGAATCAGCGTCGGGAGGAGAAAGGAAAAAGCTTGAGGTACTTCAGGCAATCGCTCTTGACAAAAAAGTAATAATTTTTGACGAAATAGATACGGGAATTGATGTCGATTCCCTTAAAATTATAACTAAAGTTTTGAATAAATACAAAAATAACAAGACATTTATATTAATAACCCATTACAATAGAGTATTGCGCTATTTGAAGCCAGATAAAGTGCTTGTTCTTAAAGATGGCGAGCTTAAACAATCAGGAGGAGCCAAGCTTGCAGAAAAGATTGAAAAACACGGTTATAAAGACTATTAAATTATGCCTAAAAATTCAAAAATAAATTTCAAGCAAAAATATGGGTTTTCAATGCCTAAATCATACCTTTATAGGTCTAAAAAAGGACTAAATAGAGAAGTTGTAAAAAGCATATCGGAAATAAAAAAAGAGCCTAGCTGGATGTTAGAATTCAGACTTAAATCATTGGATATATTTGAAAAGAAAAAAATGCCCACATGGGGAGCAGATCTTTCAAAAATAAAGTTTGATGATATTTACTACTATATCAAGCCTATAGAAAGTCAGGCAAAATCATGGGCAGATTTACCGAGCGAGATTAAAGATACATATGATCGGCTTGGCATTCCTGAGGCTGAGAAAGGCTATCTGGCAGGTGTAAATGCACAGTATGATTCTGAAGTAGTCTATGAAAGCGTGAATAAGCATTTAGAAAAACTAGGTGTAATATTTTGTGATATGGATACTGCAGTTAAAAAGTACCCAAAATTAGTTAAAAAATACTTTGGTACGCTTATTCCCGCTCATGATAATAAATTTGCAGCTTTAAACTCCGCAGTATGGTCAGGTGGTTCATTTGTATATGTTCCTAAGGGAGTTAAGGTTAAAATGCCTCTTCAGGCCTATTTTCGTATAAATTCGGACAAATTTGGGCAGTTTGAAAGAACTTTGATAATTGCAGAGGAAGGAAGTGACATACATTATGTAGAAGGCTGTACAGCGCCTGTTTACTCCTCAAA
>Ga0209542_10006869_pt1 | contig 21945 bp, 28 predicted proteins | sample RifCSPhighO2_01_FD_184028 | JGI IMG/M metagenome (GOLD analysis project Ga0209542, IMG submission 184028) | Soil microbial communities from Rifle, Colorado - Rifle CSP2_plank highO2_0.1 (SPAdes) (version 2) | ecosystem: Environmental > Terrestrial > Deep subsurface > Rock core/Sediment ... | reverse complement strand
AGAGCTGGCAAGAATGGATGGTAAAATAGGATTAGAAACTAGTGTTTAAGTCTAATTATTTTATATTGTTTTACAATAAGGGTACTGCCAATAAAAGACTTACTGTCAAAATTGCATAACTTACATGTCTGATATACCTGTTCGTATATAAATTTGGATTTTTCACAATTTTCAAATAGAAAGGAGCTATAAGTATAACTATAGGAGTTAAATATATTAAATTAAATGGTAGTATTCCTATGCTTTGAATTTTAAAGAATTTATCATTTAATAACATTAAGAAAAATGAGATTATTGCAATAAACATTAAAGTAAATGCTAATATTTTTACTCTATTTTTATTATATGTTATTACAGAGCTTTTATACTTTAATTTCTTTTCTAAATCATAATGATGAAGTCTATAAAATAAAAATCCAGAAGTTTTTGTTAATGTTACAAAAATTAAAGCTAAAATTGGAATGTTAAAAGATGTTGTAAATAAAAACCATCCAGCTAAAAACCTTAATATCTGGCCAAGCATACCACAAGATATAAAATCCCAGTTTGCTGATTCTTTAAATCTAAATGGCTTTAAGGTATAAGTTAATTGATTAATTAAAGTGAATAATACTGCTATGAAGAAAAATAAATTTATTAATGTTGAAAGTACTAATGATAAAGAAATTAATATTATAGCCATTATTATCCCAGTTTTTTTGCTAATTTTTCCAGCAATTATAGGTCTATTCTTTTTTTCATTATGAAATTTGTCTACATTAATATCACTTAAGTCATTTAAAATATAAAGACCTGACCACATTAAAACTCCTAGAATTGCAAAGCCAAGAATAAATTCTTTTAATGGGGGCAATTTATTTAATACTAAGTAAGAAGCTAGAAGCATTACCCATAGTGTTTTTAGCCATAAAAGAGGCCTGCATGATCTTATAATATTAAGTAACTTTTTCACAATAAAAATTATATTTCTAAGGATTATAAAACTTGTGATTTTTCATATCAGAAAAGTATAAATATGAAGCTAATTAAGGTTAATTTATGAATAAAAGAGGTTTAAATAGCTTAGATATTATTTCCTTAATTTTACTAATAGTACTTATTATATTAACATTTACAGGAGTCTTTTATGAAAAAGAAATTAAAGGGTCTCCAACAGCACTCCCTACAGTTCATGAATTTTATGGATCAGTTACATGTATAAATAACCAACAAATTATTAATGGTCATAACTTAATTGCTAAATTAGGGAGTAATAACTATATTGGTTCTATTGACAATGGAAATTATCATTTATTTGTTGAAAATGGTGTAAATGGTCAAAATATAGATTTTTATATTGATAATGAAAATGTTGAAGACAGTACTTTTCAATCATTTGGATTTACACAAAAGAATTTTATTATAAGTAATATTTATTGTGCGAATTTACCTGGAATTAATGGTAATTCTCCAATAGATAATCAACAAATAACACAAAATAGTGTAGATGTAACATTTACAAACTTAAATTTTATTATAGGGAGTATAGGAGAAACACATTTGCATTTCTATATAGATAGTGATGTAATTCCTTATATGTTTTATAATGGAAATTCAAATATTATTCAATATAATAATTTAGTTTCCTCAAATGCACAAAGATTAAGTGCAAATTCTTTTAGAATTACTGGATTAAATGATGGAAATCATATAATAAGACTAATTTTAGCTAATATAGATCATACAGAGCTTCAAAATTTAGAGGCAGTAGATTCTATTTTATTTAATGTTAATACTCAAGTGCCTTCTGGAAGTAGTGGTGGAGGAGGTTCAGGTGGTGGCGGTGGAGGAGGAAGTAGAATAAGAGAGCAATGTAATGATCTTAGAGACAATGATAATGACACAAAGGTAGACTATCCTGAAGATCAAGGATGTAGTAGCAGATTAGATGATAATGAAATAAATCCCGTACAAATAATTTATAAATGTGATGATAGGATAGATAATGACTTAGACAATTTAGTTGATTTAGAAGATCCTGGATGTGTAAATAGTAATGATAATTCTGAAGAAAATTCCTTTATAAATGAAACCTCTAGTAATGACACAAGATTGCCAATAATTCCAACTGAGTATAACTTTGAAAATACTAAAAATATAATATTGATTATTATAATAAGCCTAGTTTTAGTAGTTTTAGTAGTTTTCTTGATTTATTTCAAAAGAAAGGATTAAAAAGAAAATATGAATCTAAATTATCCAAGTTGCTTTCATAAAATTTAAATAATAGTTTTGAGATGGTATAGTTATGGCAAGAAAAAATAAAAAACCCAGGATTATTGGAAAAGTAGTATTTATTTTAGCAGTTATTTTAGTAGTTTACTTAGTTAGCGTTAATGCTTATTTATTTAATTTAAATTCTAATCTTAACAGCCAAATTAAGCAAATTCAAGAATCAAAAAATAATGAAGATAAAAAAGAAACTTTTAAGTTAAGTGTAGGAAGTGAAGGAAATTATGTTGATATTAAGTTGCCTGCTGTAAATAAAGATTCTAAAGGTGTTATTACAAACCTTGAAGTAAGAGCTATTAAAGGCAATGGTAAAACATTAGTTGATATTGATAATTTACTTTTCTGGGCAGATACTCAAAATAGCATAAGAATGGCTAAAGAAGTTGCGTCAGAAGTAACAAATATGAACTTAAATGATGTAGATTTGTATTTTGGGGTTGAAGCCGGAGATGCTCAAATTATTTCAGGACCAAGTGCAGGAGCTGCATTAGCAATTGCTACAATAGCTGCTGTAGAAGGTAAAACATTAAATGATAAGGTTATGATTACAGGAACTGTAAATCATGATGGAACTATTGGACCTGTTGGAGAGATAGCAGAAAAGGCCAAAGCTGCTAAAGAAGCAGGAGCAGAAATATTTTTAGTACCTTTATTACAAGGTCAAGAAGTAATTTATGAAAGAACAGAACATTGTCAAAAATTTGGGGGCAGTCAATTTTGTACTATTGAGCAGATACCTAAAAAAATTAATATAGAAAAAGAAATTGGTATAAAAGTAGTTGAGGTACAGAACATAAAAGAGGCAATGAGTTATTTTTATAGTTAAGATGGATTTAGAAAGATTAAAAAAAGAACAAATTGAGTTTTCTAGTAAGGTTATAATTAAAGATTCTTTTAAAGAAATTAAAACTATAGCAGGATGTGATCAAATAGTATTAGAAAATGAAATACATTCTTGTGTAGTGGTTTGCGATTTTGAGAATATGTCTATAATTGAGAAGACTTTTGCAAATAGAAAAGTTGAATTTCCTTACATTCCTGGATTTTTAGCTTATAGAGGAGCTCCTGTAATTATAGATGCATTTAGTAAATTAAAAAAGAAACCTGATTTATTATTAGTTGATGGAAATGGTATTTTACATCCAAGAAGATTTGGAATTGCTAGTTATTTGGGTATTGCTTTGAATATCCCTAGTATTGGGGTTGCAAAGAAATTATTAATCGGTAGGGTTGAAAAAGAAAGAATTTTAGTTGCTGATGAATTAAGAGGGGTGAAATTTGAAGCTAAAAAAGGTGCAAATCCAGTTTATGTTAGTCCTGGGCATAATATTAGTGTACAAAGTAGCTTAGAAATTGTGAGAAAATGCATGAGATTGCCACATAAAATGCCAGAACCATTACATTTAGCACATAAATTTGCTAATAGAGTTAAGAAAAAGAATAAAGAGTAAAAAGATTTATCAATTTAAGTTATTTCTATATTTTATGGGCCTGTGGTCTAGTGGCTATGTCAGAAACTTTTTAAAAAAGTTTCATCAAAAGTTAATAAAAAACTAGAAATGTAGTAAACACAACTCTCACTCAGTTGAGGTCCCAGGTTCAAATCCTGGCAGGCCCACTTTAGTACTTTAAATTATATAGCTCCTTAATGAATTTGAGTATATATGGTCTTTCTCGAAGAATTCTTCTAGCGCGTAAGTCATAGATTTTATCGTGTTTTACTTCGCTTTCATATGCAGCTCTTGCAATAGTTTCAGAAAAATCTTCGGCTACATGTATAAATTCATGCACTATAGTGATGTCTAGATCTCTAGTGCTTTCTATATTGCATGTATAAACTCTTATTTCTAGATTATCAGGGCACCACAATGCCTTTAAACCTTTATTTTGAGGGTGTGCTCTGAATACAATTCTTCCATCCTCTTCAGCAAATTCCCTAATTCTTGAGATTGTTAACATTTAGATGCAGTAGCCGGGACTCGAACCCGGGTCAAAAGCTTGGGAAGCTTTCATACTGCCACTGTACTACTACTGCAAGCATAATATTTAAATAAGTACACTTTTTAAAAAGATTGTGAAAAAGTTTTATATTACTACCGCCATAGACTATGTAAATGCTGATCCTCATATAGGGCACGCTTATGAGAAAATTATTGCTGATGTCTTGGCAAGATGGCATAGGTTAAAAGAAGAAGATGTTTTCTTTTTGACAGGAACTGATGATAATGCTTCTAAAAATGAAGAAGCTGCAAAAAAAGCAAATATTCCAGTAAAAGAATTTGTTGATAAAAATGCTAAAAAATTTGAACAATTGTGTAAAGAGCTAAACATAACTAATGATGATTTTATTAGAACAACTGAGCAAAGACATGTAAAAGTTGCCCAGGAAATTTTTAAGAAGGTATTTGATAAAGGAGACATATATAAAGATTATTATGAAGGATTATATTGTAAAGGATGCGAGGCATTTTATACAGAAAAAGACTTGACTAATGGAAAATGTCCAGAACATAATGTTGAACCTGAATTTTTGAAGGAAGAAAGTTATTTTTTTAAGCTGTCTAAGTACAAAAAAGATATAATTAAATTAATTAGGCAGCAAAATTTAGTTTATCCGGATCAATGGAGAAATGAAATTCTTTCCAGATTGGAAAAAGAAGGTACAAAAGACCTGAGTGTTACAAGAATAAATAGAAGTTGGGGTATTAAATGCCCTATTGATGGAAAACATGTTATTTATGTGTGGTTTGATGCTTTAATAAATTATTATAGTGCAACTAGAAATAAAGGCAATGAAAAATATTGGCCTGCTGATGTACATTTAATAGGTAAGGGAATTAATTGGTTTCATTCGGTAATATGGCCTGCAATATTATTTTCTTCTGAAATTGAACAACCTAAAAAAATATTGGTTCATGGATATCTCACAGTCAATGGGCAAAAAATTGGAAAAAGTTTAGGTAATGTAATTGACCCTATTAATTTAGTAGAAAGATATGGTGTTGATCAACTAAGATATTTCTTAGTTAGAGAAATTCCTTTTGGAGAAGATGGAGATTTTTCAGAAGAAGCTCTTAAAGCTAGAATTAATAATGAATTGGCAAATGATCTAGGTAATTTAGTTAGTAGAGTTTTAACATTGGTTGAGAATAATTTTAATAAACTAAAGAAAACAGAAATGGATGATGAACTAATTAAAGAATTAAATTTAGATGAAATTAATGACCGTATGAATAATTTTGAATTAAATAATGCATTAAATGAAATTTGGAGATTTATTAATGAAGTAAATAAACATATAAATAAAGAAAAAGTTTGGGAGTTAAAAGGAAAAGAATTAGAAAAACATCTTTACACTTTAGTTGAATCAATAAGAATTATATCCATATTATTAAGTCCTTTTATTCCAAGTACTTCGGATAAAATTAATAAACAGCTTGGAATTAAGAATGGAAATTTTAAAGACTGTAAATTTGGACTAGTTAAAGAATATAAAATAAAGAAAGGAAAAGTTTTATTTAATAAGGTATAGATGATAAGAAAAGCTACTAAAAAGGACATTAAGGCTATTGCTAGTATTGAAGCTAACTCAGGATACTTGTTTAGAGACAGAATAGATTTGAATTCTGAAATATCTAAAATCAATAAAAACTTTGAGAAGGGTTGTGATTACTTTGTTTGTTGTAGTGAAGAAAATCCAATAGCGTACCTTGCTGTTTTTACAAAGAAAAAAATATTAAAAATAGACTATCTTTCGGTTTTGAAAGAGTATCATGGCAAAGGTATAGGGACTTTATTTTTGCAATATGTAGAAGATTATGCAAAAAAGCATAATTTTACAAAAATCTTTTTGGAAGTAAATAATAGAAATTATCCTGCTATAAGTTTATATAATAATTTTGGGTATTATGTAACTAAAGTCAAAGTTAGAACTAATTACAGGAAAAAAATTATTAAATTGTTTATGGAAAAGAATTTAAATGTATAGGGAGGTATTACCGAAATGGAAAGGCTACAAATTGGAGTAATGGGCTCTTGGAGATTGAATTTGCCAAGAAGTTCATACCAAATAGCAGAGGAAGTCGGAGAGGAAATAACAAAGAGAGGTCATGTTTTAGTAACTGGAGGCACAACTGGAATAGGAGAATATGCAAGAAAAGGTTGCATGAAGTTTAAAGGTGTAAATATAAGTATAATCCCTCAGTTAAAATCCAATTATAAGTATATTGGCAAATATACCGACTTGATAATTAGCAGTGGATTCACAGAAGAAGGCAGAATTGCAATTATGATAAATTCCTGTGATGCAATCATTGTTATTGGTGGTTCATCGGGAACTTTAATTGAGACATTAGTTGGATATTTGCTCGGAAAATCAATAGTGGTTATTGAAGAAACTGGACTAACTACCGAAAATATTAAAAAAATAATAGACGCTGAACATTATTTAGATGATAAGAAATTAGTAAAAATCAACTTTGCAAAAACGGCAAAAGACGCCGTGAGCCTGGCAATTGAAAATATTGGGAAAGGACGAAGTAGCTCGGATATTCCACCCATGTCATAAAAATGGAAACTATAAAATATGAAGATTGGCAAAAACTTGATATAAGACTTGGAGAAATTTTAGAAGTTAAAGATCATCCTTCAGCTACTAAATTATATATTTTTAAAGTTAATATTGGAGACAAAGAGATTAATTTAGTTGCTGGATTAAAGGAACATTATGCACCTGTGGAATTAAAAGGTAAAAAAGTAGTTGTTTTTGTAAACCTAGAACCAAAAATAATTCAAGGAATTAAAAGCGAAGGTATGGTGCTAGCTGCAGAAGATAGCAAGCATAATATAAGTTTGTTAACAGTTAATGATTATTGTGAAAGTGGTGCAAAGATAAAATAAATCTAAAATGTTGTTTCTTTTTTTACTTGTAATTGATATAATCTTTTATATATTGAACAAGATTTTAGAAGTTTTTTATGATTACCCTCTGCAACTATTTTTCCTTGATCCATAACAATAATCTTGTCTGCATTTATTATTGTGGATAATCTATGTGCAATGACTATTAGTGTTTTTTCTCTTTGAATTTTTCTAATTGCTTGTTGTATTGCAAGTTCTGATTCACTATCCAAATGACTAGTAGATTCGTCCATTATAACAACACTAGCTCCGGTGAATAATGCTCTTGCAATTCCAATACGTTGTCTTTGCCCTCCAGATAGCCTAATGCCCCTCTCCCCTATTATTGATTTATACCCTTTTGGGGTTTTCATAATAAAATCATGGGCAGCAGCTAAATTTGCAGCATTTATTATATCTTTTTTATTATAATCTATTTTACCATAAGTAATATTATCTCCTATACTCCTATTGAATAAACTTGTTTCCTGGGGAATGTATGCTATTTGTTTTCTTAAATAATATCTTTTAATATTTCTTAAGTCAATCCCATCCCAAAGTATTTGACCTTTATCAGGATCATAAAATCTTAGAAGTAAATTTGAAAATGTTGATTTTCCAGCTCCGCTTCTTCCAACTATTGCAATAACTTTACCTTTTTTAAATTCAGTGTTAAGGTTCTTAATTGCATTAAATCCTCCAGAATATGAAAAACTTACATCTTTGAATATAATTTTGTTTTTTAGTTTAGAAATGGTTATTGCATTTCTAGAATCCTTAAGCGGATCTTCTTCAGATAGTATTTCAAATAAATGTTTAGATCTACCAACTACCCTTCTTATTCTTGTAAATATTGAGTTTAACTCTCTTAATGGTGCAAATGTTAATTGCTGGTAACTCATTAATAATACTAAGAAACCTATTGTGTAAACTCCTTTGTAAATTTGCCAAATGCTCACTATTAATAAAATTATTCTCATAACTGTTTCTATACCCGTTTGTAGCAAAGTTTGAGTCAACCATAATTCTTCCTCTTTGTATTCTAATTTATGAAGTTTAGTCCATATTTTATCATGATTTTTTGCTTCTCTTAATTCTGTTCCAAATGCTTTAACAGATCTTACATTACCAGCAGCATCGTATAAAACTTTTGCTGCAATATGATGAATTTTGTTAATGTAATTTTGTCTCTTTGCTATTTTTTTAGAGACTATGTAAGTTACAAATATATATATTGGGATTGGTATTACCAAAATAATTGCTGCTAATGGAAAACTAATAAAAGCTATTATTAGGACTACAATTAATGTTATAGTGTAAACTGTGAAATTATTTCCAAATAATTCATGTATTATTGTCCAAATAGCACTAGCACCCCTATCTATTTTTCCTGCAAATTCTCCAGAGTCATGATTATCATGCCAGCTAGCAGGTAATTGAAAGAAATGGTATAGAACTCTGTATCTCCAATAATCTTCTACTTTGGTAGCTATATAGAAACTTATACGGTTTACCCAAAACCTAAATATTGTCATTGAAATTCCAACAATAAATAAGCTTCCTAATAAAAAAGCAAATAGCTTTAAATCTAATGGTGAGGGACTTGCAAGTTTTTCAAGATTATCTATTATAAGTTGTACAATTTTTGGAGCTAATGTCTCAAGCAAGGCTACAACTAGTGCACAGATAAGCATAAGAACTACTTTCCATTTAAATTTGGTCCAGGCTGTTTTAGATATTATTTTTAAAATTCCTAGAAATGTAAGATCTTTTTTTCTAATTTGCATATGCCCCTCTTTTAAATTTAATGGGCCCAACCGGATTTGAACCGGCGACCTGTATCGTGTTTAAATTCGATGGCTGTCCATCTGGCTATCAGTTTCATTCTCAAAAATGAGCCGAATGCTCCAGCCAGGCTAAGCTATGGGCCCTTAAGTTTAGAAGTTATAGACATAATTTATAAAGTTTCTGGATTATTTATAGTAGACAGTAGATTTCCAAATTTAATAAAATTGTAATTATTAAAGTTAAAATGCTTATAAATAACCATAATTGCGGAATTTGCAGGACAGAATTTCAAAATGGAGATTTAGTTGTTGTTGGTCCAAATGAGTTTTATCATTTAATGGATAAAATTAGGGCTAGTATGTATAAGGAAGCTTGTATTAATAGAGTAGATATAAATGTATATTTAGATGGGATGGCTGTATTTCTTGAGGGTTTCTATTACAAATTTAGAGAAGGAGTAAAATTTAGTTTAGATTATGATGTCATATCAAATGAAAAACAAAGAGGTTTGAGATTTAACAACATAGAAGATTTAGTAGTTAAATTAGGAAAAAGAATTAAAAGTTAAACCTAAGCTGTTAATATTATTGCTGCTATTACTAATGTTATAGTATCTCTTATGCAATTTTAATGAATTTAATTTTTAATGTAGATATATAGTTAGCTTTTATATATAGCAATATAATAATATTTATAAAGTAAGTTCTAATTTCTTGAAAGGTTTTTGAATTAGGAAGTGATTAATTTGGCAGTAAGTGTTGTTGTAGGATTACAGTATGGAGATGAAGGAAAGGGAAAAGTAGTAGATTATTTAAGTAGAGATTACGATATTGTAGCTAGATACAATGGTGGAGATAATGCAGGCCATACTTTATACAGAAATGGAACAAAAATTGCTTTACATTTAGTACCTTCAGGAATTCTAGAAAGAAAAATATGTGTTATTGGGAATGGTGTTAATATTAACCTTGATTCTTTAGTTAGAGAAATTAACGAAATACAAGATAAATTTGGTTTTGATCCCCTGCCTTATTTATATTTAAGTGATAGAGCACATATTATTTTACCACAAGACATTGAAGCAAGTAAAGGAGATGGTAATAGCACAGGAAAAGGCATAGGTCCTAGTTATGCAAGAAAAGCTAGCAGAAAAGGAATTAGATTAGCAGATTTATATAATATAAGTGATGGTGTTAAAGAAGAAAGATTTGAAGTTGATGGAATAAATAGACTTGTTGAAGTTGCACAAAGATTTAGACATAAAACTGTTAATGTTTCTAAATTTTTACATGAAGCTAGGTTAAAAGGACAAAGTATCTTATTTGAAGGTGCTCAAGGTAGTGGCATAGACTTAGATCATGGGCAATATCCTTATGTTACTAGTTCTAGTTGTGTTTCAGGAGGTGCTTGTACTGGAATAGGTATTGGACCTACAAGAATTGATAATGTTATTGGAGTTGCAAAAGTATATACAACTAGAGTTGATGGAAATCAAGAAAGTCCTTTCCCAACACAATTAGATAGTGAACTTGAGACATTATTAAGAGAATGTGGAAATGAATTTGGTGCAACTACTGGAAGGCCTAGAAGATGTGGTTGGTTTGACTTAGTACAAGTAAATGATGCTATAATTGTAAATGGTGCAGATGAGATAATATTAACAAAACTTGATGTCTTAGATAATTTAGATGAAATAAAGGTTTGTGTTGCTTATGAAATTGATGGAACTGTTGTAAATGATTATCCTGAAACAGATTTTAAATTAAGAAAAATTATACCAATTTACCATAATTTTAATGGGTGGAGAGGAGAAACAACTAAAGCGATTACAAATTCTGATGATCTACCTAGAAATGCTTTAAGATATATAGAGTTTCTTCAGAGTAATCTTTTAGGGAGAATTATACATATATCTATAGGACCTGAAGCTGGAGAAGTAATTAAGCTAAAAAGTACTTAAATCAGTATTTGAACTACTAAAAATTTATCTGATAAAAATAAAATTTCTTCTACTTTTTACAGTAATATAAAAAGCGCCCCAGGCCGGATTTGAACCGGCGACCGTTCCCGAATTCTTATTAGGAATTTCACGGTATCTGCCTAGCTCTTAACAGCCGTCTGAGCTTCTTTTTACAGAATGTGCTCTACCAGCCTGAGCTACCGGGGCATAGAATTGAGTTCACGAAGAATATTTAAAAAGGTTTCTGTGAAGCTTAATCTACAATTCTCTTTTGGGTATATTTGAGATACTGCCTATCTTTGCTTCTAACATATTTGAAAAGAAAATCAGTAACTAGTTGACATTCTCTCCTTAACCTTTCTTTTTGATTGTAAATTGATTTTTTCTTTGTCCAGTCATCATGTTCTATTTTCCTGTACTTTCCATGTATCACTTTTATATTTTGTGGAGGTTTAACTTTTTTTTCACCTTTATATTCATAAAAGTATATTGTTATTAACACTGGTTTATCCCTACAAAATGCGATTTCATAATAAGGCTTTCATAAATGCTTAGAATAGATTTTAATATCAAAATCTGAAAATCTTTTTACTGGCCTCAACGCTGTTGAACCGTGAACCAAGATTAAATTGCTATTACTAAATCTCTTCTTTATATAATCAAAAATCTCATCTTTGTTTTTAAAGCCCCTAATTAACATCTTATCTGCTCTTTTCATAGAATTCATAAAAAAACATTATATTAAAAGGTTTCTAAAAAATAAGAATATGTAATAATTAAAAAATTAAGAAATAAAATTTATCTTTTCATTTTTGCGCCTAACATTAACATAAATAGACCTTTTAGTATTAATGCTATTGCAATAGTCATTTCTAATGTTAGAGTTTTCATCCATAAAAGGATACCTAGAACAAGTGCAATTACACCCCAAAGTAACATCTCCATTTTAGGGCATTTACAATTTGTTGAGCCACAATATTGGCAAGCCATTCCATTACCTTTCATTTTCATCGCCTCTTTTTTCATTTTTAAGTCTCCTAAATTAGATGGATTTTACCTATTTAAAAGGTTTATTTATTCTTTAAGAGGAGTTATTTTTATATATTTGAAGATAAAATTGAATATTATGAAGATAGCAGTTTTTACAGACACTTTTGATGAAATTAATGGAGTAGCTTCTGTTTATCAAAGATTAGTTGAATATTGTATATATAAAAATATTCATTTAGAATTATTTGCATTAAGTAATAAAACTTCTGTTGAAGAAAAAAACAATGTAAAAATTCATAGAATTAAAACCTTAATACCAATGGAAATTCAACCAGACTTAAGTTTTGATTTAATTTGGTTAAATCCTAGACTTGTTAGTTATTTTAGAAATAATAAATTTGATTTAATTCATGTTGCAACTCCTGGAACAATGGGATTAAATGCATTACTTTTATCTAGAATTTATAAAATTCCTATTATTGCTACGTATCATACTCATATTCCAGAGTATGTAAAAGAAAGAGTAAATAAGATTATTAAAAAAACAAATTTAAAGATAGACAGAATTGCTCAAGGTAGTGAGAGTTTAACTTGGGAATTTATGAAAATCTATTATAACAGATTTAAATTAGTTTTAGCACCATCCGAATATACTAAAAAATATCTTGAAGAAAAATTAAAAATAAAAATAGAGATTTTTTCTCACGGGGTAGATATTAATAGATTCAATCCAAAAAAAAGAAATGAAGAATTTAGGAAAAATAATAATTTGGGATTAAGTGCACTATATGTTGGAAGAATTGCAGCTGAAAAAAATTTAGATTTCTTGGTTGAAATATTTAATGATTTTAAAGATGTTAAATTAGTATTAGTTGGAGATGGCCCACATAGAAAAGATTTAGAGAAAAAAGGGAATGCATTATTTTTTGGATTTAAAACAGGAGATGAATTAGCTCAAATTTATTCAAGTTGTGATTTCTTTGTTTTTCCAAGTACAACAGATTCTTTTGGCATGGTAATTTTAGAAGCTATGGCATCCGGGCTTCCTGTTTTAGTTTCTGATAAAGGGGGGCCTAGAGAAATTGTATTAGACAAAATAAATGGTTTTATTATAAAAAGTAATGATAAAAAAGAATGGATGGAGAAAATTAATTTGATTGTTAAAGATGCAAAATTAAGGAAAAAATTTGGTATTATGTCAAGAGATTTAGCTTTAAGAATGTCTTGGGAGAAGGTTTTTGATGAGTTATTTAAGACTTATGAAAAGTTCTTAGATGAAAGAAATAACTAATTCTCGTTCTCTTGGGCCATCAAACTCTGCGAGAAAAATAGTCTGATAGGTGCCCAACATTAATTTATTGTCACTAATTGGAATTGTTAAACTTGAATTTAGAAATGCTGATTTTAAATGACTTGTAGCATTATCGTCTATTTTATTGTGTTCCCATTTGCCTTCTGGAACTGTTGATTTTAGTATTTTTGCTATGTCTTCTTTAATTCCAGATTCATTTTCATTAATTAATAATGCTGCAGTTGTGTGCCTAATAAAAATGAAACATATTCCTTCTTTAATATTAATTAGTTTAGAAATTCTATCCGTAATATCAATTAGTTCTTCTTTGTCTGATGTTTTTATTTTTAATATTTGCATCAAATTTAGAATAAGGAAAATATTATAAATTAATCTATAAATTCTTTATTTTTTATCTTAGTTGGAAGATATACTTCACTGATAAAACTAATACCTTTTGTAGCTAAGGCTTGAATTTCTGCTTTGGCTCCAAAATCTTTCATCATTTTAAGCTGTCTTTGCCAATCTTTATTATCTTTAAACCATTCATATTCGGAGACTTGTTTCATCCTTGTTATATCTTGTTCATTTAATTTTATTAAATGTTTTTTTAGATCGTATTTAATAACATCATCTGCAGTTATACCTAGGAACTTAACCCCAGGAATAGTTAATCTTTCAGAAGCATGTGCTAATGCAATTGATCCATATTTTATTACGGAATAAATATAAAATCCCCAACAATCAAAATCTGTTAATACATAAATTGGTAAATTTTCTTCATCTGAAAGTCTTTGAAGTAATCTTCTAATTCCTCTTGTTGTTTGACCTTGACTTGTTACAAGAATACAATTATTTTTCTGCCAAAATTTATCTTCATTAAGTCTTTCAAATATTGCAGCTTTCTCCATATAAAGTATGTACTTTGCACTTACTTTATTAAATGATAATTCATCTGTAATTGAAGGAATGGAATAACCTCCTCTTCCTAATTTTGAACAATCAATTGTGTCTCCTGAATCTTCTAAAGTTACATTTCCAACCATTGAGCCCATTTTATTTGCTGAAACATGCATTTGTTCTCTAGAAAGACCAGTAATAACTTCTAAGTCCTCGATGGCCTTATCAGACTCGACTTGTTCGTCAAGAATATTAATGTTAGTCCCAGGAATAGTTCTTTTACTAATATAGAAAACCCCTCTTAAGTGTTCGTGCTTCCCACTATCTAATAATTCTTTTTTAATTATTGAAGCCACTTCAACTGTTTGTAGGAATTTTTTTGCATGAGCAACATTAAAAAAATTTCTAGTGCCTTTTTTATCCCCTAATTTTAATGTTCCTGTTTTTTTGTCATAAATTATATTACTTAAGTTTCTTAAGGTAAATGTAATTTCTGGATTTTTTCCTTTTTCTATTTGGTTTACTAATTTTTTCCCAAGTAATTCTATTTCTTCTTTTGAATTAATTTTTTGTTTTGTCATTTTCATTACCTTCTATAGACTCATTTAGTTTAGACATATTTTTATTTAATATCTTTTTTAAATTTTCTTCAATACTTGATTTATTTTCTCCAGATATATTTGATAATGCATTTGCTAGCTCGGGAATGTACTTTTCAAATAAACTTATTCTTTCTTTTTGTTCTTTTGCTTTGACATTTTTTCTAATGTATGATGCTAATTTTCTTCCACAATCTTGTAATGCTAATTTTATTTCTTTTAAAATTTCATCGTAATGAGCTACTGCTTCTTTTGCTTCACTAGTAAATGGGACCCATACACTTGCCATATGGACTAAAATAACTGCTGGTCCAGATGGTAAGTTACTTCCAGATTGTTGTAGGCCATAAACTCTCCAATTTATATCTGTTATGGCTTCTGTAATTGCACAAGCCCCTTGTTGATAAAGTAATGGAACTCTATTAGCAAATCTCATTAATCTAACTTGAGATTCTTTTTCTAAACTTCCCCCATAAGCTATTGCCACTTCAATTTGAAATGGCATTCCCCTATAAACTGATGGAGGTCTAGTTGTTGTTGCGTAAAAATCAGCTTCAATTTCTTTCTTAAGACCTTTTTCTAATAATTCTGGACCTATTGGACTTAAGCAATCTGTTGGAGGAGCAATTATTTTTGCATTTTGAATTACTTTAAATAAAATTTCTATTTCTTCATTTGTTAAAGAAGCAGGTTTTGATTTAACATTTAATTTTGCGTCTTGACAAATATCTGAGGCAACTTTAGAACCTATTCTTGAGAAATCATTTTGTAAGAATGAACTTAAGGTTGTTGAAGTTGTATCTTTAAGCATTCTAATTAAAGTTCCTATTTCTATTCCATGAGGGTGTGGTTTAATTTCTTTAGGCTCTATTGGAAGATCATTAGTAACTCTTGGGAATTCTATTTTTTCCTTTTCTGGGGTTATATAAATTATGTTTGTATGTGGATTAACTATTGCTGTTTGTTTTATGTATTCATCTACGCTTTGTTTTCCTTTTTGATATCTTGCTTCTAATTCAAGTTCTATTCTTGTACCATGATCTTTATTCCATTCAACTTCATGATCTCTTTCTATTATTGGCTCATTTCTTTTTGTGTCAATATGAAGTTCAAAATAATGTGCTGGTTTTTTTGGATGTATTTTTGAAATTATTTTTGTGAACTTACCTGTTGTTAATTGAGAATAAAGAACTGCTGCGCTGATTCCAATACCTTGCTGTCCCCGATTTTGCTTTAAAGTGTGAAATTTACTCCCATATAATAATTTTGCAAAAATATTTGGGATTTGTTGTTTTACAATTCCCGGGCCATTATCTTCAACAATAACAATAAATCTGTCTTCTGCTAATTGTTTTAATTCTACATAAATTTCTGGGAGCACTTTCATTTCCATAGTTGCATCTAATGCGTTGTCTACTGCTTCTTTTACAACCATCATTAAAGCTCTTGTTGGATTATCAAATCCAAGTAAATGTCTATTTCTTGTAAAAAATTCTGAAATAGAAATTTCACGTTGATTTTTTGACAGTTCTACTGCTTTTATGTTTTCTGCCATCAATTATGAAGAATTTTTGTTTTTATTTATAAAACTTTTGATAAAATAAAAGTTATTTTTTCTTTTTAAATTTATACCTATTTAAGCTTATTTTGATCAAATGATAATTTTTTACAATATAATTTGCAGGAATAATATATAATCTTTGAATAAAATCTGTAAACCATTGGATTAATAGATCAAATTGCATATTTAATTGTATAAATTTTTTATTTATAAAATTTAGTACAGTTAATTTAAGTTATACAATTCAAAAGCTTTAAATACTTATTTTAGACAATTAAGATTATGGCAAATGCAATTTTATGGGTTGTAATAGCAGTTGTAGCAATTTTAATAATTTGGTTCGTTGCAACTTATAATAGACTTATTAGTTTAAGAAATAGAATTGATAATGCATGGAGTCAAATTGATGTTCAATTAAAAAGAAGATTTGATTTAATTCCAAATTTAGTTGAGACTGTAAAAGGTTATGCTAAGCATGAAAAAGAGACATTTAAGACTGTTACAGAAGCCAGAACTTTAATGATGAAAGCTACTTCTATTAAAGATAAAGCAAAAGCAGATAATATGTTAACTGAAGGTTTAAAAAGTATTTTTGCGGTGGCAGAAGCATATCCTAAATTAGAAGCATCTGAAAATTTCAAGATGCTTCAAGAAGAATTAGCAGGAACAGAAAGTAAAATAGCTTATTCAAGACAATTTTATAATGATAATGTTTTAAGTTTAAATGAATCTATACAGAAATTTCCAACAAATATAATAGCAGGAATGTTTGCATTTAAAGAAAAGGAATACTTTGAAGTGACAAAAGAAGAAAAGAAAGCTATTAAAGTGCAATTCTGAGACATGGCAATTATAAATTTAAAGCAAACTGGATTAATAATCGGAATTGCTATATTATTTGCTTTCTTTGCCTATTTTACTATTGAAGCAATATACCCAAGTCCAAAGTACGAAGATTTTTGTACTAATCAAAATTATAGAGAACCTACACCTGCAAAAATAGGAACTTCAGTGAATTGTACAGATGCTTGGTCGTCAAAAGAAGTGCAACAGTGCAATACTAATAAAGGAGCACCTGAATTTAAACAAGACAAAAATGGCTGTGATGTTTTTGATAAATGTAATTATTGTGGTAAAGACTATGATGAATATAATAATAAATATCAAAGAAATGTATTTATTATAACTGCTATTATAGGAATAATAGCTATTATTTTTGGATTATATTTTGGAATTGAATTTATGGCAGGCGGATTTTTATTTGGAGGTATAATAACTCTAGCTTATAGCACAATAAGATATTTCTCAATGGGTAATGTTGATAATTGGTTAAGAGTAATAGTACTATTTATAGAAATATTGATTTTGATTTGGATTGGTTATAAGAAAGTAGTTAATAAAGATAAAAAGAAAAAGTAGAATGGCAAAACTATATGATGCTATTTCTGAAAATAAAAGAAATTCTGTTATAATTATAATTGCTTTTATTATTATCGCTCTCGGGCTCTCTTACTTTTTGGGTTTTGTTTTTGCAAATGCATTTATTGGTCTAATTTTTGGAATTATTTTTATTCTTATAATGATTTTAATTGGGTATTATAGTGGAGATTCTTTAATTTTAAGTATGCATCATGCAAAAGAAGTCGCTAAAAAAGATGATCCTTATTTAGTTAATACTGTTGAAGGATTGGCTTTAGCTGCAGGAATTCCTACCCCTAAAATTTATATTATTAATGAAAATAGCCCTAATGCTTTTGCTACTGGAAGAGATCCTAAACATGCTTCTATTACAGTTACAACTGGATTAAGAGAAACTATGAATAGACAAGAATTAGAAGGAGTTATTAGCCATGAAATGAGTCATATAAAAAATTTTGACATAAGATACATGATGTTAGTTACAATTTTAGCTGGTATGATTGTTTTAATAAGTGACTTTATATTAAGGAGCTTTTTATGGGGTGGGGCAAGAAGTCATGATAGAAAAAGTGGTGGAGTTGGAATTGTTTTAATTTTAATTGGAATTGCCTTAGCTATTTTAAGTCCCATAATTGCTCAAATAATTAAGTTTGCTGCTTCAAGACAAAGAGAATATTTAGCTGATGCTTCTGGAGCAATGTTAACTAGGAATCCACAAGGGTTGGCAGATGGACTTAAGAAAATTAGAGATGCAAAAGATAAAGTTGTTGATGATGCAAATAAAGCTACTGCTCATTTGTTTATTGAAAATCCATTAAGAGGGCTTGGTGGAATGAATAGCTTGTTTGCAAGTCACCCGCCTATTAATGAGAGAATTAAGAGATTAGAAAGTATGTAGGAAAAATATAACGAGTAAAATGGCTTATCCAATTTATAAAAACAAACATCTTGAGGAGGCACTATTCAGCCCAAAAGATTACATAGAGTATAAAAAGTTGCTATCTAAGAAACTTCCAAAAAAGTTTATTCTTATTTATGATATGAAATTAGAAAGAAGAATAAAATCAAGATTTAAATTGAGAAAACTGAAAGATGTTACTCACTTAGGGAAAATATATTTATTAAATAATGTAGGCATACTTCGAATTACTGGTACTGGGTCACCTCTTGCAGTCATAGTTCTTGAAGAATTAATTGCTTTAGGGGTTGAAGAATTCATAACTGTAGGAACTGCGGGGGGTCTTTACAAAGAAGGAATATTCTTATGTGAAAAAGCTTTTAGGGATGAAGGGACTAGTTACCACTACATCCCACATGGTGATAATTCATATCCTGATAAAAGATTGACTTCTAAACTCAATACAACTATGGCAAAGCACGGTCTATTATTCAAAAATGCAGCTACATGGACAATTGACGCACCATATAGGGAAACTAAGAAAGAAGTACAATATTACAAGAAGGAAGGGGTAGCCACTGTAGAAATGGAAGCATCTGCACTATTTGCAGTTGCATCTGTGAGGGATGTGAAAATTGCAATTGCATTTGTGGTATCTGATATATTAGGAGAAAAATGGAATCCTAAATTCCACCATATTAATTTAAAGAAAGACTTAGACAAACTTTTTGAAGCGGCCTTAGATTGTTTGTCTGGAAATTAGCTTTAGTGAAGTAGATAATATCCAATGGATGTAACTCTTATTCTTTGCTACAATTAACTTTATAAATCTCAATTACTATTTACTTATATGCAACAAAAAAAGAGATATGTACCAAAAGAGGATAAAGAATTTGTTGGAATGATGTTGGATATTGCAAGAAGGCCAGGTGAAAAAGCAGTTCCTCAAAGCAGAACTGACGTAAATGTAACCTTAGTAGATCATTTAGTTGAGAAGATAAAGAAGGGTGAAAGTATAAGAATTCCTGAAAAAGACAAAAAGAAAACTAATCAATGATTAGTTTCTAGCCATCTGTAAACATTTCCATGATTAGATCCTTGAACTAATTTTTCTATTGCTTTTCTTGCTGTTAAGATCTTATCAAATGGTCCTATTATAGCTACTGTTTTACCATAAATGCATATACTTGTATTTGTTAAATCTTCTATTGTTTTTTTACTTTTTCCTTGTGTTCCTATAAGTCTAGATCTTTGCCTAATTAATTTAGTTTTATTTTTTCCAATAATATCAGGAAGATAAATTATTTCTAGGCCAATTTCTTCTCTTAGTAAATAATAAGCTATTTCTGGATTAAATCCTCTTCCAATTGCATTAATAACTAATTTAGCAATATAATTCTTAAATGGTTCATCTGAATAAATTTTAACATCTCCTTCTATAGAATCTACATTAATTCTAGTTTGTGTTCGATGCTCTATTTGCCTTCTTGTTAAGCCATTTTTTCCTATTAAAATTGGGATTCTATCTTTTGTTATTTTTAATTCTTCTATAAACATTTTAGAATTCTTCAAGTTCGTCTATTGACTTTATATAGCCTTTTCTCTTTAACCAGTCAACTTGATTTTGCCTATATTTGTAGATTATATCACCTTTAATTGATTCCTCAAATTCCCAGGGTTCTACTAAAACTATATCTTTTTCTCTTATCCAAAGCTTTCTTTTAAATCTGCCAGGAATTCTACATACTCTGGAATTTCCATCTAAGCAATTAACTTTCATCCTGGAAGCTCCTAATCTTTGTTCCACTATACCAAGGACTTCTTTATTTCTAGGAAGTCTTACTCTAATTACTTCTTCTTGATTTTGAGGACTTTCCATAAGAACTAGCTTACTTTGGGCTTTTATAAAGGTTTCTTTATTCAAGACATTTATAGCATATTTCCCCCAAAATTTCCAGAAATTAAGATAGACAGAAGAAAATCACTTTTTTCTATAGCTAAATTTTTTGTTATATTCTTTATGATTAACTATATCAAGGACGAAATCAATAATTTCTACTTCATTTGATTGTATTGTGTATATTAGTCTCCAATAATTGGATAACTCTAAACGCCAGAGATTTGTTACGCCATACTTTTTCAACATAGTAGTTTGGAATCTGGCTTTTCTTTACTTGGTCCCCTGTAAACGGATTCTCTTTTAGCCATATTTTCACTCGTTCTATAGAGCGAAATATAGACTGGTGAATGGATGAGTTTACTCCTCGCTGAAGCTCAGCCCCAACAATTCTATTGAGTTCATTATATTCTTCAGATGCTTCTTCTGATAGAACAATAAGCACTTCTTTTCCTTTAAAGGTCATAATTCTGTTCCTCGATTAATTGCCTCCTTTAACTTAGGACTATCATTATATGCCCAGAGAATTCCTTTATGTCCATCAATAATTAAGCCACGTTTTTCTAAGTATTCTAGGACAACATTAAGGGTTTGGTGCATGATCTGTACTGGAAGTCTTTTTTTAAGTTCTTCTCGTGTAATTACTGTTTCTGCTTCTTTAAGAATTTCTTCTATCATAAGTACAGTTTTTAAATTTGGGTAATGAATAACTTCTGACATAGTATTTTTATATATATTTTTATATAAATTATTAGATAAACTTATATATAAGCTTTTCCATTAAATTGTGTTACTAAGTCTTAGGTGTCTAAGGAGATAAGAAATAGGTTCACTTTTTGGGCTTTGCTAATTTTATCCCGGAACCAATTCTAGTTTATAATATTCTTTGAATGAGAGTATTTCGATGGTTCTTATTTGAAAATTTGATTTTATCTCGGCCAACAATTCTAAGAGTTTTTTACTGTTTTCAATTTCTACATCAATTTCGAAGTCATAATCACTTAGAGTTTTATCATAATAGATTATGTTTGGATGTGCGTATGCAAACCCAAATAGTTTTTCGTAGTCCTCGAAGTCGTTCAATATTATATTAACTTTGAAATATTCGTAGCCGATTTTTGAGATGTTAATGTTTACTCTATATCCTTGAATGACTTTTTTCTGCTCAAGTTTTTTTATTCTGAACGCTATTGTCCTTTCTGGAGTTTTTAATTTTTTAGACATTTCTATAATTGGCATTCTTGCATTTTTTGACAATAATCTTAAGATTTTCATGTCGAGTTCGTCGTATTCTGCTTTTATATTCTCACCTATGAATTCATATGGTTCTATAGTTTTATCCTCAAACAAATATTTTCTTTTAAAAGTATATACACTTGGAAAAACGTCAACTTTCTCATCCCAAATATACTTTCTGAATCTTTTTTTGAACTCAAACCAGAATTTGTCAAACTCGTAAACGTCTTTAACCC
>Ga0209542_10006867_pt1 | contig 21951 bp, 24 predicted proteins | sample RifCSPhighO2_01_FD_184028 | JGI IMG/M metagenome (GOLD analysis project Ga0209542, IMG submission 184028) | Soil microbial communities from Rifle, Colorado - Rifle CSP2_plank highO2_0.1 (SPAdes) (version 2) | ecosystem: Environmental > Terrestrial > Deep subsurface > Rock core/Sediment ... | reverse complement strand
TTAAGAGACGATATAGATAGAATGATAGATGACATTGAGGCAGACATAATTGGCACGCTTAATGAGGTCAAAAAAACAACCAAGCATATAAAACAAATATTGAATATGTGACTACTTTAGAGTAATTCATAATAGGAAGGTTTATATATAATAAAGCGAATTTTTAGGTTTTTTAAAAATCAATTTTGATCTTTTTTCTTATATCTCTTCTTTGATTCTTCTTGCTTCTTCATCAAGTTCTCATCAAACAGGAACTGCTTTCCGCAATATACGCACCAATAAGCGCCTTGAAAGAAATTATCAAATTCATTTCCGCAACGGTTGCATTTGGTCATTTTTTGATTTAATTTAATATACGGATTTAAATAACTTTTGCAAGGGCCACTTTTGTTTTTATTTTCTACCGGAAAAGGTACAATTACATCTTTATGAGTATGGCTTTGTTTAGTCTGCATAAAACCACAATCTTTATATAGTAACTCATAGTTTCTATATAGTAACTTAATGTTACCATGATAACTTTAACTCAGAAAGAGCGAGAAACAGTACTCATTTTATTCAAGGATTATACTACTTTCTACAATGCAAACTCCATCAGCAAAGTCCTTAACATAAGCCATGTTGGTGCGCAAAAGATATTTAAAAGATTACTACAAGAAAATTTAATCATTAGTAAAACCATCGGAAAATCCATAATCTACAAACTTAATTTTGGCAACGATTATGCCATACTTTTCATTGCTTTTTTACTTGCTGATGAAGCCAATAAATTTAAACGATGGAAAGAAGAATTTAAAGAGCTCTTCAAGAAAGAGAGAATAATCATGCTCTTTGGCTCGGCTATCAAGGATTACGCTCATGCCCAAGATATTGATATGATGATAGTACTAGAAACCAAAGAGGTCAAAGAAGTGAATATTGTTTTGAAGAAAAAAGAACAAGTGATTCCTAAAAAAATTCATGCACTTAAGTTAACTCACCAGGATCTATTAGAAAATCTTAAAAAGAAAGATAAAGCTATAGTAGACATTGTTAAAAATGCAATAATCCTTTATGGCCAAGAGAGATATGTTGGGATATTGAAAAATGTCACAAGCCTATAAGCACATTGAATGGTGTTTGAACAAAGCAAAAAAAGAAATTGAAGAATGTAAAAAACTTGGCAAGAGACCAAAGCATAGAGGATTGTTGAAAGTAAACCCAAGTGTTGAAGAAGCGAAAAAGCACCTTACCAAAGCAGAGCATAACCTGAACGGCATAACAAAATTCAAAGAGATCGGATTTTCTGATTAGTCTATGTCTGCTGGATTCTATTGCATTTATCACTGTTTTCTTGCCATTGCGGCTAAATTTGGTTACGAATCTTCAAATCAAACCTGCACTATTGCACTAATTAGATTTCTCAAAGAGGACAATAAAATACAGCTTGATGAAAAATTCATTGAATTATTGGAATATGAAGGAATGGAAGAGGTTAAAGATAACAGCATTATCGACATGAGAGAAAATTATACCTATGGAGTACAGATCTCGGTAAAAGACGAAGCAAAAATAAATGAATTGGAAAAAATCTGCAAAAACCTTCTTGATATTACAAAAGAAATTATCTTCAAATAACTTTTGCAAGTGATGTTTACAAATAATTTTTGAACTAGTCGAGAGATATAGATATAACTTTATTAATATGCAAAATTCCAACTAATGGCTTCTTTTCTAGGTTCAAGAATCTTATTTTTTCCATGCTAAATAGAATTTATAATATTAAACAATTCTGTCACATTTAGCTCTAGAGCAGCTACTGGCATTTCAAGACTGAAATTATTTAAAACTATCGGATTTATTTCACCCATATACGCTATCTTTTGATCATTGACGATGACTCTTGCTACCCTTCCAGTGATGAAGCTCTGGTGGTCTGTTTCTTCTGTAGAGTATTTTAGACCGAGAGCGTTAAACAACGCATCTAGAATTTGCTTTATTTGGGTGAAGTTTGCATCTTTGCTGCAAAACAAGACAGCAAGCCTTTCATTTTCCTCTGCGTTAGTTTCTGTTTTTGGATTTTCCTTGAAAATTGTTCCGATTTCAAATATGTTCTGTGGGTATTCGTGATGCTTGTTAGATTGCAATACTTGCATCAAAGATGGAATCATCCATGCCCTCAAGCAGCTGTATTCTTCACTCAATGCATTTGAAAGCTCGATAAGGCCTATTTTATGGTCCATCAGCTTTGTTTGTACATCTTTGTTTGTTATGCAGAACGTGCTTGTTTCAAGAAAACTAAAGCCAACCAGGAAATTTGAAATTTTTTCCTTAAAATATGCAAGGTTGCTCTCCTTGCCAATAGTTGCAATGGTTGGGACAACCGGCTCTAAGTTTTCATAGCCATATGCAATTGCTATGTCCTCTACCAAGTCTATTTGGTGCAAGATGTCTGTCCTGTAAGCAGGGATGAATGCAATTTTGTTTTTGTACTCATAGCCCATTTTCAGGAGGCACTCTTTTACTTTCGCTTCGCTTAATTTTTCTCCGATAATATTGTTGATGTAACTAATGTCAATCTTCATCTTGCTTGGCTCAAGATTTGGTGAGCTTATTTCTTTGTCAGGATAGACAATCTTGACATTGTAGATTTTTCCACCCATGTCTGTAAGCGAGGTTGCAATTATATTTATTACCTTGCTCAGTATATTGTAATCGAAGCCAGAACACTCTATGAAAACGTCTTTTGTTTTTTTTGATATCTTTCCAGTGTCGTCTGAGTTGATTATTGGGGGCATTGATAAGACCTTATTCTTTGAGTCTATGAAAAATGGAAACTTCTCTAGGCCCTGCAGCAAATGAGCATATTCCTTGCCAGCTGGATGCTGGTTTAATATCTGTAAGGCTGTAAGCTCCCTTTGAAATTCCAATGGTTTGAATTTAACATCGTTTGGTTTTTTTGCTATGTAGTAAATTGGCATATTTATCTTTTCAAATGGGTAAATGCCTATTGCAAATTTTTTTCTGTTTCTTCCGTATGTTGCATGCAATTTTTCCTGAACTTCAATGATTTCCCTTATCTTTTCATCATCAAACTTCAAGTTCTTGACAACAGCACATGCTGTATATGGCCTAACGTCTTTGACTGATTTGTCAATGACAACTTTGTAATCAGAATCTTTTATACTATATTTGGCAAGGCCTTTTTTGACTCCAAGGAAAGAAGAAAATGCCCTTGCAAAGCCCTGCATGCTGAGCATGTCTGGCCTGTTTGGGTTTATTTCAATAATTAAATTATCTTTGTCTATGCTTTCAAAGCCAACGCCCAGCATTGGAATCTTTTCCTTTAGCTCTCTATCTTGGAGATTCTTGCCCAGCAATTCTGCAAGTTCTTTTTTGTTAATGGTTATTGTTGCCATTTTATTTTAGCCACATTTTGCTTTCTTTTAATTGCTTAAGATCGTTCTTGTATAAATCCCTTAAATCTGTTATTTTGTAATATTCTGTTATTATTCTTTCCATGCCCTGGCCCCATGCTAGAACAGGAACTGCTTTTCCCAATAAGGGTTTTACTACTTCTGGCCTGAATATTCCTGAACCGCCAAGCTCAATCCACTCATTTCTTGTTGGATGCAGCACCATTATTTCCATTGAAGGCTCAGTATAAGGGAAGTGTGAAGGAACAAGCTTTACATCTTTGTAACCCATTTTCTTGTAAAACTCTTTCAAGTAACCGAACAAGTTTTTTAGGTTGGCATTTGGATCTATAACAATTCCTTCAACTTGGTTAAACTCAAACAAGTGCTTCCAGTCGAGGCTTTCGTTCCTGAATACTTTGTTGACTGAGAAAAATTTTGCTGGCAAATCTGTTTCCTTAAGCTTGGCTATTGTTTGGGCTGACAAGACAGTTGTATGCGTTCTTAACAGGTTTTCCTTTGCAGTTTTTTCATCCCATTTATATTGCCAGCCTTTTGAGCTGGTTGTCCAGCCATTTTCATGTGTTGCCTTTACTTTTTTTGCGAGCTCTGCTGGTATATTGCCATATCTAGGGTTCTTTATAAAAAAGGTATCCTGCATGCTTCTTGCTGGATGATCTTGGGGAACAAACAATGCATCTAGGTCCCAGAATGAAGTTTGCAATAGCGGGCCTTCCATTTCAACAAAGCCCATTTCAAGCCAGATTTTCTTTATGTAGTTTATTGCCTCATTGACAAAATGCCTTTTTCCAGGATATATTTTTGGGACATTAATCTTAACATCATATCTTCTGAATTTTTTTGTTTTCCACTCTCCTGATTTAATGATGCCCGGTGTTAAAGCCCCAATGACATTTGTTTCTATCTTTTCCCTTGATATTTTTGCGTATAAATCTGTCAGGGAGACAAATTTCAATTTTACAACGTCTTTTTTTATTATCTTTTTTCTTTTTTTTAATTCATTGTAAGCGTATTTGTCTTCATTGCTTAATTCCTTTAGGTCAAGAGGAAGTTTTTTAAGGAATATTTCTTCTAAGAATTCTTTGTTTAATAATTTTTTTCCATTTTCAGCTATCTTTATTTTGTCCTTTACAAATTCAATTGCTGCTTTTCTTTTTAAAATGCCTAATGAAATGCTAAGCTCTTCATCATTTAGCTTTGCTTTTTCTTTTATTTCATTTAATGAAAGCTCTTTTGTTAATGCTTCAAGAAATCTTCTTTCTGGGAGCTTATTTTTTAGATAAGAAATGCCATTTGAATCAAGGTTTATTATTTCCTTTGCATCGGATTTTATTTTGATGATGCCTTTGTTTTCAAGCCACTGCAAAGCTCGCATGACTTCAACATCCTGCAGTTTTATTTTTGCAATGATTTCTTTAAGCTCAATGTTTTCTTTTAAAACTGGCAGAACTGTTCTTTCAAGAGGATGAAGCATCTCTGCTAGGTTTTTAATCTCCATAAGAAAAAAGCAATAGAACTGGCTTAAATAGTTTACTTATAATTTTGGCAAGGTTTTACTTGGCTTTTTTACTGGCATGTCTAATCTTTTTTCTAGCCCGTAAATTTTACTAATTAGCGCATTATCATTTAAGTGTAACAGCTCGATGTTTTCTATAGCAATTTCATAATCTTGTGTGCCTTTGCTGTATATTAATGCCCAGATAATATATTCTCTAACTTGTTTTATAAGCCTTTTATTATTAGATAATCTTTCTGCAATTTGTTCACAGTTTTCGTATATCATTTGCTTTATTCAGCTTTTATAGTTTCAAGCCTTTTCCAGCTTATGTTGAACAGGTTTTCCAAAGCGCTTGCAAAGAATGGAGTATTAACCCAGATTCCAACATCATAACTTTCATGAACTTCTTTGTCGTTGTTTATCATGAATAAAATATCTTTGCCGTCGATTATTATAAACCTTGCGTTCATGTTACTTATGGTTTTTACTTCAGCATAATCTTTAATGTCTTTTAGTAATTTCTTGCTATCCTTGTTTAATGGGGCTGCAATTCTTATTTTAACATTATTTGCCTTGATTCTTTTGAAAGTTTCTGAGAAATTTGCCACCTTCCTTATGAAACCTTCTTCTGTTGTAACAATTACTATGGATTTTTCAGCTTGCTCCATCATTGATTCCATATGGTTGTAAATTGCATCTCTGCCTCTTATTGCTCCAGACAGGTCAGTTGATTCAACAAACTCAATGCCTTGTTTGTACAGCAATTCAAGTTCATTGAATAAACTGCTGTCTTTGATATTATCGTAGCTTTTAATTTGATCATCAGCATTAATTTGAATAGACCTCTTGACCCTTTTAACTATTTCCTGAGGCTGGACTGCAATATATTTTATAGGCTTGCCGAGCTTCATTATGACAAAACCTTTCTTTTCTAAAGACTCGAGAACATCATAACTTCTTGATCTTGGGACATTGCTAATATCTGATAATTCTCCGGCTGTTGCAAGGCCTCTTGACAACAATGCCGTCCATATCTTGACTTCATATATGTTTAAATCAAAAGCTGACCTTAACTTTTTCAAAAATTCTTCCTGTACTATCATTTTGTTTTCTCCCTTTAAGGTTATATTCTTAATTATTATTCTTAATTATAATAGACCCCTTTTCTTGGTAATGCAGTGAATTTTATCAAATAACCCTATATATAAACCTTTCGGTTTATTTACCACTTACTAGTTATTAATATTATTGGGATGGAAAATGGTTAAAAATAAGAAGATTTATAAATAAATAGCTTAATTTATTGCTTAACGAGAGAAAGGAAACAAGAAAAGGAGAGTTTTCTTATATATGAAAAGGATAATAAAATCTATTTTGCCGAGTTTAAGGGAAAAGAAAAGGTATTTGGCGTATGAAGTCATTTCAGATAAAAGCATAAATGAAAGAATAGCAAAGAATGCAATAAATAGCTATATCCTGAAATTTTTAGGAGAGTTAAACTATGCAAAAGCAGGGGTAATGTTCTTGAATTTCAGAAATAATAAAGGCGTTATAAAAACAGCACATAATTACGTCAATGAAGTAAAAACAGCAATAGCATTAATAGACAACATTGAAAATAATCCTGTGAATGTGAAAAGCTTGTATGTTTCTGGTTCATTGAGTAAGGTTTTTTCAAAAACGGAGGTCAATTAATATGCAGCAGCCAGCTCAGCATCAGATGATGGGTTATGACAGGACATCAGCAATGTTTAGTCCTGATGGAAGATTATTACAAGTAGAATATGCCAAGAAAACAGTAAAGCAAGGAACATCTGCATTAGGGATAGTATGCAAGGATGGTGTTTTGCTGGTGGCAGATAAAAGAATAACTGAAAAACTGATAATAACCTCTTCTGTTGAAAAGATATTCCAAGTAGACGAGCATATTGGAGCTACTGCATCTGGGATTTTGAGTGATGGCAGGATGCTTATTGAACGAGCCCAGATAGTTGCCCAGCAGCACAGAATAACATTTGATGAGCCTGTTGATGTAATAAGCTTAGTTAAGGATATATGCGATATGAAGCAGTTTTATACCCAGGTCGGTGGAGCAAGGCCATTCGGGGTTTCATTGTTATTTGCAGGCATAACAAATGGCAAGCCTGAACTTTATATGACTGATCCTACTGGAATATTCTTTGCGTATAAAGCAACAGCAATGGGAGAAGCTGAAACTGAATTAAAGGAGATATTGGAAAAGCAGTATAGGGATAATATGCCAATAGAAGATGCTTTGAAGCTCGCTGTCAGGGCTTTGAAAAAGGTTCTTGGAAAGGAGTTTGACATTGAGAGAATAGATGGAGCTTATATAACAACAAAAGAGAAGAGATTTACAAAAATAAACAAGGATAAGTTAACAAGGATATCATAAAGAAGATGATAAATGTCGACAAGGCAGTATTAGCTAGGCTTAAAGTTAAAGATAAATTATTTGAAGTCTTGGTTGATTGCGATAAGGCATTGGAGTTTAGAAAAGGCAAGTGTTCTATAGAAGATGCAATAGCTTCAGAACAGATATTTAAGAATCATAGATTGAGTGAGAAAGCCTCTGAGCATGACATTAAAAATGCATTTGGAACCAATGAATGCCTAAAAGTAGTAGCTGAAATAATCAAGAAAGGAGAAGTCCAATTAACAACAGAACATAAAAAAAAATTAATCGAGGAAAAAAGAAAAAGCATTATTAATATAATACATAGAAATGCAATAAACCCTCAAAACAACTTGCCAAATCCACCCCAGAGAATAGAAGCTGCTATTGAACAAGCAAAGGTAAGAATTGATGAGTTTAAATCTGCCGAAGACCAGATTCAGGATATTATTAAATCAATAAATGCCATATTGCCTATAAGGCTTGAAACAAGAGTCATTGAGGTTGTAATACCAGCACAGTATGCTGTTAAGTCTTTTCATTCACTAAAATCTTTCGGAAAGATATTAAACGAACAGTGGAAGAATGACGGCTCTTTACTGGCAACATTGGATATACCAGCAGGAATGCAGGAAGATCTTGAGAATGAATTAAACAAGATCAGCCATGGTAATGTGGACATAAGAATAGTAAGTAAGAGGTAAAAATGGGATTAATAGTGCAAGACAAACAATTTGTAATACCAGGGGATGAATTAGCAACTGGGATTGATTACTTACCTGCGAATGGAGCTTATAGAGAAGATGACAAGATATATGCTGCTCAACTTGGATTGGTTAATATAAGCGGCAGGTTAATCAGAGTTGTTAATTTGAGCGGAAGATATATTCCGAAAGCTGGAGACAATGTTATAGGAAAGATAACAAACATAGGATTTAACGGCTGGATGGTTGATATTGGTTATGCTTATGAAGCAGCTTTGTCCTTGAAGGAAGCGACTTCTGATTTTATTGAAAGAGGATCTGACTTAACAAAATATTTTGATTTTGGCGAGGTTATTGTTGCAAAAATAGTTAATGTAACAAGATCAAAGATGATTGACTTATCAATGAAAGGGCCTGGATTAAGAAAGTTAAAGGGCGGAAAAATAATAGAGGTATCATCTTCTAAAGTTCCAAGAGTAATAGGAAAACAAGGAAGCATGATATCATTGATAAAAGAAGCAACAGGCTGCCAGATTACAGTTGGACAAAACGGCAAGGTTTGGATGTTGGGAAGCGATTTTAACAAAGAGATGCTTGCTGCTGCTGCAATATTAAAAATAGAGCAGGAAGCGCATACATCTGGATTGACTGAAAAGATTGATGTATTTTTAAGAGGCAGTATAAAATGATAACATATACTAAAAGATTTGACAGCAGAAAATTTGATGAAACAAGGCCTATGGAAGCCAAAGTTGGCGTGATAAAAAGGGCTGATGGGAGCGCTATGTTCAAGATAGGAAAAACAGTTGCTATTGCTGCTGTTTATGGACCAAAAGCATTACATCCCACTTATATGAGAAATCCTGAGAAGGGAATATTGAGATGTAATTATAACATGATGGCATTTTCTGGCACTGGTGAGAGAATAAGGCCCGGGCCAGGCAGAAGGTCAAGGGAAATATCACTAGTTACTGAGAAGGCATTAGCTTCTGTTTTGGATTTATCAGAATTTCCAAATACTGTAATTGATGTTTTTATTGAATTGATACAAACTGATTCTGGAACAAGGTGTGCTGGAATAACAGCTGCTATAATGGCATTGGCTGACGCTGGCTTGATAATGAAAGACATGATAGCTTCTGTATCTGTCGGTGTTGTTGGCGGCAAAGTACTAGCTGATTTAAACAAGGAAGAAGAAGATTTTGAAAATGGGGCTGTTGACATCCCTATTGCAATAACACATAAGGACAACAAGATAACTTTATTGCAGCTAGATGGATTAATTAAAAAAGAACAGCTTTATGAAGCATTGGAATTAGCTAAAGGGTCTTGTGCTAAAATACATGAATTACAAAGAAAAGCATTAATGGAGAAGTTTACTCAAAATGGTATCTGAATTAAAATCATACATTGAATCGTTGCTGAGCAAGGGCGTTAGAGCTGATTTAAGGAAATTGGATGAATATAGAAAACCAATAAATGTTGAATATGGCATATCAGCAAAGTCAGCTGAAGGCTCTGCAAAAATAACAATGGGTGATACAGTTATTGTTGCTGGTGTTAAATTTGGAGTTGACAAGCCATATCCTGATAATCCTGATGAGGGGAGCATAGTTGTTAATGTTGAATTGCTGCCTTTGTCAAGCCCTGATTTTGAATCTGGACCCCCTGATGTTGATGCCATAGAATTAGCAAGGGTTGTTGACAGAGCTGTTAGGGAAAGCAAGGCAATTGACTTCAAGAAATTATGCATTAAAGAAGGAGAGAAATGCTGGATGATATTCATTGACATTTATACAATAAACGAGGCTGGCAATCTGTTTGATGCAGCTAACTTGGCAGCACTTGCTGCTTTGCAGGATGCAAGATATCCAAAATATGATGAGAAAACAGGTGTTGTTGCTTATGATGAAAGAACTAGCAAGCCAATAGAGCTTTTGAAAATACCCATATCGTGCACAATTTTAAAAATAGGAAATAATTTAATTGTTGATCCAGATTTAGAAGAAGAAAAGGCAATGGACGCAAGATTGACTGTTGCAACAGCTGATGATGATACTATTTGCGCGATGCAGAAGGGCGGAGAGGTACCTTTGACAACAGAAGAAGTAAAAAAAATAGTAGACATAGCATTTAAAAAGAGGCCTGAACTGCTGAAATACTTGAAAAAATGAAATTCACAAAATATGAAACTGCGAGAATAATTGGAGCAAGGGCTTTGCAGATAGCAATGGGCGCCCCACTTTTATTGAAGCTTAAAGAAGAAGATTTTGAAAGAATAAATTACAATCCAGTAGAAGTTGCAAGGCTGGAATTTAATAAAGGGGTTATTCCTATAACAATAAGAAGGCCTTTGCCAAAGAAGATGTAGGTTTTTATGTTTGATAATTGTTACTATTAATAAAAGACTATAAAATAAAAGATTTAAATAGTTCTTATATTAGTTATAAGTTATGAAAAAACGCGAATTATCTGATGATATTATTAATGAAACATCTTATTAATGAAATATCTGATGATTGCATAATGATTCCGTTAACAAGTGTGTTAAAAGAAGCACCTTATTCTATCCAAATCAGCCAGGAGAACTTAATATTGGGGAAGCTAATCAAACCAAGCAGCATAAGAGTTGACAAAATATTCACGCTTGAAAAGAGTTTAATAATGATGAAAATAGGAAAAATTAGTAATATGACATTTGAAGAGATAAAAGCTGAAATTAATAAAATATTTTGAATATCTGCACAAACTATATAAACATAAATTTTAGTTCTTTAACTATGATTATAAAAGAGGTTAAGGCAGAAAAGATAAAGACTTCTACTGGAAAGGATACGATTCAAGTTACGATAAATAAAAAATATACTGCTTCTGCTCCCCTTGGAACATCAACAGGAAAGCATGAAGTAAAACCCTTTCCAGCAAAAGGCGTTGATTTTTGCGCTAAGTACATAAACAACTTAAAAGAATTAAGAGGAATGAGTTTTGAAAATTTTAATGATTTAAATCATGTTGAAAAGTATTCTGATATTTTGAATGGAAATTCTGTTCTAGCCTTGCAGTTTGCTATTTTAAAGGCAATGTCTAATAATGAAGTGCATAAATTTTTAAATCCAAATGCAGACAAAATGCCAGTGCCATTAGGAAATGTAATTGGCGGTGGTGCCCATTTCAAAGGTAATGCCTCCTCAGATTTCCAGGAATTCCTGCTTATTCCAAGGTCAGATAAAATGTCTGACAATGCATTTGCAAATGAATATGTTCACAAGCAGATTGGAAGGATGTACCCAAATGCAAAAAAGACAATGGAGGGGGCATATGCATTAAATTTTAACAATGTAAGGGTTCTGGATGTATTAAAAAGCGCGATTAAAAAAACTGAAAAAGAATTGGGATTTAAAATTGACATTGGAATTGATGTTGCTGCAAGTTCATTGTTCAAGAAAAGCAAATACAATTACAAAAACTACTCTTATTCTCTCTCAAAAACAGCATTAAGCAGGAAAGAGCAAGTAGGTTTTATTAACAAATTAATACTGGATTATGGCATTGAATATGTAGAAGACCCTTTGCAGGAAAATGATTTCAATGGATTTAAAGAGATAAATGCCAGTTTGGTATGCGGTGATGACTTGGTATGCACAAACATTGAAAGGCTTGAAAAAGCTTTAGGAAAGATAAATTGCATAATAGTAAAGCCAAACCAGATTGGATCCCTGATAAAGACAAAAGAAGCAATAGATTTTGCAAAGGAAAACAAGATAATTCCAGTTATCTCACATCGCTCTGGCGAGACCATGGACAATATAATCTCTCATTTAGCTGTTGGATTTGAAATTCCTTACATAAAGCTTGGCATTTATGGGAGGGAAAGGACAGCAAAAATAAAAGAACTGATTAAAATAGAAAAGAAAATTTGAATGAGATAATTTTATAAATATCCATTAATGCAATTTTATCATGAACGTTTTGTTTGTTGTTACTGGCTTTGGCTTTGGCGATACAATAAGAGTCAATGTAATCCTCAGAGAGCTGGAAAAAAGGATTAAAGACTTAAGCGTAATGTTCATGGGTTATGAAAATTCTTATAATTTTTTCCATAAAAAATACTTAACATTGAAAATAAAGGGCTATAGCTTTCCAGACTATAATCTGGAGTTTAAAACCAACAGATTTCTGATAAAAAATTTTTACCTGCCTGTTACATGGCTGGCGAATTACATGAAATACAAGAAAGCAATACAGAAATTTGACCCTGATATAATAATTTCTGATTTCGAGCCCATTGCAAACTTAATAGCAAAGAGATTACGCAAAAAATGCATTTCAATATTCGGATATGATCCAAAGCTGTTTGAAAAATATCCTGAAAAGAGCAAAAAATTATTGCTGCAGGCAAAATACATCGATGAGCTGTATAAAAGATCTGATTTGGTAATAATACCAACTTTCAAGCCAAAAGAAAAACATGACAATGTAATGTATGTTAATCTAATAGTTGATAAGAATCCAGAAGATTTGGTAGCCAAGCATGAATTGATGCAAAAGCTGAAGCTAAAAAAAGAGCCGATATTAGTAATGCTTGGCGGTTCCAATTACGGCGTTAACCTTGCTAAAAGGATTTTGAAATTAAGCGATGCATTTAATGAAGATTTTATATTTTTTGGAGGCAAAAGCAAGATACAAGGCTTGCATTTCAAGTTTGCAAAGAATTTTTCAGAATACTTGAAGGTCAGCAAAGCTGTTATAACTCTTGCTGGAAAATTAACCCTATCAGAATGCCTTGTGTTCAAGAAGCCAATGCTGATATTTCCGATAAAAAACCACATAGAACAGCTGCTGAATGCATACTCTTTAAGAAATATCGCGCATATTGGAAGTTCTAAAAATCTGGAAGATTCGATAAGGAAGTTTTTAGACGATCTTGGCAATATAAATGAGAAGCTGAAGCTGTTTGATGTAAAAGCAGATGGCGCAAAGGAATCTGTTGATATCATTCTAGAAGAAGCAAAGGGCATCATATAAAGGATAGCACATAAAGGAAAGAACATAGAAAATCTTATAAATTAGCTTATAAATAATTAAGGCAGGAGGGTAAAATGACACAATCACAACCTATATTTATTTTGCCAGAAGGCTATCAAAGAACTCTTGGCAGAGATGCACAAAGATCCAATATACTTGCTGCAAAACAGGTAGCTGAAACAGTTAGAACGACTCTTGGGCCCAAAGGCATGGACAAGATGATAGTTGATTCTTTGGGAGATATAACTATTACAAATGACGGGGTTACAATTCTTGAAGAAATGGGTATTGAACATCCTGCTGCAAAGATGCTTGTTGAGGTTGCTAAAACCCAGGAAAACCAGGTTGGAGACGGGACTACAACTGCTGTTGTTTTAGCAGGAGAGCTGTTAAAAAATGCTGAAATCTTATTAGACAAAGATATACATCCTACTGTAATTGCAAAAGGTTATAGACTTGCTGCTGAACAAGCCCAGAAAATATTAAATAAAATTGCTGAAGATGTAACTGAAAAAGATGATGATATTCTTGTTAAGATAGCAATAACAGCAATGACTGGAAAGGGTGCTGAAATTGCGAAAGAGAAATTATCAAGATTGACTGTTGATGCAATAAAGCAAGTTTTGGATAAAACCACTGGCAAGATGATTATTAATTTAGACAATATAAAACTTGAGAAGAAAACAGGCGGCGGAGTTGATGATACTGAGCTGATAAAGGGCTTGTTGATTGACAAAGAAAAGGTTCATCCAAATATGCCGAGGTTAATTAAAAATGCAAAGGTTGCTTTATTGGATGCTGCAATTGAAGTCAAAAGCACTGAAACTGAAGCAAAGATACAAATAAATGACCCGATGCAGATGCAGGCATTCATAGACCAGGAGGAGAAAATAATAAAAAACATGGTTGATAGCATTGTGAAGTCAGGGGCGAATGTTGTTTTCTGTCAGAAGGGAATTGACGATTTGGCTCAGTATTATCTGGCTAAATCTGGAATTTATGCAGCAAGGAGAGTCAAAAAATCAGATATTGATAAATTGGCACTGGCAACTGGTGCAAGAATAACATCAAACATAAAAGAATTAAGCAGGGATGATTTGGGTTTTGCTGGCATTGTTGAAGAGGCAACAATTGGCGATGAGGAAATGACTTATGTCAGGGAATGCAAGAATCCAAAGGCTGTTACAATATTGATTAAAGGTGGAACAGAACATGTTATTGATGAGGTTGAAAGAGCAATCAAAGACTCTCTTGGAGATATAAGCATTTCATTGAAAGATGGCAAGGTTGTTGGTGGTGCTGGGGCCCCTGAAATGGAGGTTTCAAAGTACTTGAGAGAATTTGCAAATTCATTTTCAGGAAGGGAACAATTGGCTATATTTGCTTTTGCTGATGCTGTAGAAGTAATTCCAAGAACACTTGCTGAAAATGCAGGCTTGGATCCAATAGATGTTTTAACAGATTTGAAAGTTCAGCATGACAAAAAATTGAAATGGTCCGGTCTTGATGTTTTCAAGGGAAAGGCTGTTGATGCATGGAAGCTTGGAATCATAGAGCCCTTGAAAATAAAAACACAGGCATTGAAATCCGCTTCTGAAGTTGCTGAGCTAATATTAAGGATTGATGATGTCATAGCCGGAGGCTCGAGCAAAAAAGAAAGCCCAATGCCACATGGAATGCCAAGCATGGAAGGAATGTAATTATTTTTCTTTTAATATGTTTTTATAGGGATAGATGATTTTATTGGCATTGGTTAAATATGTAATCCACCACAATCTTTTTATAGTAGTTTAAACAGTTAAATTTTTACAAAGAGGTGTTATGATGGCAAAAAAATCTTCTAAAGAAAAGGTCGTTGATGATTTAATAGAATACAATATTGCTCTGCAAAACAAGACTGCTGAGCTGATTTCTAGTATTGGAAAGCTTGTAAAAAGAATAGATGACATGGTTGTTTTGTTTGAGGAAGCTGCCAAGAACATAAAAGCAGGAACTGACGAGCCGTTGATGAGAAGGCTAAGCGAATTATTGGATCAAAACAAGAACATAGCCAGAGGATTAATATTGCTTGAGAGATATGTAAAGGAAAGAGCAGTAATAGAAGAAAGTTTTCCTCCTAGGCCATTGCCTAAATTTTGAATATGGAAGAAATAAAGTTCCTTAATAACAACTTGGAAGAAGAGAGGCAAGAGAGCATTAAGGAGCTTTTAAGATTATTGGAAGAAAAGCCAGTTTCTAATGAAGTTTTTGCAACAAGGCGATTCATGATTTCTGTTATGTATGCTGTAAAATCAATAAAGGAAAGAAAAACAAGGGAAGAGCAGATAAGGCAGGCAAGATTAATGCCTAAAATACTAAAAAAAACAGAGCAAAATGTTATTCCTGAAGCTGCTGTTGAAGAGGCAATGCCTGTTCTGGAAATACCTGAGATAGGGATACCAGAGCCAATAGAGCTTGAAGTTGAGGAAAAGCCTGCTGAGATTAAAACAAAGCAGGAATACGGCTTAATAATGTCTTTAAATCAAACACTGGCAAAGGCAGTTGTTGATCTGGAAATCGGGAAGCAAAAATACCAACTGATTGAGCCTAATATTGATTCAAGGGTTTTATTGAAAACTATTGACATTCTTGGGGGAAAAATAAAAAAAGATGCTAGCATATTAAAAAATGACAAATTATTAATGAAGGCAGTAGAAAAAGCCTGCAAGAAATACAAGATAGAATTTAACAACAATTACTTTGAGAATGTAAAATATTATCTATATCGAGATTATCTCTATTTTGGAAGGATTGATCCCTTGATGTGGGATAAGAACATAAGTAAGATTGTATGCGATGGCATTAACAGAGCTGTTATAGTCCTTTTTAATAATAAAAAAATTGAGACCAATATTGTTTTCAACTCTTGTGAAGAGGTAAATAATTTATTGTTTAAGTTTGCTAAATTATCCAATAAGGTTTTTAATGCAGCTAGTCCTATTCTAGATACTGTAATAAACAACTTTAGAGTGGAAGCTACTTTTGGTTTAGAGGAAATCAGTTCTAGATTCAGCATGACAAGGGTAAACAAATAAGAAATGTCTACAAGAGTAACAGCTAGCTAAACCACCATAAATCTTTTAAACAATTATGTAAGCTAAATATCTTGGGCGCCAGTAGTATAGTGGTTAGTATTGGGCGTTGCCAACGCTCAGACTCGGGTTCGAGCCCCGACTGGCGCATATAGCTTTATTAAAATGGAATTCAAGAAGAGCTTCATTGAAAAATATGAAAAGCTGACTGATATTGAAAAGTTCAAGGAATATTCTTTAAAGCGGCTGAGGAAATCTTTTCGGGTTAATACATTAAAAACCGATGTAGAAGAGATTAAGAAAAGATTTAATAATTTAGAGCAAGTTCCATGGTGCAGGGAGGGATTCTGGATAAAAGATGTTTATGGATTAGGCAATACTTTAGAGCATTTTTTAGGGTATATTTACATACAGGAATCTGCTTCTATGATACCACCTGTTGTTTTGGATGCAAGAGAGCATGAAAATGTCTTGGATTTATGCTCCAGCCCTGGAAGCAAGACAACACAGATTGCTGCCATGATGAAAAATACAGGCATGATAATAGCCAATGACAACAGGCAAATAAAGCTCAAGATATTGAATTTAAACTTGGAGAGGTGCGGGGTTTTGAATAATACTGTTACATTAAGGGATGGAGCCATGTTTAACAATAAGATTTTTGACAGGGTTTTGGTGGATGCCCCTTGCTCTGGAATAGGAACCATAAGGAAGTCTTTAGATACATTAAAGATTTACAATCCACATATGAGCATTAAATTTGCGAATGTCCAGAAGAAACTGATAACAGCAGGATTTAATTGCCTGAAAGAAAAAGGAGTATTAGTTTATTCTACATGCACCCTGGAACCTGAAGAAGATGAAATGGTTGTTGATTATTTGCTTGATAAGTTTGACAATGCAAGATTAGAGTCTATAGAGCTTGATATTAAGAGATCTGAGCCTGTAATGGAATATGGCAAGATGAAATTCAATGATGATATTAAAAAATGCCTTAGGATATGGCCACAAGACAATGACACAGAGGGTTTTTTTGTTGCCAAGATAAGAAAGAAATAAATATATAAAGAAGATAAGCAAGAAAGTTCTTATGGATTTTTTGAAGCATGTATTGAATGAAATAAAACCAACAGAAGAAGAGGCTGAAAAGGTAAAAGAGATAATTGGCAATATAAAAAAAAGACTGAAGATAAAGGGTGCTGTTGTTGAATTAGGCGGTTCTGGCAGGAAAAAAACATGGTTAAGAGGAAGCCATGACATTGACTTATACGCAAAATTTGACTTTAAAAAATATAAAAGCAAGGATATATCCGCCATCTTGGAAAAGGAGCTGAAAAAACATTTTAAAATAATAAATCTTCATGGCTCCAGGGATTATTACCAGATTTTCATTAATGGCTATACTATTGAAGTTATTCCCATATTAAAGATAAAAAAGCCTGATGAGGCATTGAATTTAACTGACATAAGCCCTTTCCATTGCGAATATGTATTAAAGCATGACAAAAGCGATGAAATAATGCTAGCTAAGGCTTTCTGCAAGGCAAATAACTGCTATGGGGCTGAGTCATACATTGGCGGGTTTTCTGGATATGCTATGGAGATATTAACAATACATTATGGTGGTTTTTTGAAGTTAGTTAAGGGTATTGCTAACTGGGGTGAAAAAACTTATATTGGTGATAAAAAGCTGATTGAGAAATTAAATATATCAAAGAAATTAAGCCCTTTGATATTGATTGATCCTGTTGATAAGAATAGAAATGCTGCTGCTGCTCTTTCTTATGAAAAATATAAAAAATTTATTGATGCTTGCAGAGAATTTTTGAAGAAACCTGGAAAAGAATTATTTATTGGTAAGAAATTTGATGAAAAAGAGATTGCTAAAAGGTTTTTTGGAAAGAAAATATTGTTTTTTGAAGTTATACCGTTGAAAGGAAAAAAAGATGTTGTTGGAGCCAAAATATTAAAGTGCTTTAATTATGTTAAGATGAATTTTGAGAAGAATGGCTTTAAAGTTTTAGATTCTAACTGGACTTGGAATGATAGGGCTTTGGTCTATTTTGTTTTTGATAAAAAGGATTTGAGTGATACGAAAGTACATTATGGACCGCCTGTTGGCAAGGTTAAGAGTGCAAAAGATTTTATTAGAAAATGGAAAAAATATGATGTTAAAGAAGACAGAGACAAGCTTTATGTTGTTATAAAAAGGAAGTTTGTCAGACCAGGGGATTTTGCTAAGAATTTTATTAAAAATGATAAGAATTTGAAGGGTTATGTTGGTGGTGTAAAAAGGATTTTTGAGAAGTTGTGAGAAAATTTCCGGACACACAATAAAATACAAACCGAAAACTATATAAATACACTATAAAATATAAGAAATAACTGATTCTGGTGAAATAAATGGAAGAGAAAATACAAGATAAAATCCTTAAAACCGGTACAACGACAATAGGGATAGTATGCAAGGACGGAGTAGTTCTAGCAGCTGACAGAAGAGCAACATTGGGTGGAAGAATAATAGTTGAGAAGAAAACAGAAAAGATAGTTGCAATAAATGAAGACCTTGCTGTTACAACAGCGGGATCTGTTTCTGATGTTCAATTGCTGATAAAGCTGTTAAAAGCGCAATTAAAATTAATGGAAGTAAGAAGGGAAAGAAAGGCAAGCATAAAAGAATCTGCGAATTTATTGGGAACGATGATTTACAACAACATAAGAAGATTTTCAGCAATACCAGCCATAACTGGTTTCTTATTGGCCGGGAGAGATGAAAACGGAGTTTACCTGTACGAATTGTATGTTGATGGCAGCGTAACTTTATTTGATGATTATGCAGCAGACGGTTCTGGTTTCATGTTCGCAATTGGAGTTTTGGAAAATTCTTACAAAAAGGGAATTGGCATTAATGAAGGGATTAAATTAGCAGTACAAGCAATAAATGCAGCAATACAAAGAGATGCAGCAACAGGCAATGGCATTGATGTAGTAGCCATAACAAAAGACGGAGTAAAAAAGGTTTATGAAAAAGAAATCAATACCTACGTTACATCATAATAATCTTTCTTGTTATTAAGTAAAAATAAAAAATGGCAAACATAATAGATGAAATACTGAAGCAAATACCAGATAGCGACAAGAACATAAGCGATTCTGTTTTTGAAGGAGCAAACATAATTCTTTATACAAAAAACAAGGATTTCTATTTCAGCAGCAATGGATTAATTAAAAAAGTAGTTGATGACATAAAAAAAAGAATTGAGCTAAGGCCTGATCCGAGCATAACAATGGATCAGGAAGAAGCAAAGGAAGCCATAGAAAAATTAATACCAGCAGAAGCAGGAATAGCCAACATAATATTTGATGGTCAAAGGTCAAGGGTTATAATAGAAGCTGAAAAGCCAGGAATTGCAATTGGAAAGCAAGGAGAAGTTCTGCAAGAGATAAAAAAACAGACATTATGGGTTCCTCTGGTAAACAGAACGCCTGCAATAAAATCAAAATTAATTGAAAATATAAGATACGTTCTTTATGAAAACAATGATTTCAGAAGAAAATTTTTGCATAAGGTTGGAAAAAGAATTTATGACGGCTGGAAAAGGGAAAAGAAAAAAGAATGGGTAAGAATAAGCTTTCTTGGAGCTGCAAGGCAAGTAGGAAGGTCATGTTTTTTGCTGCAAACACAAGAATCAAGGGTATTATTGGATTGTGGGATTGACACTGCTGCCCCTGATTCATCGATGTTTCCCCATATGGATGCGCCGGAATTTAATATTAATGATTTGGACGCTGTTATAATATCACATCCCCACTTAGATCATTCTGGATTGCTTTGCTATCTTTTTAAAATGGGTTATGATGGTCCAGTTTACATGACTGCCCCTTGCAGAGATATAGCTTCTTTGCTGGGCTTAGATATGATAAGCATTGCTCAGAAAGATGGCAAAGAGCCATTGTACAGCAGCACTGACATAAAAGACATGGTTAAGCATACAATTTGCGTTGATTATGAGGAAGTAACTGACATAACACCGGATGTTAGGCTTACATTTTACAATGCAGGGCACACATTAGGGAGTGCGTTAGTACATTTGCATATTGGGAACGGGCTTCATAATTTTCTATATTCAGGGGACATGCTTTATGAGGATACAAATTTGTTATACAGAGCTTCTGTTAATTTTCCAAGATTGGAAACTGTGATGATGGAAAGCACTTATGGAGGCAAGGATGACATTGGTCCAACAAGGCAGGAGTGCGAGGATTATTTAGTTAATATGATTATTAAAACTGTTGAGAGAGGCGGCAAGGTACTGATGCCTGTTTTGGGTGTTGGAAGATCACAAGAAATGATGCTGATAATTGAAAAAGCAATAAGGGAAGGAAGATTGCCTAAAATACCAGTTTATGTCCAGGGAATGGTCTGGGATGTTACTGCAATACATACAACATACCCTAGCTTTTTCAATCCAAAGATAAGAAAGAATATTTTCCACAAAGACCAGAATCCATTTTTATCAGATGTTTTCAAAAGGGTAGGAAGCCAAAAGGAACAGCAGGGTGTAATTGACAGCAATGAACCTTGCATAATAATGTCCACTTCTGGAATGATGGAAGGCGGAGCCATAATAGAATATTTCAAACAGCTGGCTGAAAATAAAAAACATAGCTTGATATTTTCATGCTACCAGGCTGATGGAACCTTAGGAAGAAGATTATTATCTGGAGAAAAAGAGATTAACTTTGGAAATTTAGAAAAGTCAGACATAGTAAAAGTTAACATGGAATTATATACAATGACTGGCTTTTCAGGACACAGCAACAGGAATCAACTTATGAATTGGATAAGGCATTTAGATCCAAGCCCGAAAAAGATTATTGTTGTGCATGGTGAGTCATCAAAGGTTATAGATTTGGCTAGTTCTATACACAAGAATTTTAAGGTAGAAACAAACGCCCCTAGAAACCTTGAGGTCATCAGGCTGAAATGATTTATGCATTCTTTAGCTTGTTGACAATCAGGCAGGTGTTGCAGATTTCTCCGCTAGAAGGCTCTTGGCAGTGAATGCATGTTCTAACTTTAGATTCCTTGTATAAATTTCTTAAAGCGGGCAGGAGCTCTAGAAATGAATTTATTATGGCATGCTTGGTTCCTGGATGGTTTTTCTCAATGCTGTTTATCAAGTCCCTTACTTCTCCTCTAAATGAGATGGCTGAATAAGGGCATTCAATAAATTTTACAGGGAATTGCTTTAGGTAAGCGTAAGTTGCTGTTTCTTTCTCTGTTAAAAAATAAAATGGCTTGATTCTTGGAACAAACCTTTTGTCTTTTACAATGCCTGTTATTGGCCCAAGCCTGGTAGATCTTTCTAAGTTTCCCCTAACATAGTTCATCATTACTGATTGAGATTCATCATCTATGTTATGGCCTGTTGTAAGCTTGTCTGCTTTTAATTCATGAGCTGCCTTGTTTAGAAGCCTTCTTCTTAAAACACCGCAGATTGAGCATGGATTGATGTTTTTTATCTTTTTGACAGCCTGGTCAAGGGTAAATCCAAATTCATTTTTGAAAGAAGAAACATGAATTTCTATATTGTTTTCCTTGCAGTATTTCTTAAGATCTTTCAAATCACGATAGTTTTTTATTCCTTCATCAATTGCAACTGCCACAACTACAATCTCTCTTTTTTTGGCCAGCTTGTTTAATAAATATAGCAATGACATCGAATCCTTGCCGCCAGAACATGCAACTGCAATCTTTTCTTTTTTTTCAATTAAGTTGTATTTGCTTATTGTCTTTCGGACTTTCTTTTCAAAGTATTTA